>ENA-OUOY01000025-OUOY01000025.1-human-gut-metagenome-genome-assembly--contig:-NODE-25-length-146018-cov-41.291053_pt1 | contig 146018 bp, 127 predicted proteins | sample MGYA00237937_ERZ548767 | MGnify/ENA primary metagenome ERZ548767 (study PRJEB26490, sample SAMN05356887) | human gut metagenome | biome: terrestrial biome; feature: human-associated habitat... | reverse complement strand
CTGCGACCTCCTGGTCCCAAACCAGGCGCTCTAGCCAAGCTGAGCCACACCCCGATATGCTGTTTTGCCGTTTCGTTTTTGTTGCCTCACCGAAGCGACTCCGATATAATATCACCCTATTCCATACTTGTCAACACTTTTTTGCATTTTTTTGAAATTAATTTTTCAAATACGATACATCCCGCGTTTTTACAATGTTTTCGATAACCTGAAATAACAGTTTTACTGACTCCTTAAATGATTTACTAACCGCACTTTCTGCTGTAGGAAATCTGAACGGACAGCTATGTCATGGCTGCCGGCGTCCGGAAGACCGACCACGTACTCAAGTCTGTATACAGGTATGCTCAAAAAGACAAGGAAGAGGACATGATGAAATTTGCGTCAATATATATCTGAGATATCCGGGTGAAATCTTGGGGAAATTCTGAGGGAATTCTGGGGAAATTTTGGAAAAAACCATCTTTAAATTGAAAAAACAGTTTTAATAAAAGGCTTTGCACAATGACGTGTAAAGTCTTTATTTATGCGGTTTTGCAAGTAAAAAGGCGGTTTTATCACAAACCGCCTTTTAGTGGACTAGACGGGAGTCGAACCCGTGTATAAGTCTTGTACCCCTTGAAAACACTGGCTTTCAGCCATGCGATAATTGTTTGACACCAATTTGACACCACTTTTTACGATATTGCTATCATATCCATTGCAAGAGCTTCTTGTTCTTTCAAAACGTGAATATACTTATTGTAAGTTATCATAATATTCGCATGTCCCATCAATTTACTTACTACTTCAACTGAGATGCCTCGTCTGATGAGAACAGATCCAAATGTATGTCTTAGTGTATGAAGAGACATGTTTTGTGGTAAATTCGTTCCATTAATAACTCTTTTAAGACTTCTCTCTAAATTTCTGTAAGTGTTTCTAGTACCTACACTTGTACTTGACACATAGTTGGAAATAATATTTTTACGCTTGTCATATGCTTGTAGCTCTTTAAGATACAAAATAGTGGTGTCATTTAATTTTAACACTCTTATTCCAGATTTTGTTTTAGGAGATTCTTTAACTCGATTGTATAATTTCTTAGTTTTAACGTCATAGATATTACTTTGAACCGTATTATTGATATACATTAATTTGTTTTCATAATCAATGTTATTCCATTCTAATGCCAAAGCTTCACCTGCACGTAATCCAAGATTTAGAATTATCATTAAAACCAAAGCATCTCTGCTTTTGTATTCCCCATTTTTATATCTTGCCAAAGCTGCGTTTTTAAATTCTTCAATCTGTTCATCAGATAAGCATAATTGTTTTCTTGTTGAAGTTTTTATATAACTATCTGAAGGAATGATAACATCATTTGCAGGGTTGTTTTGAATAATTCCATCTTTAACAGCCTTGTTCATGCATGGTCTTATAATCTGTACCAATTTTTTTAATCCTGAACGTGCCAATGGTTTAATTGTATTATCTGTTGGATACGCATGTTTATCAATCATATCCTGAATCATTTCTGTTGTAATGCAACCAAGTTTTTGTTGCCCTAAAACACTATCTTTTATTTGACAATCATATACTCTATATAATCTTGTAAATGAAGAGGGTTCGATCTTACCATATTTATATTTCATTAGCCATTCTTCCATATAATCTTTTAAAAGAATGTTCTCTGGCTCAACATATCCTTCTTCTATTTTTATAAGATAATCTTTAGCTTTGTTTTTTACTTCTGTTTTAGTCTTACCATAAAAACTTTTTCTGTGAGAATTAACAGTAATTCTTCCCATATAACGACCATCAGTCCGAGTACAAATTGTCATGTTATTTACAGTCGCCATTATATTGTTCATATTCCACCTCCTATAACAATATAAAGGCATTTGTATAATTATATTATACTCCTGCCTTTATTAATAATCAATCAATAATAGATTTCTTCGCCTATATGATCTTTTATCCATTCTTCCAATAAATTAAATGTTGTAATGTAATCTTTACCAACTTTTACTAATGGAAGTTCACCTGATTTAATTAGCTGTAATACTTTTGTTTTTCCAAATGGCAAAACATCATATAGGTCTTGCTGAGATAGAATTTTATTCTCCATATTACGCCTTTCCAGTTGAACCTATACCTCCACGAGATACTTCGTCCAAACGTTCTACTTCTTCAAACTCAATCTCTGGTTGAATCTTCTGAATCTCAAACTGACATATCCTATCATTCTTATGAATTGTTGTATCTCTAAGTGCTATTGCAGGGAACATCCACTGATCATTCTCTCCACAATAACTTGCGTCTACCTGACCAACTGAGTTCGCCATAATGATACCAAAATTTTTGTATGTACTGCTTCTTGGATATATATTCGCCTTGTAACCGTTAGGTAACTTCATTCCGACTCCCAACGGAATCAAATGAAACTCGCCTTTCTTTAGCTCTACTGTCTCGGCACTTCTAAGGTCAATTAAGTCACCTTTGCTTATTTTCTCGACCTTATCTATCTCATTATCAAAATATTTAATCTGTATCTTCTCCATGTTACTTTCTCTCCTATCTTCTTCTGATGCTTTATTGATAAAATTATTAAGACTTAAGTTGTCTGCATCTCGCTCTCTCCTGTCCTCTTCATTATGTGCAGCTACATATAATGCCATAATTAATGTGCCAACAAATCCACCAACAATAAAACTTATTACGCCTAATGTAATTGGTGTTGTAGCAAGCTTATGCATTGTACTCGTTGAGTTCGCAACTGTTCCTACTTTATAAGTATCAAATTCTTTCCACCAATAAAGAGGTGCTGTAATATCAACCGATACAAAAATCTGTCGCATAAACTTTCTATGCTCATTTCCTGCTTTAATAAGAGTTTGAGCAAGTTTCATATCGTTTTCACCGATGTAGAAATTAACTCCATACTCAGTAAAATAATTTTTTAATTCTTCGTGATACCAAGTACCATCCCAATATAATTTTCCGCTATCACTTCTATCCCAACAAGAAGAACAACTTACTTCCACTGTTGAAGCTGAACAGAAATTAGCAGAAGTTCAAAAGGAAACAACTTCTAATTCTGTTACTTCTGATAATTCTCAAATTGAAGAATTAAAATCTGATATTCAAGAGGTAAAAACTGAACTCGGTGATGTGAAAGACAGAATTTCTTCTATTGAATCGAATGGTTTTGAAAATGTACGAGAAGATGTTGAAAAGACAAAAGAATCTGTAAAAGAACTTAACAGTGAACTTACAGAAATAAAATCTAACCTCTCTTCTACTCCACAAGAATCGAATATTTCATCTGGAATGAAAGACGCATTTCCTAAGACTTCTGAAAACTTAGAGCAGGTTGCACAATCTGAACAAAAAGTACAGCAAGAAGCTGTGGCAACCGATAAGGCACTTGATAATATCAGTTTTACTCCTAATACAGAGGGTTTTGATGATATAATTGCCAAGTTTGGAATACTTCGTGAACAAGCAGAACAAATTACAAAGATAGTTAAGACCACTAAGCAAACTGCCGATGGTACACCAAATATTTCATATAAGGCAACATTAAAAAATGGCAATTCTTATTATCTTGGTGAGAATAGTACACCACAAGTTTTAAATGCAAGTGAAACAGTATATGATGCAAAAGCAGATAACACAAAGAAACTTGAGCGAGAAAAACAGATTTGGAACGAACTTACGACTTCTCTTGATAGATACGCTACTCTTCAAAAGAGAATTGCAAGTAACAATGCTTTAAGTACAGACAATACATATCAAATCCTCCTCGGTATAGCCAAGGTCTATAAAGAGATTCAGGAACAAGATAAAAAACTGGGAACAAATCATGCCACAGCTTTAATTGAAGAATTAGCGGGCAAAAATCGCTCGAATATTGCTTCAGCGATACTGCAAGATCCGACACAGCTTGAAGCTGTTAAGAAATCTTCAGAAGAAGCATTGGGATCAGCAAAAAACGAATTAAACTCTTATCTTGATAGTATTGATGGTAAAATGGCACAGTTGGAGAATCGTGCTCAGGAGTTTTGGTTTAAGGTGATTGACTCCGAAACTATTAAGAATGGAATTGATTTATTATCTACACTGCTTAAAGGTGCTACTGATTTTGTAGATACAGTTGGATTGTTACCAACTATTCTCTCAGGAGTTGGAGCAGCACTATCATTTAAAAATGTAGGTTAACGCAGTCGTTACATATCATTTTGTAATTGTTTGCCTATATGCCCACTTCACCTAAACTATATAGCGTTATATAGCATGGTGCGGTGTATGAGAAGGTAAAGTCTCATATACAAAGTCAATTATACGAATATAAATCATAATAGTATTAAATCGTATAATAGGTTAAATTGCTGGGAAGAATGGTAACATTCATGTGTGAAAAGAAATTACTTATAACCAAATAATACTTATTTTACCCTGTATTATTTGGTGGTGTTGGAAATCCAACCATAGAAATATGTAAAACAATATAAGAATTGTATATGGTGCAAACCCTCTATATGTTCGGTTCAATAAAATTATAATCCGATAAGCACAATATCAGCAGCGAAGCCACTCCTATTTTATTGTAGGTAAGATGCGTGAGCATTTTAGTAAAGGCGCATAAGGCGTATAATATTACTAAGTATTATACACTTATAAAGATTGGGTAAATCTTGAAGTGCAAACACTTGTGGAACGTCCAGAGACTATAATCCTCGGTATTTATCATACATGCTTGATAAATATTTAATAGATAGTCCAAAAACGTTGGTAAAATTGAATATGCCAATATGAGAATGGTGGTTTAAAGACTACGGTTCGAATATTTTTATTATATGAATAGTCTATTATAATAGAAATTTTAGTTTGTTTGATTTCTCTCTCGTGCTAATGGAGAAATAAAATAATGGCTAATAGCACAAAACCAAGAAATCTCGATTTCATTCGAGGTAAAACAGAGAATAATAAAACAGAGAGCAGATTACTCTACTCTCTTATATATGAAAATAATATAATATTCCCACCAGATTTTCTAACTACGCACAAAGCTTAATGACAATAATTAATGCCACTATTGCTATGATAAAACTTGTACTAACCTTTATCTTACACTTCATGGTAATTGTCTCCTTCCTATGTTAATAAATCCTATTGGAATTTGCATTGAAAGGCGTAATGCTCAAGCTAGTGCCCGATGCAACGACCTATGTAGTTATACTTATCTGGCTCTCCAACACTTATCTTTTGGATAAGTTTTCCACCTCAATAAATATTATATCATGAGTAAAATTTCTGTAAAGTCTAAACATTTGTTTTACTTTATGGAGAATAACAAAATAGAGGACTGTCGTGATGACCAGCCCTCTAAGGAAAGAAAGGAGAAAATAAATATTTGGCTTATACAAAAAGTAGATTATTTACGAAAGATTTTTCGAGTCTTGGTGAACATTTGTGACAAAGACTTGGTTTGGGAATCCGTATAATCTTTGCACTTATTAACAGACAGAACATTTTGTCGATTGCAATGAATTGTGTATAATATGTATTGCAATATTTCTTGTCTAATGTTATGATTTTTATATAAAACATAGGAGGTCACGATTATGGCAAGAGGTAAAAAGAAACTTACATTAGATGAGCAGTTGGCAAAAGTAACAACAGAAATTGAAACAACTGAAGCTACTCTCACAGAGTTAAAAGCAACAAAGAAAGAGCTTGAAGCACAAATTCATCAGCAGAGACTTTCTGAACTAGATGAACTGATTCAGGAAAAAGGGTTGAGCTTTGATGAAATAAAAACAATGTTGAATAAAACAGAGTAAAGATAAAGAGTAGTCGGCTGGCTACTCTTTTATTACATTGTAGTTATTTAAACAAATGTTCTGATAGTATTTTTGTCGAAAATTGGTATATAATGGTAAAAAGACAAAAGTAAGGAGAACATAATGTCGAGTAGCTTTTTTATTAAAAGAAAATTAAAAAAGAAAATTCAAAAAGATATTAAAAAGCGTGATACTATCGAAGAGCAAATAAATCGTTTGCAAAATGAATTAAAGGGATGTAACAATGATATAGATGATGATATTTTGGAATTTTATCAGGAGGTAGATAAAACAACAGTAATTTCAACTTTGGAATTTTATGAAAAGAATTCCCCAAAGAGAAAAGAAGTTGCATGTCAGATAAAAAAGAGGTTCACGGAAGAAAAACTTTTAATTGAAGACACCCTTAATCTTGTTGATTGGTATGAAAAAATGCATGACGATTACAATGATAAGATTTAAGAAAGTGATAATACTATTATGAATAATTACATAATTTTAAACAAAAGAAAATATATAAAAAGAGTACATAATATTTTAGATAAATATAACATGGAAAAAACATTTAAAAATTTCCGGACAGAAATATGGGAAAATGATGATATTCAAATAAGTATTGATAGAACTATAATTAGAGTTTTAATTTTTAAGTCAAAAGACATTTCGTATTACAATGAATTTTTCAGAGGAAAATATTATGAAAAAAGAGATATATGATGAAATTACTCAACATTTGATCAATGTATTTAAAGGTTCAAAATTAATTGAATATAAGGAAATTGAATTTACTGATGATGAAGATATTAATTTTCTTGTAACACCTAAGATAAAATTATCAAAAATCAAAAAAAATATTGATTTAAAATTAATTGTATATTATTCTGATGAACATCAATTAACAATATATTGTCCTACGTTGTTTAGATTAAAAGATAATGATAGTGTTATGTATACACTAAATGCATTAAATATTGTAAATTCAAAAATAGCTATAGGAAAAATATATTTAAATCCAAAGAATAGTTCTATTATTAGTTATATAAATAGGGCTTTATTTAATGATATTGTAAAAGAATTAACAACAGATTTATTTGAAGACTATATTGCATCATTTGTTATGACATCAATTCAATTATATGAGGAAATAAAAGATAGATATGAATCCTAAAGACAAAACTAAAGAATCCCCAAGAAATTTTATTATATTAAGTACTGCATTTATTGCTGCTTCATTCTTTAGGGTTGCCCTAGACGGACAAGACTACATAAACAATGTAATAGCCTTTATAAATGTTATTTCTTTACTTTTTGTCTGCTATTTAATTTTGGACTTATCTTTAGTTCATTTTAATGATTTATTAAATGAATCAAACGATATATTTGGTGAAAAAATAAAGAAAAAGAAAAGAAAATATTTTAAGAAAATCTATATTGTTATTAGCGTATTTTTATTAATTATTGGTGTATTTTATTTTTCAGTAATTGCAGATCCTATTATTAACGATATTATAAGTTTTGTGTCATTATTTTTATCAATAGAAACAGAATGTATTGCAAATAGAATAGGTGAATTTTATTTTAAAAAGAAATAAAGTAAAGAGCAGGATTAATCTCCTGCTCTTTTTCAATACAAATAAAAGAGTAGCAATTTCTCACTACTCTTCTCTCCTATCTCTCTTGAACGGAATAACCTAAATTTCAGTATATCTACCTGGAAATGTTTTTATTAATATCTCAAAATCATTATTTGGATATTTTTCAAAAAATTTGCCAAACAATATTTTCTCTAACAAAGGTAATCTTCCAAATTCCTTATTTTTAATGCAAAATTCTATATTTGATAAACACGGATAAAAATCTAAATAGTTTTGACGAGTTATATTTGGAATTCGTTTGAGCGAAATTTTTGAGCAAAAATTCTGTTTACCTAAATAATACATTGTATTGATTTCAAATTTTATAAAATGAGCATAATAATCTTCACTTGATAAATTTAAATATGCATCTGATGGTTTATCAATAACGACAAGTGCGCTCGCCATTGGGTTTATATAATCATTTTCAATTATAGTAGTGCCAGTCTCGGTAGCTACATATGTCTTGTCTAAATTAATTTTATGTAAAGCACGAATATTCTTAAATCCAATATTGCAAGCTAATTCAATTTGAGATGCATGATATTCAGAATATGTGGCTAAAATTTTATCCAAATCTTCTCCATGATATTTTGTTGAAAGATTTAAGTAGTCTAATATATGCGTAAACTCATGAAAAATTTTTGTTTTTTGAAATTGTTCCGAACATTCAAATAACTTAGGAGAACAATATATATTGACGTTTTCAGATGTTATTTCATCAGCATTTATATGTGCTAATGTTGGTAATATATTAACAGGTTCTATTATCGGGGTTATTTCAGGTAGTAATATATTCTGTAAATTCATAAATACTTTATATTCTTTATAGAAATCAAGTACTTTATCTATCATGAAACATGTCTCCTTTTGTGTAAGAAAAGAGGTAATATATGGACAATAAATTATTAAAGGCTCAGAGTAATATTAATAAATTCATTAAAAGTTCTGCAATTCCTTTATGTGAAGAGAACGAATATGAATTTAAAAAAATGAAAGAAAAATTATTAATACAACTTATAGAAGCCTCAAAAGATATTTGTGGTAATAAATAAAAATATTACCACTATATATCTGATATCTTGTAGAAATATATTACCATTTATTGCCAATTTAGTATAGATGGAACATACGTTTAGTTAAATAGTATTAAAAATCCGATCCACAGCTATTGCAGTGCCATTGTTTGCCAAGTTTCTTACTTGCAAGACCGAACATAGCAGTTGAAGCCATGCGACATACTGTACCGATTTTAGATGTATTCATTGAATGACAATATGGACACTCAATGTTATATTAAATAAAAAAATACATAGTATTTAATAAACCAACATCTGTGTAGCTCTCGTCACAGGCTATCGACATCTTCTCCTATCTACACGGATAAGAGCGATAGTGTTCGCACACGTACTCGATTCTGCCGAATCTCATACGTTTATACGCACGAACATGAACCAACTTTAAAAAATCGTAGTTATGCACTCAAATCACCTCCTCAAAGACGAGAAGATGTTGGCTTATTAAATACTATGTATGATGTTTTATTTCTTATTCACTAAGCTTTTAGCTTTTTCTGTGGAAAAATCAATTTCAATAATATGAATAAGAACATCTATAAAAGACTTTAAATCCTCTATATCATATTCTGGATTTTTACGGAAATAATGGGTTTCATCATTTCCAAGCCAGATTGATGCTTTTGAAATAGTTTTCATTCTGTCATCGAGTTTATTAATACAATTACCAAGATTCATTTTGATAATAGTGTCTTTATCCTGATGTTTCATTTTTATGAGATAGTCTTTTATCAAATATTCTAAAGATTTTCTGTAACCAATTCCAGCAAGACCATAAATTTCTACATTGGTTTCAGCAACCGAAGCTTGATTATATAATGAAACAAATGTTGGAGATAGCTCGTTTATGTTATTAGAAAATGAAATCTCTTTTGCGGTTTTTGGGAAAACACTATCCAATTGTAAATTTGATACCCCTCTATTACTGATATATCTTGCCGTATATATTGAGTGGCAACTTGTACAATATAATGCAACATATGCGTAAATTGTATGTGATAAATCAGCATGAGAAATTGCAAATCCTTCTAAAAAGGTTGGACTTGTCGCAATCCCACAACACGGACACTTTCCGACTTCTTCTACTTCAATGTCTATTAAATCAGAAGGTGCATTTTTAGTAGCTATTCCGTTGTAATGAACTTTGTATATCTGTTTCATTGGTATCACATCCATCTATTCGTATATGGAATATTTTACCATATAGAGGATGATTGGTATAGTCGGAACGTATGTTTAGGTGATTCTCTCTTATTTCAATTTATTACTTATTTCCTGTAAAAGTTTAATTACTTCGCTGAATCCCAAAAATATAACACCACTTATAATAGTAACTGTTTCAGGGATTATAAAACTTGCAAAAGAAAATTCATTTTTTCCATATACATCGTGAAATGATGAAGCAAAACTTCCAATAGTACCTAATATTAATATGGCAATTGCTATAACCTTAATCATTTTTGCTATTGTATTTTCATTATAATTGATTTCCGATATAGTATTTTGCGGAAGATTACTTTCAAAAGTTGCGCCACACGAAAAACATTTTCCAGATGCTTTTTCATCATTGTTTAATATACTCTTACACTTTGGACACTGATTCATTTTATATACCTCCAAATATATTTTTCTATATTATACCAAAAATTATATATAAACACAATCTGATCATCAAACAATCAGACAACATTTATTAGTACGATATTCAAACAAGACACATTAAAAAATCTATTTTCTAGTATAGATACAGAAGTTGTAAAGCCATTTTCAGATGCAAAGACGGTTATTGATTTATATAATGAGTCCGTAAAAGATAATAGTCTTACACAAGAACATTGGAATGATATATTAAGTATATGTGATGATTCTCTCTCTGATTATCTTACAAAGATAAAAGGACAAGAAGCAACATTAACAGGATACAACACATCACTTCAAGGTAATATTGCTGGATTAAAAAAAGTACATGCTGCAATTGGTGAATATAACAAATTATCAGGTTCAAATTCAGAAAAGCAAAAGGAATATTGTGAAGCAATTAGTCTGACCAATTCAAAACTTGGTTCTTATCTTACCAATTTAAATGGATCAAAGGCTGGAATGCTTGGATATGCTTCATCTCTTGTTGGTGCGACATTGAAAACAGTTGCGTTACAAGTTGCAACTACAGCACTCAATGCAGCAATAACAATGGGAGCTTCTTTAATTGTTGGTGGAATTATAACCGCAATATCAAATTGGATTAGACAAGATGAAATTCTTGCCGAAAAAGCTGAAACAGCTAAACAAAAAATTGATGAGTTAAATAATAATTATAAAGAACATAGTCAATTAGTTTCGGATTCTGCTAAAAGATATGCTGAACTTGCGCAAGGTGTTGATCAGCTTTCTGGTAAAAATTTATCATTAAATGACGATGATTATAAAGAATTTTTAGATTTGAGTAATCAACTCGCAGAAGCATTCCCAACATTAAGTAGACATTGTGATGAAAATGGTAATGCAATCCTCCAATTGAGCGGAAATGTAGATACTATTGTTGGTTCATTAAACAATTTAATTGAAGCGGAAAGAGCATTAAAAAATCAAGAAATTGCTGATGAATTACCTACTGTTTACAAAAACGCAAATAACAAGTCGGATGATTATAAAAAACAAATAGACGAATTAAAAGAACAGCGTCAAACTTTAATTGATAGCCTTGGAGATGTTCAGTCTGATGATTTTTCGAAAAACTTTATAGACGGATTAGAAAAATCTATGATATCTGTGGAGGGAGAAAATTTAGAAACTCTTTCAAAAATGAAAGATGATTATCTGAAGATTCTCAAAGATGCAAATATTGATTATGAAGAATTAACGCCTGATTATGAGAATAAAGACGGAGTTGATGTCCCAGTTAGATTTAATATAAAAATAAATTCATCAGAAGAGGATATTAAAAAAGCTAAAAAGACGATTAAAGCAAATGTTGAAAATCTTGCTTCAGAATATGAAGGCGACATTTCCGAATTAAATGATAAGATTCAAAGTGTGCAAGATAAAAATAAGGCTAATTGGTCTTCGCTTACTGGTTCTATTGCGGCATGGTTAGACACCGAAGATTCTTATAAAACTATGTCTGACGATATGCAATCTACAATTCAAAATATTGTTAATAGTTTAGATTGGAGCGAACTAGACTTTTCTTCTTGGGAAGATGCAAAACAATATATACAAGATAATATATTAAGTCTATTCCAAACATCTGATGGTAAAGATGTTTTAAAAAAAATAGAAGTAATGTTTGGTATTCAGACACAATTTAATAATGGAGAAATTACAGTTAATGAGTACCAGGAAAAACTTAAAACCTTCTTAGATGAAATTAGTACACTTGCTCCTGATACACAAAAAGCAATTAAATTGATTTTTGGTATATCAACAGATAAAGATGGCACAACAACATATTGCACATATGCACCTAATACGCCATTATTTGCTTCTAGGAAAGGACACCCTACAAGATTATGCAAAACTGCAATAGAAAGTATGGTAAGAAAATTAGGTATAATTAGTGGTGTCACCAGAGTTCATCCACATTTATTTAGAGCAACTTTTGCAACCAGATTAGCAGAACGTGATACAGATATAGGTGTGATTGCAAAATTATTAGGACATGCAGATTTGGAAAGTGTTAATAGATATGTTCTTATTGATCAAACAAAGATAGAGGCTACTATAAGACAAAAAGGTTTTTGCTCGTAAAGAATATATTGCCAGAGTTTAAATGCATATGATACTAAATTTGCCAATATAGGAGTTACCAAAATTGTGGGTGCTTATAATCGTATAGCAGTTGCTTCTAAACAAAGCAATACAACAACAATTACATTTAATAGTAAATTTAAACAAACACCTTTTGTTTGTGCGACTGTTGAGCATTCATGGGCTGACTCAATACAATGTACAATAGATAGTTGTTCTGCGTCTAAAGCCGTTATTAAAGTGTATAATGGTTCTACTCAAAATGTAAATGTAACAGTGCATATGATCGCAGTTGGATATATTTAATTATTTATAATATAATGTATATTTAGGCACATAGTATTGATTATTTGATTTAAGAGAAACACTTTTAAACGCACCAGTTTTTGTTATTGTAAATGTCAAACTTGATATATAACCATCAGGTGATGTGCATGTTACAACAGTATTATTTATATAACTGCCTGCAACTATTTGAGACATTGGGATAACAAGAGTTGAAACACCATATGATTTATCACTATGACATTGCATAGATATCATTATCGTTTTTATCTTTTTATCATTAGGTAATTTAGAGCCATCCCAGTTTACCCATTTGTCATTATCTAAACTCTGGTTACAAAATGAATATAAATTATCTTTTCGTTGCGGAAAGGATTTGTAATGGATAAATTAAAATTTAATAAAAATGAAATTATTTCAATTGGAAAATTATCATATATCTCTAATGATATATATAAATTGGAAGTTGAAAACATTACTGAAGATATAGCTCTTTCAGGATTTTATCTTATTAATGAAAATAATGATGAACTTATGGGCGATTTTTCAAATTTTACCACTAAATATAAAAACACAGATGAAGAAAATACATATTATATATCAACAGGTATTGTATATACTGAACCAGAAAAAGAACCAGAAAAAGAATTAACAGAGGAAGAAATTGCCGAGCAGAAAAAACTTGCTTTAGAATTCACAAAAAATAATAAAATTTCTGAAATGTCTAATGCTTGTGAAACTGCTATTGAGAATGGTGTGGAGGTTAATGGAAAACATTATTCATATACAGTTCAGGATCAGAGTAACATGCTCAATGCAATGAATCTTGCAAAAGAAACTGGAATGGAAGTTCCTTATCATGCTGACGGTGAATCATGTGGTTTATATAATTATGATACTATTTCTGCAATTTATATTCAAGAGACAATGAATTTAACAACTAATCAGACATATTTTAATCAGCTTAAGTTATATATTTTATCAATTTCCGATGTTGACAAAACTGATAATATAGCTGCAATTAAGTATGGTGATAAGTTGACTGGCGAATATCTTGATAAATATAATGAGATAATGAACCAGAGTAAAAAGATAGTCGAGAAAGTTGTAACATTAAATGCATAACATGAGGTAGAATTATGAAAAGAATTATAAAATATTCTACATTATTTATTGTATATGGTTTAATATATTTTATCATTGAATGTCTATATAAAGGTAAATTATCTGATTGGAGAATGTTTGTGTTGGCAGGTTTTATAGGAATAATGATTGGCTTGATTAACAATTTATTTGACATCAAAACCGATTTTATTCTTCAATGTATAATTGGCATGTTAATTACAACATTGTCAGAAGCGATTGGTGGTTTTTATTGGAACTTACAATGTGGATTACATATTTGGGATTACTCTTCTCTTCCATTTAGTTTTATCGGAGGTCAAATAAATTTATTTTTTAGTTTGATTTGGATGTTTCTATCGGGCATTGTTATAATTCTTGATGATATTCTCCGATGGAAATTATATAAAGAAGAAAGACCTGAATATTATGTTCATGGTAAATTAATATTGAAAATATAAATGTATAGGGTTGGTTAATTCCAACCCTATTTTTACGTTATATAATTGTAAGTTATATCTATTTAGAATGTTTTTGTCTTATATAGCCAGAGTTTAGGTAATTTAAAGACAGAGTTTAATAAATCAAATAGCATAAAAATTAGTGCTGGTACTATAATAAAATTAGTAAAATCAGGTAATAATTCATTTCTGTTATTCACCTTAGAAGAAATCAAGAAAAAATTTAATTCAGAAAATGTTACTGGTAGTGATATTGGTATATTAATAAGTAATGGTGACGGAAGAGCTTTTCCTTCTCACTTAGAATCTGTAACGGCATTAGATCATAATAGTTGGTATGTAGTTTTTAAAGATGCGGTACAAATGGATATGAATTGTAGAGTTCAATATGTAATATTTTATTGGGGAAATTAATTATGTAGTAATATATTCACCACCCATAACAATTGCATACTTGCCTGTTCCACCTTGATTTACAATATATCCATCCTTATCACCATAACATGGAATATAAGTACCAGTGTCTTTAAATGCTGAAAAAATATGGCAAGCTGTTTGTTTCATAGGATATTTGTTAATCTTAACCTTCCAAGATCTATCATTAGAGTTTGCTATTGTAACTCGCATTATAAAATAAACAAGTTTTCCTATTTTATATACTTCCAAATAAAAGCTTTCTAAAGCAATTGAACCAGAAAAAGTTACATAATTAGTTGGTGTAGTCGAAGTATAATAATCAATATCTAAACTCTGGAAAATAATTAAGAGAATACATATACTTATTATATTTTATTATAATGAATAGTTATAATATTTATATTTATTATCTTAATTGTGATATTTTATATTAAATTGCCAGAGTTTAAGCGATAAAAACTGGAAACAAAAAACATCAACAACCACCAGAAAAGATTGGTATCGTTTATCAGGAGATTATATTGAGGAAATTGGTTTTCTATCATTTAATTCAATTGATATATCTGTTAATTTAGGACATACATATTATAATACAGGACAGCCATATGGTCTTGTTTTGTCAAATAAATTTAGTGAAATTTATACAGTTCAAATACAGCCTATGTGTAATAGTACAATAATGACGAGTACAATCGCTACTATTGATGTCCAAAGAGGAGTAGCTAAATATTGGCTTGGTGCAGCTACAAGTGGTAAATTTAATCTTACTATAATGTATCATGTATTTGGTAAGAAGTAAGATTTATTCAGACATATATATTAAATCAACAACCAAATAACTACTTGACGCAAGTGTTTGATTTAAATATACCACATACACTTTATTTGTATCGTCATATTGAATTGTATTTACTCGATAATTTCCTTGGCTAGAAGTATTATAATTAACTATAACATTTATAAGTCTGTATCCAGTTTTATAGCTAATATATGAAAATGAATATCCTGTTCCCTGAATTCGTTGACTTTCTAAATGAATCAAATGCAGATTACCTAAACTCTGGCTATATATTATAATTATATAAATTTAAAGGGTATGTAGAAATTAATCTACATACCCTATTTTTTACGATTTTTCTTCTTCTATTATTCGATATTCAGATTCATTAATGATAACTTTGCACCCATCTAATATTCTTTGAATCTGTTCTTGGGATGCGATACTATGCAGGCAATTCCAAAAATGTCTCTCATGTTGTCGTACATCATTGATCAAATATATCATTACTTTATCCCCTCTTAATATATTCTAAAAAGAATTATATCACAAAAGTCTAGGGTATACAGATTATTTTCTGTATACCCTATTTTTTACGCTATACAAATGCCTTTTCTGACACCAATTTTGACACCAGTTATTATGATTTATAACGGTTCAAAATGGTGTAAAATGATTTGAAACCAATTTTTAATATTTTGAAACCCTTGAAAATACAGTAAAATCAAGGGTTTCAGGAGTGGACTAGACGGGAGTCGAACCCGTGTCCGAAATACAATTCCCTGTCCTTCTACGAGTGTAGTTTATTATTTAACATTCCCTCTGCCACACGATAACAAACAACCTTGTGGTTTCAGTAGCTTCATGATACGCCCGATGGCTCAAAGCTTTGCCAACGTCGTTTCTCACATAGTCGAAGCCTGGGTCCTAAAGTGTGAGTGCTCTAGGTCAGACTGCTGCCATTAGGCAGCGTATGCTAAATTATCTTCAGCGTTTAATTTTAATTTGGCCATTTAACGCATCGCCATACGACTCGCTTCTCCAGCTGCATGTACCCCGTCGAAACCTTTACTAGCCCATATTCATTTTTTGCTAACCTAGATTTCTGATTTTGAAATCTCTCTGTGCCTCTCGCTTTTGATCCTTCTTGGCTATGTCTGCTCTCTTATCATAAAGCTTCTTACCTTTGGCAAGTGCTATCTCTACTTTGACCATACTCCCCTTAAAGTATACCTCCACCGGCACAATTGTGAAACCCTTTTCCTTCATCTTTGATGAAAGCTTTTCGATTTCCTTCTTGTGGAGCAAAAGCTTTTTAGGTCTGAGTGGATCCTTGTTGAAGATATTTCCCTTCTCATATGGTGTGATATGCATGCCATACAGGATAATCTCACCGTTCTCAATACGGATGAACGACTCCTTTATGCTGCCCTTTCCCATTCGAAGTGACTTCACCTCAGTTCCTGCAAGTGAAATACCGGCTTCGTATTTCTCAAGCAAAAAGTAATCGTGATAGACCTTTTTGTTGTTGGCTATTAATTTCTTTGGTTCCTTAGCCATGTCGGTATCTCCTTTCCTCAAACTGCTTTACAATACTAACACATTTTTTTACAATTGCCAATATATAAAACGTAAATTATTGTAAACCGCTGGTTCACATTTCTTTTTATTTACACTATATAATATATTATGACATCTTTTTCAATAAATCTATCGCACAACGACCGACAAATAACAGATAATCAAATAAGTATTTTTAAATCATAAAAAAATTTCGTCATTATTGTCATATTATTCCGCCGGTTTAAAATCAATTGTACGCATAATTTTGTCAGTACTGTCCACAACAACCTTGATTTTTTGTCCAAGCTTGTATCTCTTATTGGTGGCTGAACCGGCCAGCTCATAGGTATCCTCGTAAAACTCATAGAAATCATCTGTCAGGTCTGTCACGCGCACAAGTCCCTCAACTGTATTTGGAAGCTCCACGAAAAAGCCCCACTCCGTGACACCTGATATAACTCCTTCAAAGCATTCACCAATATGATTTGACATGTATTCACATTTTTTAAGCTTAACTGTTTCACGCTCTGCCTCTTCTGCACGTCGTTCGGTCTCACTTGCCTGCTTTGCAACAGCATCGAGTATAGACTCATAGTGCTCCCTACGGTTATCATTCATCCTGCCGCGGATATTTTCCTTGATGATACGGTGTATCTGCAAATCAGGATATCTGCGGATTGGTGATGTAAAGTGACAATAATAATTTGCTGCCAGTCCAAAATGTCCTGTACATGCTGTTGTATATCGTGCCTGTTTCATAGAGCGCAGTGTCAGTCTGCTTATCAGGGATTCTTCATCTGTGCCATCCACCTTCATCAAAAGCTTCTGAAGCTCCTTTGGGTGTACCTCATCAGCTCCAATATGAAGCGTATAGCCAAAATTATTGATAAATGTGGAAAGCTTTGCGATTTTTTCTGAGTCCGGCTTGTCATGTGTTCTGTATACAAAAGGTATTTCCTGCCAGAAATAATCCTCAGCCACAGTTTCATTTGCTATAAGCATAAAATCCTCAATGAGCTTTGTTGCCACATTTCTGTCATACGGCTTTATATCTATCGGATGACCATCTTCATCGAGCACGACTTTAGTCTCCGGAAAGTCAAAGTCTATAGAACCTCGTTTCATTCTCTTTTTGCGTAGAATTGCTGCAAGCTCTGCCATTTTTTCAAACATAGGCACAAGCTCCTTATATTCTTCAATCACAGCGGCATCCTTATCTGCAAGAATCTTTTTTACATTTGTGTATGTCATCCTGCGGTTTGTCTTTATGACTGTCTCTGCAATCTTATGATCGATAACTTCACCCTTTTTATTTATTGTCATAATGCATGAAAGAGCCAGCCTGTCACATCCCTCATTCAAGGAGCATATGCCATTTGAAAGCTCTCTTGGAAGCATCGGAATTACTCTGTCTACAAGATAAACCGATGTTCCTCTCTTAAGTGCCTCCACATCAAGGGCACTGTGCTCCTGCACATAATTCGACACATCTGCTATGTGTACTCCAAGTACATAATTGTCGCCATCCATGTATAAAGACACGGCATCATCAAGATCCTTTGCATCTTCTCCGTCTATCGTGACCATCATCCAGTCGCGTAAATCCATCCTGCCGGCCATATCCGCAGGTGTCACATCCTTTGCCACATTCTGCACCTGATGCATGATTTTCTCCGAAAAATCCACCGGCAGATCATAAGCCTTTACTATAGAAAGAATATCCGTACCCGGGTCATCTATATGTCCGATTATTTCAACAACCTTGCCCTCCGGCTTTTTGCCCTTTTTACCATAGCTTGTGATTTCAACCACTACCTTATGGCCCGACATAGCACCCTTTGAGCGCTCCTTTGGTATGAAAATATCTGTGCCAAATCTGGTATTGTCAGGCACTGCAAAACCAAAGTTATCACTCGCCTCATAGGTGCAGACTACCTGCTTCATGCCTCGCTCTATGATGGAAACAACCCTTCCCTCCTTGCGGCGTCCTGTTGTGACAGGTGAGATTGTAATCTCAACAGTGTCCATGTGCATCGCACCATTTACATACTCTGCAGGGATAAAAATATCATCAGGCTCTCCCTCCACAGTGACAAAGCCAAATCCCCTTTGATGTGCTGTGAATACGCCGACTGTCTTTTTAATTTCCGACTTTGAGTATTTCCCGCGCTTTGAGAGTGTTATCCTTCCCTCTGCCTGCAAATCCAAAAGAATCTGTTCAAGCTGTGGTCTGTCATCTTTTTTTACTCCGAGTACTATGCAAAGTTCCTTGATTTTCATCGGAACATACATGTCATCACACATAAAGTCATAGACCATCTTTTTTCGTGCTTCATATTTATCTATATTACTCATTATCTCTCCTTTTTCGTTGCCCCATCTGATTTCAAATGCACAGGCTTTAAATAAAATTTCATCATCTGGATGTTGATGCGATAAAAAAGACTGCCGATTTCTCGACAGTCTAAGTATTTACCATATTCCCATATTTAAAGCAATTGAAATAATAAAGAAAAGAACAACACATACAATTGTCGCTTTAACCAGACGTCCTTCCTTTGAACGTCCCTTGTTCTTGCCCCAATATGTATCAGCAACTCCGGCGATAGTGCCAAGTCCTGCTGACTTGCCCTCCTGGAAAAGAATAACTATAGTAATTACTAAACTGACGATTATAAATAATACCGATAAAACAATTTTTAAAGTTGCCACGATAAGACCTCCTAATTTCAATTCTAAATAACAGAACTAATATACTACGTTTTTATTGCACAGTCAAGAGTTTTATACTGTATGTAACAGATTTTCACACTTTATGCAATGGATTTTATTAGTTTCACGCAATAAATGTATCGCTATTTTTCCTCTTTGCGTCCAAATCTCTCTCCTGCTGCATTCATAGCCTTTACTATGCAAAATACGATGAGTGCCATTATAAGGAAATTGACTACTGCGGTAAGAAACTTTCCATCACTAGTATTCTTTCTTTTTACTCTCTTCTTTTGATAATCTAAACCATTTTTAATATTATACATTTTTCCATTTTATTTTACAAGAAAATACATTATAATATAATTAAAAAAGAAACAACTTTATATTTAGGAGATTTTTATGAAGTGCATACTGTATAAAAAAGCACTTCCACTCATATTATTATCATGCCTTTTGCTTGGTGCATGCGGTAATTCCAAAAATGACGGTGTATCTAAGGAGCCTCTTTCCCATACTTCTACCGAAAAGGGCACCTGGGACTCTGCTCCAAAGGTGCTTACTCCAACTGCCGACGGCACACAAACCTATACATGTGATGTAGCCAGTATCGATGCTTCAAACAGCAGCAGCGGCTATATCATAGTTGATTATCACGGTTCTAATCAAAAGGTCAAGCTTCAGATAACCGGGCCTGACAGTGTCACGTACACCTTTGATCTGCATGGAGGAAATGAAGTGTTTCCTCTGGTTGCTTCAAGTGGTTCGTATACTGTAACCGTGTTTGAAAATGTTGAGGGGACACAATATGCCACCGTGCTGTCGCAGGTGATTTCTGTCTCCATCACCGATGAATTCGGACCGTATCTGTACCCTAACCAGTATGTAAATTTCACTGCCGATTCTCTGGCTGTGAAGGAAGGCAGCTCACTGGCGTACTACTGCAGCAGCGATACTGAGGTCGTGGAAAGTGTATACAATTATATCATTTCAAACTTCAAATACGACTATGACAAGGCTAAAAATGTCAAAAGCGGCTATCTGCCTGATGTGGACAAGGTCTTTACCGAAAATACCGGTATATGCTTTGACTATGCGGCAGTCATGGCCACTATGCTAAGGACTCAGGCTATTCCCACACGTTTAGAGGTAGGATATGCCGGTGAAGAATATCATGCCTGGATCAGTACTTATATAAAGGACAAGGGCTGGATAAACGGCATCATCGAGTTTGATGGTACCTCATGGAACATGCTGGATCCAACATTTGCATCTACCAGTGATTCGCCAAAGAAGTTCATAGCACAAAAAAATGATTACATTACCAAATACGTCTATTAGGAGGACATAAATGTCTAGAAAATCCAAGATTTTAAGCAATGCAGAGCTTTCTGCCTTCTGTCAGCAGATTTCTCTTATCATAGCAGCCGGGCTTCCTACATACTATGGTGTTTCCATATTATGTGATGAAGCACCTGATAAGCAGACACGTGATCTGCTTGAGCAGATATATAAGCCAATGGAGCTTGGTGCAACGCTTCACAGTGCACTTAAAGATACAGGATACTTTCCAAAATATATGATAAATATGATACAGCTGGGTGAAGAAACCGGCCGTCTTGAAGAGGTCTTAAACTCACTCTCAAAGTACTATGACCGCGAAGACGAAATAGCTTCAGGCATTAAAAGTGCCGTTGCCTATCCTCTCGTGCTTTCTGCCGTGATGATTGCCGTTATTGTTGTAATGATTGCCAAGGTTTTACCTGTATTCTCACAGATATATGCAGAGCTTGGAAGTGAGCTTACCGGCACCGCTGCCGTGCTCATGAAGCTCAGTGAATACATCAACAGATATCTGCTTATCATTATAGCTTTCATGCTCTTTGCCGCACTGGTTCTTTTTATATTTTTTAAGACACGCTTCGGAAAAAAGCTCCTTATGAAAACTGCTCTTTCCATGTCAATCGCATCCAGCCGCTTTGCAAACTGCATGTTTTTAGCACTCTCAAGCGGACTTGACACAGACCGTGGTCTTGATCTGGCACAGGCTCTTGTAAACAATCCTGTCCTTGATTCTAAAATAAATGACTGCCGTAAAAATATATCTAACGGCGAGACATTTTCGGAGGCACTGCTACACTCCAATATTTTTTCAAAGATGTACTCAAGCTGGATTGCAATCGGCAGCAAAACCGGGTCTATGGACGAGGTCATGCAGCATATATGTACATCCTGTGAGGATGACACAGATGCAAGGCTGTCACGATTCATATCAGTGATTGAACCTGCCATGGTTATCCTGCTTTGTATATTCATTGGCTTCATACTAGTATCATTTTTACTCCCACTGCTTGGAATTATATCAAGCATAGGATAGCTTACGGAGGCACAGTATGCTGTTTTTTGTTCAGAAAAAGAAATCAACCATATGGAAATTCATACCAATTGTGCTTTTAGCCGCATGTACCGTTTTGTTTAGCGCTTTCTCTTCAAAGCTGTCAGATGACAATACCAAAAGAAGCAAGAGCACGCTGGAACGCGCCCTCACACGAAGTATCACACAGTGCTATGCTCTTGAGGGAACATACCCTCCGGACATAAATTATCTAACAGACCACTATGGTCTCACATACAACAGCGACTATTATTACATAGACTATCAATACATCGGCTCCAATCTGCGTCCCGATGTGACAATAATAGAGAGGAAATAACCCATGTTCAAGCTAAAATCAAGATCACATCAGGCTGACAGTTTTTTTGTGATGCTGCTGTTTTTTCTTTTTGCGCTGACTGCTTTTATCCTCGTGCTGATTGGCGTAAAGCAATACAAGTCCACTGCCAATGCCATGAATTACAACTACGAGGTACGCACTGTCACATCTTATCTGCGCGAAAAAGTCAGACAGAATGATTCTGACGCTGCAATCAGTGTAGAAACAATAAATGGCACAAAGGCTCTATGTCTGAAAAACACAATAAATGACATCGTGTATAATACCTTCATATACTACTATGGCGGTTCTCTAAGAGAGCTCTATGTACAGGATGGTTCATCATACAGTCTGGACAGCGGACAAAGGATTGTCGAAATCGGAGGACTTGACATGACAGAAACCACCGACAAAATGATTACCGTAACTATCACCGATACATCCGGTGGTACTACCGATACCTACTGCTCCGTCAATTCCGACTAACCATCGTCCGACAATAAATGCAGCAATATCACGTACACCGCTCTCTGATATGCCGCTCGATGCCACACAAACTTACATACCACAAGGAATAAACCATGATTTCAACAAAGCTTAAACAATCGAAAAACAGAATATTCCTGCTTGAGATTACCATTAATCTGCTGCTTTTTTCAGCTCTTTTGATTGTGGGACTGCTTTTCTTCATAAAGACCCACAAGCTGACAGAAGAAACTCAGGTGCTGCATGAGGCTGTTAATGCATGCAGCAATGCAGCAAGCGCATACGAACAGGAGCATGGCGATTTAAACGCCGTATCATCGCTCTTTGACGGCTCCATCTGTGCAGATGAAAAGCTATTCATTTATCTTGACAAAAGCTATCATCCATGTGATAAGGATGATGCCGCATACAAGGTTATTGTAAGCAGGCTTGGGCAGGATGCCTACGGAGTACAAAAGGCTGACATAGAGTTTATAGCAGCAGACAGCCACTGCGTATACAGCATTACTGCGTGCAGCTATACTGCACTTTCCTCTGATGGAAGGACGGTGAGCACCCCATGAAAAAAAGAAGAGAATTTTCAAATTTCGGTTTTTCCACCATCCTGCTTACCTTTTCCATGATATGCATTGTCACGTTCTCGGCACTCGCCTTTGTCACAGCAAACTCCGACTATAAGCTGAGCAAACGCGTTGCTGATAACAACAGCTCGTATTACCGTGCATGTGAAAAGGTATGGGATGAGATATCACAGATTGATGCCATTCTTGCATCCGCCTACGATAGCAGTCCTGATAAAGCAGCATACTATGAGGCCATAAAGACTGCTCTATCAGACAACGATACTGCCATAAATAAAAACCTCGCTGAAAATGAATCAAACGGCAAGGTTACCGGTCTGACCTATACTATTACCTGTACTGTAAGCGATACGCAGACTCTCACTGTAAAGCTTGATATCAACTATCCTGTCCACAGGCAGGATGCTTTTTATAAAATAAAACAATGGAAGCTCAATACCGACACAGCTTTCGAGGAAAATGATACACTAAACTTAATTGGAGGAAACTAAAATGGATGTTAAAAAGATATTAAAGGAAGCGACTGACAACGGAGCATCGGATATTTTCATAGTGGCCGGCCGCCCTCTCACATACAAATCAAAGGGAGTGATGGAGTGCCTCAATGAAATCAGAATGATTCCAAAAGAAACCTTTGAATTTGTCACATCAATCTATGCTCTTGCCGAGAGAGATATTTCAAAATTCGAGGAAACCGGAGATGATGACTTTTCCTTCGCTATACCGGGAGTATCACGTTACAGAGTGAGCACTTTCAAGCAGCGTGGCTCTTACTCTGCTGTCATCCGTGTTATCTCATTCACACTGCCAAAGCCAAGCGATTTACATATACCGGACTCTGTTATGGAGCTTGCGGAAACAAACAACGGCATGGTGCTGGTTACCGGCCCAGCCGGAAGCGGTAAATCTACCACACTAGCATGTATTATTGATCAGATCAACCATGAGAAGGAAGAGCATATTATCACTCTTGAGGATCCGCTTGAGTTTTTACATCGTCATGACAAATGTATTGTGTCACAGCGTGAAATCAACACAGATACAGAAAGCTATCTCACTGCACTTCGCGCCGCACTCCGCCAGAGTCCTGACGTCATATTGCTTGGAGAGATGCGAGACTATGAGACCATCAATACAGCTGTCACAGCGGCTGAAACCGGTCACCTCATATTTTCATCACTCCACACAATTGGTGCCGCAAATACCATTGACCGAATAATCGATGCGTTTCCTGCTTCCCAGCAGCACCAGATAGCCATCCAACTTGCATCTGTGCTGCAGGCTGTTGTCTGCCAGAAGCTTTTACCTGCCACAAACGGTGAGATGGTACCAGCTTTTGAAATCATGGTACTCACGCCTGCAATAAGGAACTTGATCCGTGAAGGCAAGGTCCATCAGATTGACGGTATCATCTACACCTCTGCAGCTGAGAATATGATTGCAATGGATACAAGCATCTTCAATCTGTACAAGGCCGGTGTAATCAGCAAGCATGTGGCAATCAGCGAGGCTACCAATCCTGAGATGATGTCAAAGAGAATTAATTTAAACTAACTTCATACTTGACGGATATATAAAACCCCGGCATATAAACCATGAAACAGGCTTATATGCCGGGGCTTTTCATTTAGATAAATATGTTAAAACAAGCAAATTACCGTTATCTATACTTCGATATTATACGTTAATCTCTGCCTTTACTCCACTCTCATCCTTATGTGCTTCAAGCACCGGATTAACCACATCGCGCAGATATACTTCTACCTGACGAGGTGCACGTCCCACATAAAGCTCAGGCTTAAGATTCTTTTCGATATCAGCTTTTGTCAATCCGAATGCAGGATCTGCAGCGATTAAGTCTACGAGGTTATTTTCTTTTCCCTCTTCCTTTACTGTCTTTCCTGCCTGCATTGAGAGCTGTCTGATCTTCTCATGGAGCTCCTGACGATTTCCGCCGTTCTTTACAGCATCCATCATGATGTTCTCTGTTGCCATGAATGGTATCTCTGCCATAAAGTGCTTTTCAATAACCTTTGGATATACTACCAGTCCATCCACCACATTGAGGCAGAGGTCAAGTATTCCGTCTATTGCAAGGAAGCCCTCAGGTATTGAAAGACGCTTGTTTGCAGAATCATCAAGTGTTCTCTCAAACCACTGTGTAGCTGAAGTAATTGCAGGATTCATTACATCTGCAAGAACATATCTTGAAAGAGATGCTATTCTCTCACTTCTCATAGGATTTCTCTTATATGCCATGGCTGATGAACCTATCTGATTCTTCTCAAACGGCTCCTCTACTTCCTTAAGATGCTGGAGCAGTCTGATATCGTTTGACATCTTTGTAGCTGATGCAGCAATGCCTGCGAGCACATTCACTACTCTCGTATCTACCTTACGGGAATATGTCTGGCCTGACACCGGATAACAATCCTTAAAGCCCATCTTCTTTGCTATCATCGGATCAATCTTGTCTATTGTCTCATCGTCTCCGTTGAAGAGCTCAAGGAAGCTGGCCTGTGTTCCTGTAGTGCCCTTTGAGCCAAGGAGCTTTAATGTGCCCTGCACATACTCTAAATCCTCGAGATCCAGCATAAACTCATTCAGCCACAGTGTGGCACGCTTTCCAACTGTTGTCGGCTGTGCCGGCTGGAAATGTGTAAATGCAAGAGTTGGCTGATTCTTATACTTATCAGCAAAGTTTGCAAGCTCTGCAATAACACTTATAAGCTTTTTGTGAACAAGCTTTAATGCTTCATTCATGATGATGATATCTGTATTGTCACCTACATAGCATGAGGTTGCTCCAAGATGTATAATTCCTGCTGCCTTAGGGCACTGCTGTCCATATGCATAGACATGACTCATTACATCGTGACGCACAAGCTTCTCACGCTCCTTTGCCACATCATAATTGATGTCATCCACATGTGCCTTTAATTCATCAATCTGTTCCTGTGTGATAACCGGCTTGCCATCCTGTGAAAGCCCAAGCTCCATCTCAGTCTCTGCAAGAGCAATCCAGAGCTTTCTCCAAGTGGTAAATTTCATATCCTGCGAAAAAATATACTGCATCTCTTTGCTGGCATAGCGCTCAGAAAGAGGACTTGTGTATCTGTCTGTACTCATATTCTCTCCTTTATTAGCGATTAAGCATTTTTCTCTCGAGGTCTATTTCTTTATCAAAATACTCGCCTCTGATATCATCCTTCGGTGGCTCCATCGGATATTTTCCTGTGAAACAGCCCATGCAGATTGGCAGTCCCTCTACCATCTCATGAAGTCTGTCAATTCCAAGGTAGCCTAAAGAATCTGCACCTATAATCTGTCTGATATCCTCAATAGTCCTGTTGTAAGCGATAAGCTGCTCTCTTGCAGGAATATCTGTACCGAAATAGCAAGGCCATAAGAATGGCGGTGAACTGATGCGCACATGCACCTCTGTGGCACCCGCCTCTCTTAACATACGCACTATTCTGTCTGAGGTTGTTCCTCGCACAATTGAATCATCAATCATAACAACTCTCTTGCCCTTAACAGCCTCCTTTAATACATTGAGCTTTATCTGCACGCTTGATTCACGGCTTGACTGCTTAGGCTTGATAAATGTCCTGCCGACATAACCATTCTTGACAAATGCTGTGCCATATGGAATGCCCGACTCAAGTGAATAACCAAGAGCAGCGGCATTTCCTGACTCCGGTACTCCTGTCACGATATCAGCCTCAACCGGTGAATCCATTGCAAGGAATCTGCCAGCCTTGATACGGCTGCCATACACGCTTACTCCGTCAATATGGCTGTCAGGTCTTGCGAAATAAATGTATTCAAACACGCATCTGGCCTGTTTTTCAGGGGCAAGTGCCATAGTCATATCAGACTCAATGCCCTTTTCAGGAGTGATAGTGATAACCTCTCCCGGCTCTATATCCCTGACAAACTCTGCACCGATTGTATCAAGCGCACAGGTCTCAGATGTAACGATATATGCATTGTCTCTCTTTCCGATGCAAAGAGGCTTAAAACCAAATGGGTCTCTGGCTGCAATAAGCTTTCTCGGGCTCTCAACCACAAGTGCATAGGCTCCCTTAAGCTTCTGGCAGGCACGTCTGACCGCCTCCTCCGCTGTTTTTGAGTTAAGACGTTCTCTTGCGATATGATAAGCTATAACCTCAGAGTCGATTGTGGTCTGGAAAATTGCTCCTGTATACTCAAGCTCCTTGCGAAGCTCCTTTGCGTTAATGAGGTTTCCGTTGTGTGCCATGGCAAGTGTGCCCTTGACATAATTTAATACGAGAGGCTGTGCATTCTCACGTGTTGATGAGCCTGCTGTTGAATAGCGCACATGTCCCACTCCGATATCACCCTTCATAGGCTCTAAGATATCAGGAGTAAATACCTCATTTACAAGGCCCATACCCTTGTGTGTGGTCACCTTTCCCTTTGGTCCGTGTGTATCACTCACTGCAATACCACAGCTTTCCTGTCCTCTGTGCTGAAGCGCAAAAAGACCATAATAGATAGTGGATGCGACATTTCCTCCATCAAAATCATACATGCCGAACACACCACACTCCTCATGAAGCTCATCAAATACATGGTTATGCTCGTCAATATCAGAACACCTTTTTAATTTTGTACCGGTATGACTTTTTGTATCTATACTAGTATTTATATACTGATTTATGTTATTGTCCTGGTTCATAATATCTCCGTTTATAATTGCGAAATAGTAACGCGGAATAAATAATATATTAGCGGCTGAATTTGCTTCCTGTAAGAAGCTCAAATGCCTCTTTATATTTCTCTACAGTCTTCACAACAACCTCATCAGGTAAAAGAAGGTCATTGTCCGGATTTGCCTTGAGCCAGTCTCTTACATACTGCTTGTCAAATGAAGGCTGTCCCTGTCCAGGCTTATATCCATCAAGTGGCCAGAAGCGTGAGCTGTCAGGTGTGAGCATCTCATCGGCAAGCACTACCTCACCCTGCTCATTTAAGCCAAACTCAAACTTGGTATCTGCGATGATGATGCCCTTTGTAAGAGCATACTCTGCACATTTCTTGTAGAGAGCAATTGTATAATCGCGAATCTTCTCTGCGTACTCTCTGCCCTTCTCAGGATAAATCTTCTCTAATACTTCTACTGATTTTTCGAATGAGATATTCTCATCATGATCTCCAAGATCAGCCTTGGTAGATGGTGTATAAATAGGCTCAGGGAGCTTATCAGACTCAACAAGTCCCTCCGGAAGTTTGATTCCGCAGACTGTACCGTTCTCCTGGTAGCTTGCCCAGCCGCTTCCTGTGATATATCCACGAACTATGCACTCGATTGGAAGCATCTCAAGCTTCTTGCAGAGCATGCTGTTTCCGTTGAACCTGTCCTGACCGAAGAACTCCGGCATATCCTTTGCGTCTACTGAAATCATATGGTTAGGAACAACATCCTTTGTGAATTCAAACCAGAACTTAGACATCTGTGTGAGGATGGCTCCTTTGTCTGTAATTTTATTCTTTAAAATATGGTCAAAAGCGGAAATACGATCTGTTGCGACCATAATAAGGCTGTCCCCGTTATCATATACTTCTCTTACTTTTCCTTCTTTGAATGGTTTAAATTCCTGCATGATTGTCCTCCATCTTATGTGTAATTTATTTTACAAATCAAATGCTACCCTTAAATTATATACCAGCTCAATTTGTAAAGTCAACGTATATTATAAGTTTTTTTAAATAATTTTGTACCATTTATAAGTAATTCTTATATTTATTATTATATCTTTAATATATCAAAACAAAAGCTCCGGTTCAAACCCTTTGTCTGCGCCGGAGCCTATATAATACAGATTTTATTTAACGATAAGTGACTTTCCTGTCATCTCTTTTGGCTGTGGAAGTCCCATAATCTCAAGCAGTGTTGGAGCGATATCTGCAAGACATCCGCCCTCACGAAGCTTGTAAGAAGGGTCAGCGTTTACAAGAATGAAAGGAACAGGATTGGTTGTATGAGCTGTATGAGGTTTTCCTGTCTCATAATCAATCATCTTCTCTGCGTTTCCGTGGTCAGCACAGATGAATAATACTCCATCCACATCCTTAATTGCCTGCACTGCATCACCTACGAGTGAATCAACTCTCTCAACAGCCTTTACAGCAGCCGGAATCACACCTGTATGTCCAACCATGTCAGGGTTAGCAAAGTTGATGATAATAACATCATACTTATCTGACTTGATAGCCTCAACAAGATCCATTCCAACCTCAGGAGCGCTCATCTCAGGCTTTAAGTCATATGTTGCAACGTCCTTAGGACTGTTTACAAGAAGACGTGCCTCATCAATATTCGGCTCCTCTACTCCACCGTTGAAGAAGAAGGTTACGTGTGCATACTTCTCTGTCTCTGCGAGACGAAGCTGTTTCTTACCATTTGCTGCAAGATACTCACCAAATGTATTCTTGATTTCTTCCTTCTCAAAAGCGATAAGCTTGTTAGGAATTGACTCGTCATAATCCTTGAAGCATACAAATGTTGTCTTAAGGAATGGGCGCTCAAAGCCAGTAAACTTATCATCGCAAAATGCTCTTGTCATCTCACGAGCACGGTCCGGACGGAAGTTGAAGAAGATAACAGAATCATTGTCCTTTACAACAGATACCGGTGTGCCATCCTCGTTTGTGATAACTGTAGGAAGCACGAACTCATCTGTAACGTCGTTTGCGTATGACTCCTCCATAGCCTTTACAGGGCATGTAGCTTTTACGCCTTCACCCTTAGTGAGTGAATCATAAGCCTTCTGCACACGATCCCAGTTGTTATCTCTGTCCATTGCATAGTAACGTCCTGAAAGAGATGCAATCTTTCCTACACCGATTTCCTTCATCTTGGCGAGAAGCTGCTCGATATAGTCCTTGCCTGATGCAGGAGGTGTATCACGACCATCAAGGAATGCGTGTACATATACTCTGTCAAAATTCTCTTTCTTGCAAAGCTCAAGAAGTCCGTAAAGATGCTCGATATGGCTGTGAACTCCACCATCTGAAAGAAGTCCCCAAAGATGCAGATCGGAGTCATTCTTCTTGCAGTTTTCGATTGCAGAAATTAATACCCTGTTCTTGAAGAAATCACCATCAGCAATTGCCTTTGTGATTCTTGTAAGATCCTGATATATGATACGGCCTGCGCCGATATTCATATGTCCTACCTCAGAGTTTCCCATCTGTCCGTCAGGAAGTCCAACTGCAAGACCTGAAGCTGCGCCCTTTACAAAAGGACACTCTGCCATCAATTTATCCATAACAGGGGTATTTGCCATAGCTATGGCATTTCCCTCTTTGTGGTCACTTAAGCCGTAACCATCAAGTACCATTAATACTACCGGTTTCTTACTCATTTATATTTCCTCTATTCTTCATATGAGGCTTGCAAAATGCTCTATTCCAGCGACATATGCAAGCTCACAAAAAATTTCATTACATAATAAATGCCACTAAATGCAGCTAAGCTGGTGAATTTAGTGACATTTAGTTATTGTGATTGTCAAATCAAATATTAAATTATGATTTAATAATTACTTGTAGTTTACGATCTTTCCAAAATCAGCCTTGAGTGAAGCGCCACCAACTAATCCACCGTCGATGTCAGGCTTTGCAAAAAGCTCTGCTGCATTTCCTGCATTTACAGATCCGCCGTACTGGATACGAACTGAATCTGCTGTAGCCTGATCATAGATCTCTGCTACACACTCACGAATTGCACCGCAGACCTCCTGAGCCTGGTCAGAAGTAGCTGTCTTTCCTGTTCCGATTGCCCAGATTGGCTCGTAAGCGATAACCATGTTAGCAACATCTGATGCAGCAACACCTGCGAGATCTGACTTAATCTGAAGTCTGATCCAGTCAAGTGTAACACCGCTCTCTCTCTGCTCAAGTGTCTCACCACAGCAAAGGATTGGTGTAAGTCCAGCCTCGATAGCCTTCTTTACCTTCTTGTTGAGAAGTGCGTCATCCTCTTTGAAGTAATCTCTTCTCTCTGAATGTCCGATGATAACATACTTAACACCTGCATCAAGAAGCATCTCTGCTGAGATTTCTCCTGTGTAAGCACCCTTCTCCTCGAAGTACATATTCTCTGCTCCAACAGCAACATTTGTACCCTTTAATGCTTCTACAACAGGTACGATGTCGATTGCAGGTACACAGTAAACAACTTCAACATCATCTGAAACTACGAGTGGTTTTAACTCTTCTACTAATTTAACAGCCTGGCTTGGAGTCATGTTCATCTTCCAGTTGCCGGCTACAATTTTCTTTCTTGCCATTTTATATCTCCTTGTATTTGTATACAAATATTTATTGTGGTAGTTCTTTTCGCTAAGTTCAACCTTCGCCTACAGCTCGGTTTCACTAATCTCAAAGAACAGCCTCGCACTAAATTCAATCATCGCCTGCGGCTCGATTTCATTAAGTTGCTTTCGGCTTATTTATCATCAGCACAAGCTACGCCAGGAAGCTCCTTGCCCTCAAGGAACTCAAGGGAAGCACCGCCACCTGTTGAGATGTGGCTCATCTTGTCGCCAAGTCCCATCTGGTTAACTGCTGCAGCTGAATCTCCACCACCGATGATTGTGATAGCATCTGATTTAGCAAGTGCCTCTGCTACTGCAAGTGTACCTGCTGCAAGTGTTGGGTTCTCAAATACACCCATTGGTCCGTTCCATACAACAGTCTTAGCTGATGCAACAGCGTCAGCGAAAAGCTCACGTGTCTTAGGTCCGATATCACAGCCCTCACGGTCTGCAGGCATTTTGTCATAATCATATGTCTCTGTCTCTACAGGAGCGTCGATTGGATTTGGGAAATCCTTGATTGTAACTGCATCAACAGGAAGAAGAATCTTCTTTCCAAGTTTCTCTGCTTTTGCAAGCATCTCTTTACAGTAATCAATCTTTGTCTCATCAAGCATTGAGATACCAATCTCATAGCCCTGTGCTTTAAGGAATGTGTATGCCATTCCACCACCGATGATAAGTGTATCAGCCTTCTCGAGGAGGTTGTCGATAACATTGAGCTTGTCAGCTACTTTAGCTCCACCAAGAATAGCTACGAAAGGACGTACAGGATTCTCTACTGCCTTGCCAAGGAAGTCAATTTCCTTCTGCATAAGGTATCCAACAACATTCTCTCCACCCTTAGCTGTGATGAACTTTGTAACACCTGCTACAGAAGCATGTGCTCTATGAGCAGAACCGAAAGCGTCACATACATATACATCAGCAAGATCAGCAAGCTCTTTTGCGAATGCATCTCCGGCTTCCTGTGGCTTTGTCTCCTCTTTGCCTCTGAAACGTGTATTCTGAAGAAGAACTACATCTCCCTCTTTCATCTCTGAAACAGCCTTTGTTGCAGCCTCACCTGTTACATTGTAGTCAGCTACAAATGTAACCTTCTGTCCAAGCTTAGCCTCAAGAGCTGCAGCTACAGGAGCAAGTGACTCACCCTCGTTTGGTCCGTTTTTAACTTTTCCAAGGTGTGAGCAAAGGATAACCTTTCCACCGTCCTTGATTAATTTCTGGATTGTTGGAAGAGCTCCGTTGATACGGTTCTCATCTGTGATTTTTCCGTCCTTAAGTGGCACGTTGAAGTCACATCTAACGAGAACTCTCTTGCCTTTTACGTTGATATCATCAATTGATTTCTTGTTTAATGACATAATATGTCCTCCCTTATTTCAAGGCATAAGCCATGTGGCCACGCCATATTGTGCATATTAAAAAATATAATTAATTCTACAATTCACAGATATTCAAAAGAAATAGCCATGCTTTAAAAAAGAGGCGCGGTTCAATTAAGACCGCGCCCCTTGAGTAGTCTTGAGATATACTGTTCTTGTGGGTACAAGAATTAAGCTAACTCTGAGAAGTACTTGATTGTACGAACCATCTGAGATGTGTAGCTGTTCTCGTTATCATACCAAGAAACAACCTGTACCTCGTACAGATCGTCAGAAACCTGGTTAACCATTGTCTGTGTTGCATCGAATAATGAACCAAATCTCATTCCAACGATATCTGAAGATACGATCTCATCCTCGTTGTAACCGAATGACTCGTTAGCTGCTGCCTTCATAGCTGCGTTGATATCCTCTTTTGTAACGCCTGCTTTCTTAACAACTGCTGTAAGGATTGTTGTAGATCCTGTTGGTGTAGGAACACGCTGTGCAGATCCGATTAACTTTCCGTTTAACTCTGGGATAACAAGGCCGATTGCCTTAGCTGCTCCTGTTGAGTTAGGAACGATATTAACTGCTGCTGCACGTGAACGACGAAGGTCTCCCTTTCTCTGTGGTCCGTCAAGAGTCATCTGATCTCCTGTGTAAGCATGGATTGTTACCATGATACCAGACTGGATTGGAGCGTACTTGTTAAGTGCATCTGCCATTGGAGCTAAGCAGTTTGTTGTACAAGAAGCTGCTGAGATGATTGTATCAGAAGCCTTAAGTGTCTCATGGTTTGTATTGTAAACGATTGTAGGAAGGTCATTTCCTGCTGGTGCAGAGATAACTACCTTACGAGCTCCAGCATTGATATGAGCCTGAGCCTTCTCTTTTGATGTATAGAATCCAGAGCACTCAAGTACAACGTCAACCTTTAACTCTCCCCATGGGCAATTGTTTGCATCTGGGAATGCGTAAATTTTGATTTCCTTACCACAAACTGTGATAGAATCATCGCTTGCAGAAACCTCATCTGCATGCTCGTATTTACCCTGTGATGAATCATACTTTAATAAGTGTGCTAACATTTTTGGGCTTGTTAAGTCGTTGATAGCTACTACCTCGTATCCCTCAGCTCCAAACATCTGTCTGAAAGCAAGACGTCCGATACGACCAAATCCGTTGATTGCTACTCTTACTGCCATTTTAATTCCTCCTAGAATTGTAAAAAGTATTTTTAGGGACATGCCCTAAGATGCTTTTATTATAGCGAATAATTCTCAAAGGTTCAAGTACTTTATTTGCGTTTGTTAAAATTTTCACTAAATATTTTCATTTACACACATTTTTTATCATTCTTCACAATTTTTCTTTTTAGATATTGCACTTTATTATAATCTCGGCTACACTTAATTAATTGCTGTAATTCGCACTTTCCGGCAGCCAGCAGCAGACAATTATAAATCATGCAACTTATATAGTTTTTTAACAACAATACATCAGTTTTACGGAGGTATTTATATGTGGGATCAGCACATGCACTGCATGTTTTCGGGTGACAGCGATGCCGACCCGGTATTGATGATAAAATCAGCAATCAACAAAGGGCTGGACGGCATCTGCTTTACAGACCATCTGGACTATGACTATAAAGAGGAGCCCGGGCTTTTCGACCTTGATATAGCAGCATATGAAAAGCGCATCAAAAGACTTGCAATTGTTCTTAAAGAAAAGGGCTGCCCGGTAAATATCCACTGGGGCATTGAAATCGGTTTACAGCCTCATATTACAGACAAAAATAATGAAGTCACCAAAAAATATCCGTTTGACCTCGTGATCGGCTCAAGCCATGTAGTAAACGGCATTGACCCATACTACCCTGCATTTTACGAAGGTAAAACAGAGCACGAAGCCTACACCGAATACTTTGAATCGATACTTGACAATCTGCACAGCGGAGCGGATTTTGATGTGTACGGTCACATCGACTACGTGGTCAGATACGGTCCTGACAAAAATAAATACTATTCATATGAAAAGTATGCCGACATAATTGATGCTATATTAAAGGAAATTATCTCACAGGGAAAAGGCATCGAGCTCAATACCGCCGGCTTTAAATACGGGCTTGGCCACCCAAATCCGACCGAAGATGTGCTAAAGCGCTATCATGAGCTTGGCGGGGAAATAATCACAGTCGGAGCAGATGCCCACAAGCCCGAGCATGTGGCATATGATTTTGACAAAGTTTCAAATATCCTCAAGGATGCCGGGTTTATGTACTATACAGTATTTGAAAACCGCGTTCCTGCTTTCATCAAATTATAGCCCTGCCTTAAAGGCTTACAGTTATCATTCTATCTAACTATTAAATCTCACATGCATTCGCAAATGTCAAAAATAGGAGCCACCTGATCTACATTTTACATCAAGTGGCTCCTAAAGCATTGGTTCCGTAAGCTTCACTGTATAACCTCCAAGTTCCGCTTTCGCTATATGAATTTATTTTGGCATTTCCATATTGCTTTGCTATAAATCTGATTCTGTTTATAACAGAATTCTTATTCTTTTAGCTTAGCTATGGACCTCTACCCTTCTTCATAAAATCACTCCTTTTGGTTACATTATCTATGTAAACTCTTATGAGAGATTCTATCTTTCACTTTTAATCTACAAGAACTTTTTCAACGATATTATTTATTTGCTAATATATCTGTGCGATTACTGCTCTTCGGCTCGCCCTACAGATTTAAATATTCCGTTCAATCATCCTTATAGTACTTTGACTTAAATTATGTAATCCCCATTGGACTGTACCTCCTGTGTTTTATTTTTGTTCCTTTCGTATCTCTTTTTGTTGATTTAAGATTACACCAATTTTACCTATTTGTCAATATATTTTTTGATAATTTTTATTTTTATTCTAAATTGTCTGATATTTTATATATTTTTTGTTTTGTTTACACATTTCTTGCAATTCAATCACATGATTAAAGGAGCAAAAGGTATCATCGATGATTTCGAGGTGGAGTCAGATTACGGGAATGCGTAGCATGTAGTAATCTGATTAATCATAAATTAGGGGGCAAAATACCTTTGCCCCCTAATGCCGTCATTTATCATTTATCATTCTTCATCCTGTAATCAATACACCTGTTCAGGTAATCGACGTAATCCGGATTCTTGCACATACCCTTGCCTGCCACGTCGGAAATCTTTGCCACATCCATGCCGTTACACTTGGTGGTCTTCATAACTATGTTGAGTGCTTCCTCATCAGTGTCATTGCTGATAAAGGTTCCTATACCGAATGCAACCTTTGCCTTATCCTTGAAATAATCATACAATGCAGTCGCACGCTCGAAATCCAGGCTGTCGCTGAACAAAAGTGTCTTTGTCCTTGGATTGATTCCCAGACTGTTGTAGTGGGCTATCATCTTTTCTCCCCACTCGTACGGATCTCCGCTATCATGACGCACTCCCGAAAAAAGTGTCGCATAGGTGAGCTGAAAATCACGCAGGAAGCAGTCTGTTGTTATGGTGTCAGTAAGCGCAATACCGTTTAATATACCATACTCCTTAACCCATGCATCGAGTGCGTACCAGTTTGAATATGCTGGATTATGCTTGTGATTGCCCTGTCCTGTACACATAATCCACTCATGAGCCATTGTTCCCACCGGCTTTAAATTGAATTTCTTTGCAAGATATACGTTTGATGTACCAATAAAGTGTGAGTCTGCAGGCAGCTCAACCTCTGCGATTGCCTTTACAGCCATCTCCTGCGCCTCGGCAGACAGACGGCGTCTTAGTCCAAATTCACTGAAATCGCTAAGCCTGTAGGTATCCTCCTCGAGCAGACGCACCTTCTCATCAAGCCTGCGCTTAAACTGCTTAAGCAGCACATCATAATCATATGCCATACGGAAGTACACTTCATTTACAATAGCAAGCACCGGAATCTCATACATCGAAGTATTGAGCCACGTGCCGGCTGCATCAATTGCCAGCCCACACGGTGCATCTGTTGTGATGGTAAACTCCTCATATCTTGGCTGCCAGAGTCTTAAAAAATCAACATATGTGCCTTTTATCCAGGTGATGTTATCAAGATATTCAAGCTCCTCCTCCGTAAAACGAAGCTGACAGAAGGCCTGCACCTGTTCCTTTATCTCCTCGACCATCTCATCTGTAAAATGCACGTCTTTATTTCGGCACTTGAAGGTCCATGTCGTTTTATAGCTTGTGAACTGATGGAAAATCGTCTGTCCCATGCTGAATTTATACATATCAGTCTCAAGGAGGCTGTTTATTATTTGTGGCAATCTCATTTGTTTTATGTCCTCTTTTCTTTCAAACCATTTACTACCGGTAATTTTAGTCTTGATTTTACCACTGCGACTATCAAATATCAAGCAGACGCACGTGTTTAATTACCTTCAATTTATTTTCTTTTCCGTCAGCATATTCACTGGTTCCAAAATAAAAACTCCCATGAAAGCCACTAACTGTGACCTCCATGGAAGCTTAATTGTTTATATTACAGAGATAATACCCCAATGAATATATAAGATATTGTAATTATTCAGTTATGAATTATTTAAAATATTTCACACCACTCTCAAATATCTTCATATCCTGCTCGCCGTAGATATTGATTGCTACAGACTCGCCGCGGCGCTCTGAGTGAGCCATCTTGCCGAGGATTCTTCCGTCAGGAGATGTGATACCCTCGATAGACATGTATGAGCCGTTTACGTTCCACTCCTCATCCATTGATACATTTCCGTCCAGATCAACATACTGTGTGGCAACCTGTCCGTTTTCAAAGAGCTTATCAAGCCACTCCTTCGGTGCTACGAAACGTCCCTCGCCATGTGATGCCGGGTTGCAGTAGGTCTGACCAAGCTTTGCCTGTGCAAGCCATGGGCTCTTGTTTGAAACAACCTTTGTATAAACCATCTTTGAGATATGGCGGTTGATTGTATTGTATGTGAGTGTAGGTGACTGTGCATCCTGCTGTCTGATCTCTCCATATGGTACAAGTCCAAGCTTGATAAGTGCCTGGAAACCGTTACAGATACCAAGTGCAAGTCCATCTCTCTCATTGATGAGCTTTTCAACAGCCTCTGTCATCTTTGCATTTCTAAATGCTGTTGCAAAGAATTTAGCTGATCCCTCAGGCTCATCTCCTGCTGAGAATCCACCAGGGAACATGATAATCTGTGATTTGTCAATTGCCTTTACAAACTCATCAACCGAATCACGGATATCCTCTGCTGTGAGGTTCTTGAATACCTTTACGATTGTGTCAGCGCCTGCTCTTTCAAATGCCTTAGCACTATCATACTCACAGTTTGTTCCAGGGAATACCGGAATAAATACTGTAGGCTTAGCCACTTTATTCTTGCATACATAGATATTCTTTGCATCGTAAAGACCGCTATTTACCTTGCTTGTATCGTCTGTTGCCTTTGTATGGAAAACGCCCTCAAGCTTTGCTGTCCATACCTTGACAGCCTCATCAACAGGAAGCACCATATCGTCACACTCGATAGTCTGCTTATCGTTTACATAGCCGACTACAGAGGCTGCATCTGAAATACCTGCTGCATCAATTACTTCTCTGACCTTTGAAAGTGCATCAACAGGAACCTCAGCTACGATATTACCAAAGCCAGGTGCAAAGAGTGTATCGCTTGTCACCTCATCCTCGATTGTTACACCAAGCTTGTTACCAAATGCCATCTTTGATACTGCTGCGGCAAGACCTTTTCCGTCAAGTGCATATGCTGAAACGATTGCGCCATCCTGGATAAGATTTCTGATTGCTGTATAAAGTGTCATAACCTGATCATATTTTGGAAGATCAAACTCATCCTTATCTATTGTAAATAGAACAAGCTGGTTGCCCTCCTTCTTGAGCTCAGGTGTGATGATATCCTTTTCCTTTGCCACATCCACTGCAAATGATACGAGTGTAGGCGGTACATCAATATCATTGAAGGTACCTGACATGGAATCCTTTCCACCGATTGAAGGAAGTCCGAAGCCAATCTGAGCATCATATGCTCCGAGGAGTGCTGCAAACGGCTGGCTCCAGCGCTTTGGATCCTCGTTCATTCTGCGGAAGTACTCCTGATATGTCATACGGATTTTGCTGTAATCTCCGCCTGCTGCAACGATTCTTGAGATAGACTCAAGCACTGCATATATAGATCCGTGGTATGGGCTCCATGATGAAAGATATGGGTCGAAGCCGTAAGCCATCATTGTTACTGTATCACATTTGCCCTTTAATACAGGAAGCTTTGCAACCATTGACTGTGTCTCTGTGAGCTGGTAACGTCCACCATATGGCATATATACACTGCCTGCTCCGATAGAGCCGTCGAACATCTCAACAAGTCCCTTCTGTGAGCATACGTTAAGGTCTTCAAGCTCTGCCTCCCAGGCGCCCTTCATATCTCCTGCCTCAACCATCTTGGCTACAGCAGGTGTACTGATTTTGTCCAGATAATTGTCACTCTCGCAAGGCATCTCAACCTCAACATCTGTCTCCTGATGAGCTCCGTTTGTATCAAGGAATGCACGAGAGATATTTACTACCTCTTTGCCTCTCCACTCAAGCACAAGTCTTGGATCCTCTGTAACTACCGCAACCTCTGTTGCCTCGAGATTTTCTTCCTTTGCGTATGCAAGGAACTGCTCAACATCAGAAGGCGCAACTACAACTGCCATACGCTCCTGTGACTCTGAGATAGCAATCTCTGTTCCGTCAAGACCTGCGTATTTCTTTGGTACCTTGTCAAGCTCTATGCGAAGTCCGTCAGCAAGCTCTCCGATAGCAACAGAAACTCCGCCGGCACCGAAATCGTTACATTTCTTGATGATATGGCTGACCTCTTCTCTTCTGAAAAGTCTCTGAAGCTTTCTCTCTGTAGGTGCATTACCCTTTTGTACCTCAGCTCCGCATACTGATGTAGACTTTGTATTGTGTGCCTTTGATGAACCTGTAGCACCACCAATTCCGTCACGTCCTGTGCGTCCTCCGAGGAGAATGATTTTATCTCCCGGATCAGATGTAAGTCTCTGGACAGCACGTCTTGGAGCCGCACCCATAACTGCACCGATCTCCATACGCTTTGCAACATAATTTGGATGGTAAACCTCCTTGACATAGCCTGTTGCAAGTCCGATCTGGTTTCCATATGAGCTGTATCCGTGAGCTGCCTCTCTGACAAGCTTCTTCTGTGGAAGTTTTCCTTCAATTGTCTGTGAAACCGGTACTGTAGGATCTGCTGCACCTGTTACACGCATTGCCTGATATACATATGTACGTCCTGAGAGAGGATCTCTGATTGCTCCGCCAAGGCATGTAGCAGCGCCACCAAAAGGCTCAATCTCTGTAGGATGGTTGTGTGTCTCGTTCTTGAAGTTTACAAGCCACTCCTCTGTCTTTCCGTCCACCTCAACAGGTACCACGATAGAGCATGCGTTGATCTCATCAGACTCTTCCTGATCATCAAGCTTGCCCTCTGCCTTTAATCTCTTCATAGCAAGAAGTGCAAGATCCATCAGGCAGACAAACTTGTCATTTCTGTCCTTGTAGATATTTGAAAATGTATTGAGATAATCCTTGTAGGTATTTTCAATCGGTGTGCGGTAGAAACCATCGTCAAACTTGACATTCTTAAGCTCTGTAGAGAATGTTGTATGACGGCAGTGATCTGACCAGTATGTATCGAGCACACGGATTTCTGTCATTGAAGGATCACGCTTTTCCTCATTCTTAAAATAATTCTGGATATGAAGAAAATCCTTAAAGGTCATGGCAAGGTTCAATGATAAATAAAGCTCCTTCAGCTTGTCCTCTGCCATATCCTTGAAGCCGTCAAATATGATGACATCAGCAGGATCATCAAACTCCTGCACAAGTGTCTTAGGCTTTTCCATGCCGATAGCACGCGAATCAACAGGGTTGATGCAGTGCTTCTTAATAGCAGTAAACTGCTCATCTGTGATAGAACCCTCAATCACATATGTGATAGCACTTCTGATAATCGGCTCCTCATTTTCATTGAGAAGCTTCACACACTGCTCGGCTGAATCTGCTCTCTGGTCAAACTGTCCCGGTAAAAACTCTACAGTAAATACTTTTGCATCACCATAGTCAAATGTCTCCTCATAGATATCATCAACAGGCGGCTCTGAGAAAACTGTATACAAGGCTTTCTTGTATGTCTCCTCTGATATATTTTCCACATCATATCTGATTAATACACGTACTGCCTCCACAGTTGTGATTCCCAGATAATGCTTAATCTCATGCTTTAATTCCTTTGCCTTTACCGCAAAGTCAGGTTTTTTCTCTACATATACACGACGTACGTTACTCATATGTTCTCCTTTCAATTCGAGAGTATGTAACCAATTATTCGTTACCGTCCGGCTTTTTGCACAATCGGACTTTAAAACTATGGTTGTAGTATAACACTTTAGTTATGATAAGTATAATTAATATATTTAATTTGTTTTATAAGTTGCGTTAATTATAGTTTTCTTATATAATGATAAAAACAGATGCAAATAACCATATTTATACGGAGGATAACAAAATGGATATAAATTATGAGCTTTACAAAGTCTTTTACTACGTGGCAACGTCCCTAAGCTTCTCTGAAGCCAGCAAGAAGCTTTTTATTTCACAGTCCGCGGTAAGCCAGTCTATTAAGACTCTCGAAAAGAAGCTTGGACAGACTCTTTTCATCAGAAGCACAAAAAAGGTACAGCTCACCGCAGCCGGTGCCCTGCTTTTAAAGCACATTGAGCCTGCCATGAATCTTATTGCCCGCGGTGAAAGCCAGCTTTTAGACTCAGGCACACTTGGACTTGGCCAGCTTCACATCGGCGCAAGCGATACCATATGCCGTTATCTGCTGGTTCCTTACTTAAAGCAGTTCCATCAGAGGTTCCCGAATGTGCCTATCAAGGTCACAAATGCCACATCTATCCAGTGTGTGGAGCTTTTGGAGCAAAGGAAGGTTGACCTGATTGTCACGAATTTTCCAAACTCACACCTCAATCACTCATACAGACAGAAAACCATATGCAACTTTTCGGATGTTTTTGTGGCAAATCCCAATTATTTCAAGCTTCGCAAGCAGGAGATAGCTTTTTCCGAGCTCAATAAATATCCTATCATGATGCTCGACCGAAACAGCACCACCAGTGAATTCCTGCATAATCTGTTTTTACAGCACCAGCTTGACCTGATTCCGGAAATTGAGCTAAGCAGTAACGATCTGCTCATAGACCTGGCCAAAATCGGACTGGGTATCGCATTCGTGCCTGACTACTGCATCAACCATGAGAATAAGGAGCTTTTCGTGCTGAAGACAAAAGAAAAGATGCCTCCACGCCAGATTGTTGTGTCCGTAAACACTACAATGCCCGTGTCAGCATCGACTGAGGAATTTTTAAATCTGCTCCCAGAAGTCGGCAACTAGTTTTCCGACATTTGCTATATTGCATGGCTTTCTGTCACTCCACTCGCGTGGATAGAGCAAATCATATTCTCTCTGCCAGAATCTCTCATCTAATAGCAAAATGACACCTGTGTCCTCCGTCGTCCTGATTACTCTTCCGGCCGCCTGGAGGACTTTATTTATGCCCGGATACCTGAAAGCATAGTCAAAGCCACAGCTGTTTTCGGCATCGTAATAATCCTTTAATATAGTTCTCTCATTGCTGATCTGCGGAAGCCCCGTTCCGACAACAATAGCACCTATCAGTCTGTCATTTTTCAAATCAATGCCCTCACCGAATATGCCTCCCATGATACCAAATGCCACAAGTGTTCTGTCCGACTCCTCACTAAACCTGTCCAGAAATTTCTCCCTCTCAGCCTCTGACATATTATTTTTCTGCAGCATAAGCTCTGTTTCGTCTGCATATTTTTCACAGTAAATATCTGCCACATCATTCATCATCTTATATGACGGAAAGAAAACCATATAGTTTCCAGTCTTTTGCGTGACAACAGCATTAATATACCCTGCAATGCGCTCATACTCACTCCTTGAGCGCCTCGTGTACCTTGTGCTCACATCGGTTGCCATCGCAAGCAGTCTCTTTTTGCTGTCAAAAGTGCTGTCAGCATATATGGCATAGTTGTCTTTTTTTGTGCTTAGCAGGCTCTTGTAATAGTTTACAGGCAAAAATGTCGCCGAAAAAAACACAGCCGACTTGCCCTTATCCAGCCTCTTTTGTATATTAAGCGACGGGTCCACACAAAAAAGCTTTAGCATGAACCTGCCATCAGCCTCAAGCTCGGAATACATCACGTAGTGCTCATCCACCAGATCATAAATGTTCAGGAAATTGCGAAGCTCAAAATAAAAATCCATAACATCCTTTTTCCCCGGAAACTCATTAGCCTTCTGCAAAAACTCATCCAGAAGTGTCATAAGCCTCATAAAGGAAAATACCATATTGCCAAATGTATCATATACCGTGTAATTCTCACACTCACGTTTCATCCCAAGCAGTATCTTATTGCACTTTTCAAGCGCTTTCTCAATAGAGCGGCTGTGCTCCTTCATAATGCGCTTCACAGTAAGAAAATCCTCCTTATAAATCTGAGCGCTATACATCTGCCTGCTTCTTTCGACCATATTGTGAGCCTCATCAATGAGAAAAATATAATCTCCCTTTATCCCCTCCTGAAAAAATCTCTTAAGATAAACATTTGGGTCAAACACATAGTTATAATCGCAGATGATATTATCACACCAGCTGGCCGTATCAAGGCAAAGCTCAAACGGACAAACGGTATACCTATCCGCCTGAGACAAAATATCATCGCGCTCAATCATATCACACCTGTGAAGCAAATCAAAAACCGCATCATTTACCCTGTCAAAATGCCCCTTTGCATACGGACAGGTTACCGGATTGCATTCCATCTCATCACACAGACATAGCTTTTCCTTTGCCGTTATCTGAATAGTTTTTGCCCTGTAACCATTTTTTTCAAGCAGCGCAAACGTTTCCTTTGCGACTGTTGCGGTGATTGTCTTCGCTGTCAGGTAAAAGATTCTGTCTGCCAGCTTTTCACCAACCGCCTTCACTGCCGGAAAAATAGTAGAGATAGTCTTTCCCACACCGGTCGGAGCCTGCATAAAAAGAAGCTTCTGACGCATAATTGTCCTGTAGACATCCAAAACAAGCTTTTTCTGCCCCGGTCTGTACTCAAACGGAAAATCGAGTTCTTTGATTGAAGCCTGTCTTTGATTTTTCATTTCACACTGAAACGTTGCCCATTTGCCATACTCTTCCATCAGGTCACCAAACCATTTTTTTATCTCTTCAAATGAGAACTCCTCGCGAAAATACTTAGTCTGCTCCGTTTCCAGATTGCAGTAGGTCATCTGGATGCCTATCGTTTCCATATTATTTTGCAGAGCAAAAATATATGCATAGCACATAGCCTGCGCACGGTGCACAAAAACCGGCTTTTCAAACAGCTCAACCCTTCTGTACATTCCCTTAATCTCATCAACAAAACACTTGCCATCCTCCGTAAAGATGCCATCTGCCCTGCCCTCGACAGTCAGCTCATACAAATCACCTTCAACAACAAGTGAAAGCGGCACCTCTGCCTGATACTCCTTCCCCATGCTGCCCTGGATTTTCCTGTGAATGCGTGTTCCCTCCATCATAGCATCGGCACTCATAGCTCTGGATGACCGGTTGTCTATGTCACCCTCCCTGAAAATAAATTCCACAAGGTTTCTGACCGAAATATGTAATTGTGTTTTCTTTTCACTATAGTTATTTCCAGCTTCTGTCATGTACTCTCCCTGCATATTCCGGATTATGTTAACGGTTTTGTGTTCCGGCAATATTTTCAGTCTGACTCCAGACATTTTTAATACACTGAACATAAAAAAGGGAGAGCTCCAAGAAGAAACTCTCCCAAAGGACTTTATTCAATTGTATTACGCTACAGTGAATTTATCAACCACATTATCAAATGCCTGGTCATCGCCCATATAGCAGACCTTAAAGTCATTGTTTGTACCAATTCCAATCACTCCAAGAAGTGATTTCGCATCAATAAGAATCTGTCTATATTTGAGATCAATGTCAAAATCGCACTTAGAAGCAGCCCCAACAAATTCCTGAACATCATCCAATGTGTTAAGTCTGATTACTGTTTCCTTATTGTACATAGTTAACACCACCTTTATAATCTAAAACATAGTGCTTTCGCACATGCCAATTAATTGTTGCGCCTATTATAACATCTGATATTCATTTGTCAAAAAAATCATAATCCGTCATTTTCCGTCAATTCATGTCGTTTTTTTTAATAAATAACTTTTGCGTAACCGATTTTTCACTATATTTTCATGCATGTTTTTTCAAAAAAACAATATAACTGTGAAATTCTTATAAAAATGGTATAATATTTAATTAATTTAAATTCATTTTTTACAATTTTTCATTTATAAAACCTTATTCTCGTAATTCTTCAGGGCATTTATATATATTTCACCGAGCTTGCTAAGCTTCGTGCCCTTGTGCTTGATATAGCCTATATGCATTTTTTCACTTTCCTTAAGTGGAATTGCCGCATAGTCATCACCGTTTAAATCCTCAGAAATAATACCTGAGCACAGTGTAAATCCGTTGAGCCCCACCATGAGATTGAGCATTGTGGCTCTGTCATCAGCCTTTATGACACGCTTGTACTCATACGTGCTCATCATCTCCTCAGCATAATAAAAGGAATTGTTCACGCCCTGTTCAAAGGTCAGACACGGGTACTCCTGCAAATCATCAAGTGTAATCACTTTTTTGCCGGCAAGCGGATGTTTTTTCCAGAGATACACATATGTATTGCATGTGAAGAGCTCTTTAAACTCGATGTCACATTCCTTAAAAAGCTTTCTTAAAACCTTTTCATTGAAATCACTTAAATAAAGAACTCCAAGCTCACTCTTTAAGTTCTTTACGTTGTCTATTACCTCTTTCGTCTTTGTCTCGTGGACAGCAAACTCGTACTCATCCATGCCCACCTCTTTAGCAAGCTGTACAAAGGCCTTTACTGCAAATGAATAGTGCTGCATGGAAACCGAGAATTTCTTTTTGGACTCCACATTCAGATACCGGTTCTCAAGCAGATGATACTGCTCCACAACCTGTTTGGCGTATCCTAAAAACTCCTCGCCATCCGCTGTGACTGTAATTCCACGGTTATTTCTCATGAATACCGTGATTCCAAGCTCCTCCTCCACCTCTCGTACTGTGGCGGACAGATTGGGCTGTGAAACAAAAAGCTTCTTTGCCGCCTCATTCATGGAATTGGATTCTGCAATTGTAAGTACCTGTCTGAGTTGTTGAAGTGTCATTTTCTCTCCTATTGTGAACTGACGGTTTTTAGCAGAATGTGTAACTATTCAGCACTCAGGCACCTTCGTAAAAACCGCACAATTGTAATATATTAAATAAAATTGTGTATAAAGGATGCCCTGTGTATCGGTGATGGTCCTATCTCCTTTAGTGCCTTGATATGCTCTGCCGAGCCATAGCCCTTGTTTGATGCAAATCCATAGCCGGGATATATGTTATCATACTCAACCATCATCCGATCCCTTGTGACCTTAGCCACAATACTGGCTGCCCCTATTGATATGCTTTTGGCATCTCCCTTTATAATCGGAACCTGCTTTATATCCACCCCCGTGATTGTGACGGCATCGTTAAGTGTCAAATCCGGTGCCGGATCAAGCTTTCCGATTGCCTGTCTCATCGCCTCATATGTAGCCTGCAATATATTTATCTCATCTATCCGCTCGTGCGATGCCATACCTATTCCTACAGAAACCGCCTTTTCCATTATGACATCGTAAAGCTCATCGCGCTTTGCAGCCGTAAGCTTCTTTGAATCATTGATATATAAAATATCACAGTCCTTTGGCAGAATAACCGCACATGCCACAACCGGACCTGCAAGCGGTCCGCGTCCCACCTCATCTATGCCGCAAATATGAGCATATGATGCGTACTCACGCTCATATTTCTTGAGACCTTCTGTGCGGATAAGCTCCTTCTCATACTTGTCCAGACGCTTTTTTGCACTGTCTACAAGCTTAATCACTCCGCCCCTTTCATCTGAGCTGTATGCCTCAATGAACTGTGCAAGCTGTGAATCTTTGGTGTTTTTCAGTTGTTCCTTAATATCGCCTATTTTTTCTGCTGACATATCCTTGTCCTATCGTCTATTTTTCAGAATATTTCTTCTTAACTTTTCTTCATAATTATTCTTTGCAACTATTTTTCATAACTATTATCCTATTATTTTTTCCGGTCTCTCAAGAGTGATATTGCCAAGCTTACCGCTTCTGAAATCATCTATGATGAGTGCAGCCGCCTTGCTGTAATCAGGCTCTCCTCCCTTTGAAAGGCATTTTCTGTTGACAGCGACAGCACTTATAAGCTCTATGATATCATTTTCCTCACTCACCTCGTATCTTTGTGCCAAAAGCGCCGGATACTCTGCTTTTAGGAACTTTACAAGCTCCACGGCAAGCTCATCAACATTTAAAATCTCATCCTTTATCGAACCGATGAGCGCAAGTCTAAGTCCCACTGTCTGATCCTCAAATTTCGGCCACAGTATGCCCGGGGTATCGAGCAGCTCAACACTTTTATTGAGCCTGATCCACTGCTTGCCCTTTGTCACGCCCGGCTTGTTTCCTGTCTTGGCACAGGCTTTTCCGGCGTATGAGTTGATAAATGTGGACTTTCCGACGTTTGGAATACCCACCACCATAGCTCTTACCGGTCTGTTTTTGATACCACGCTTTCGGTCTCTTTCAATCTTTTCCTTGCATGCCTCCATCACGATATCTGTAATGCTCTTCATGCCTGACTTGCTTCTAGCATCAAGACTGACTACAAAAAAGCCCTTTTCCTTGAAAAATGCACTCCACTCCCTGGTGCGCTCCTTGTCGGCCAGATCCGCCTTGTTCATCAGAATGAGCCTGTATTTGTTTTTTCCAAGCTCATCAATGTCCGGATTACGGCTGGATAGCGGAATTCTTGCATCCACAAACTCTATAACCAGATCTATTAATTTAATGTCCTCCTGCATCTGACGCTTTGCCTTGGTCATATGCCCAGGGTACCACTGAAAATTCATAATTCACCTGTCCTTTATCTATATATGTTATAACTATTGCTACTTGATGGTTCCAAAGCTTCCAATGCCTGAAAATCTAAACCATGCCTTGCCGATAATATAGTCTCTCTTTACATTGCCAATATTGGCATAGCGGCTGTCCTCACTGTTGTTTCGATTGTCTCCAAGTACAAAATACTCGTCCTTTTCAAGCTCTATAGGATCTGAGGCAAGCCCTGCATCCTCCATTGAGGCAACGTCCGTCGATTCCTTGTACAGCTCATCATTCACGTACAGTGCGCCGTCTTTTATCTGAACAGTATCTCCCGGCACCGCTACCACTCTCCTGACATAATAATGCGACTTATTATTTCCGTTTGGCAGAAATACTATCACGTCTCCTGCCTTTGGCTTTGACATGATATATGCAAACCTATTCACAAGAATATTATCATCGTTCTCCAATGTCTGCTCCATAGCCTGGCCCACCACATTTGTACGTATACCGAAAAATGACACCAGCACATATGCCAGGCCTATCACTACAATCAGCTCCACTACCCACGAAACAATTTCCTTGAACAATGGCAGATTAAATTTTCTTCTTTGCCTTCTAAAGCTAAGTCCTGCTCGTCTTCTGGACATCTTACACCTCTTGCTAACTAATATTTTATTGCGTAATCTTAATTATATATTGTTTTCATGTTTGTTGCAAGCTGTAACCCTGAAAACTAAAAAGACCATTCTCATACGATTGCTCGCAGAAAATGGTCTCTTTCGCGTAAAATATTATTTTACAAGCTCTTTAACCTTAGCAGCTTTTCCGATACGGTCTCTTAAGTAGTAAAGCTTAGCACGACGTACTTTACCTTTACGTACAATCTCAACCTTCTCTACGTTTGGTGAGTGGAGTGGCCATGTCTTCTCAACACCTACACCGTTAGAAAGCTTTCTAACTGTGAATGTTGTACGGTTTGATCCGTTCTGCTTTTTGATTACTGTTCCCTCGAATACCTGGATACGCTCACGGTTACCCTCTTTGATTTTTCCGTATACCTTTACAGTATCTCCTACAGAAAACTCAGGTACCTCGGCCTTTAACTGCTCGTTCTCGATGCTCTTAATAATTTCACTTGCGTTCATTTTGTGACCTCCTAATTATTTTGACGTTCTTAATGCTACTACTATTTTCACAACAGAGGACCATCTCTTTTATTCACAACATTGGTACTTTACCACAGATTCATGGGATTTGCAAGTATTTTTTACTATCTTTTGCCTACCTCATGCATTATTTTTAGTCATCCAGTATACGGATGATTTTGAAAAATGCAATCCCATACTCTCCTGCAGCCGCATAGACGCCTCATTGCCTGCAATTATCTGGCCATATGGTATCCATCCGTTTTCCAGTGCCCTGTTGAAGGCATATGTTTCAAGGGCTGTTGCAAGCTTTTGATGCCTGTACTGCGGCTTTACATAGAGCATGCCGATGCTGCCCTCCTCATGGATTCCGATAATTCCCGCGAGGGTATTAATGGTATCATCAGCAGTATTATCACTAAAAAAAGCGCCATATACTGCCCCTGCCTCTATCCTGTCTACAATATAGTCCGGATTGTCAAAGCCCGGATACATTGGCGCAGCCTCCTGTATATCAGCTGCATCCAGCTTTCTTATAATTAAGCCATTTGGCATCGGCTTTCCATCCGGTCTGTACAGTCCGCTGACAGATAGCTTTTCTTTGTTTGTATACACAGCCTGCCTGCACTCTACAGTCTCATTAAAGCCATTTGCTGTAAAGAGCTCAACATATCTTTGCTGGTGAAGCACTATGCCATTTACAATCTGGTCTGTAACGTTTTTTGGAATATGCTGACTGCTGTATTTATCAACAGGCTTTGTGTCATCTTCCGGTGCCAAATCAATAAGCTTCGATCCGCCCTCATCCGTTCTTGTATGAAAGCATACCTTTGAGACCATGTCCCGAAGCAGATATTCGCCATCTGCCTCAAACAGTATCTCGGCGCAGCCCCTGTTTATAAGCTCTATCATATCAATATGAAGCAGCTTATTTTTCATAAGAAACTCTCTGCATTTATCAAGTCTTTTAAACCCGGCATACAAATCCGGTCTGCGCTCCTTTGTGCGCTCAATAGACTTTTCAAGGCGCCATGCATCTATCTTCTTCTGATTGCCTGACATGAGCACATCAGGCACCTTTTTATCATGCCACTCAACAGGACGTGAATACTGAGGGTATTCAAGCAGATTGCCATGAAACGACTCTGTCTCTGCCGAAATGTCATTGTGCAGCACCCCGGGAACCAGACGTGAAATTGCATCTATCATCACCATCGACGGCAGCTCTCCGCCTGTTAGAACATAATCGCCGATAGAGACATAATCCGTTACCGTCTCCTCCAGCACACGCTCGTCAATACCTTCATAGTGTCCACATAGAAAAATGAGGTCATCACACTTTGCAAATTCTGCCGCCATCTGCTGGTTGAACACGCTGCCCTGTGGAGTAACATAAATCAGACGCGCATTGTGATTTTTTATTTCTTCTGCTGTATTTTTATATGATGTATTTTCATATAATATATTTTCATCGGCGATATTTTTCCCGGAATTATCACCTGAATGGGCCTGATTACATTTATTAATCTGTCCCATCACACTTCTCACAGCCTGATACACCGGCTCTGCCTGCATAAGCATCCCCGCGCCGCCACCATATGTGTAATCATCAACCTTATTGTGCTTATTGTGCGCAAAATCCCTGATATTTACCGTATTGAGTGATATAATATTCTGTTTTAAAGCTCTGCCTGTGATACTCTCTGACAGTCCCTGTTCTATCATCTGTGGGAATAAGGTCAGCACATGAAATCTCATTTCCTATATCTCCTATATCATCCTGTTTTACAGTTTTACGATTTAAAATATATGATTTTGTTCAATTTTATATCTCATTTTACGGTTTTTGCAGTTTGAGATGCAGCTATCTCAAACCTGCCAGCAGATGCACCTTCATCGTGCCATTTTCCACATCAACGTCCAGTATACAGTCCTTTATTGCCGGAATCAGCAGATCATTTGCACCGGCTTTCTTAACAACATACACATCGTTGGCACCGGTCTGGAGCACATCATCTATGACTCCAAGCTCCTCTCCTTCGTCTGATATGACTGAAAGCCCGATAAGATCAGCTATAAAGTACTCATTTTCCTCAAGCGGCACCGCATTTTCCCTTGTCACAAAAAGAGGTGCCTTTTTATATTTTTCTACATCATTTATGTCATCTATGCCCTTAAATTTCAAGATAACCTGGTTCTTGAAAAATTTGACAGAAGTTATTTCCAAATCCCTGCGCTCTTTGCCATTATCCAGAATGACATTTTTAAGCTTTTTAAAACGGGCAGCATCGTCAGTGGTTGGGAACACCTTTACCTCACCGCGAATGCCGTGTGTGCTCGTAATTACACCTACCTGTAGTAAATCTTCCATTCTCTGTCTCCTGATATTAATATAAATCATGACTATTCAGCCCACGCACATTCTCAAAACCATACAATACCGGTTCTGAATAGTTACTATAAATTATAAAAAAACAGGCATCTCATAAGAGATGCCTTCATGTTACTGTACTATCTCAACAATAACCTTTTTGTCTTCTTTAGAGGCTGCGGCCTTAACAACTGAACGAATAGCCTTAGCAATACGTCCCTGCTTGCCGATCACTTTGCCCATGTCAGACTGTGCAACACGTAATTCCAAAACAATTGCTTTCTCGTTTTCGGTCTCAGTTACATTAACCTCATCCGGATAATCAACTAAAGATTTTGCAATTACTTCAACTAATTCTTTCATTACGCCACCTCTTTATCCTATTTCTCGATACCAGCACTCTTGAAGATTCTAGCTACTGTCTCAGTTGGCTGTGCGCCGTTTGATAACCATTTCTTAGCTAATTCCTCATTTACATGATACTCGCTAGGATCCTTAGTTGGATCGTATGTTCCGATCTCCTCGATGCATCTTCCATCTCTTGGTGATCTAGAGTCTGCAACTACGATTCTATAGAAAGGAGCTTTCTTCTGTCCCATTCTTCTTAATCTGATCTTTACTGCCATTTTGTTTCACCTCCTCATAGGTTTATTGAATAATATATATCAAAAGTAAAATAAATACTTTTGTTAACAAAACATGAAATTCTTTAATGAAATTCCTTTAATGAAATCCATTAAAACGGAAGTCCTTTGAATAAGCCTCCAAGACCACCGCCTCCACGGCGTCCCTTCTTGCCGCCCATCATACCGGGCATCTGCTTCATGAACTTCTTTGTCTGCTCAAACTGCTTTACAAGTCTGTTGACCTCTGATATATCCACACCTGCGCCTCTTGCAATACGAGCCTTGCGGCTTGGATTAAGAAGCTTTGGATTTCGTCTTTCCTCCGGTGTCATGGAATAGATGATTGCCTCTGTGCGGGCCATGCCCTTTTCAGCTTCATCTGTATCAATATCCGGCATCTTGCCTCCACCGATACCCATGCCCGGCATCATGCCCATCACGCTTGAAAGACCGCCCATCTTCTTCATCTGACTCATCGAATCAAGGTACATCTCAAAATCAAACTCATTTTTGCGCATCTTCTGCTCAAGCTTCTTGGCCTGTTCCTCATCAATGTTCTCCTGCGCCTTCTCAATCATGGAAAGCACATCGCCCATGCCGAGGATTCTTGAAGCCATACGCTCCGGATAGAACTGCTCAAGGTCTGAAAGCTTCTCGCCCATACCGGCGTAAAGTATCGGCTTTCCTGTAACGGCTCTGATTGAAAGTGCCGCTCCACCTCTGGTGTCACCATCAAGCTTTGTGATGACAACTCCGTCAATTCCTATCTTTTCATCAAAGGTACCTGCTACATTTACCGCATCCTGACCTGTCATGGCATCTACCACGAGGATGGTCTGGAAAACATCAGTAGCTTCTTTTATCTCAATAAGCTCTGCCATCATATCCTCATCAATATGAAGACGTCCGGCAGTATCGATGATAACAACATTGAAATCGTTTTTCCTAGCGTGCTCCACAGCAGCCTTTGCGATGTCGGCAGGCTTGTTTTTGTCACCCATTGAGAAAACCTCAACGCCCTGCTTTTCACCATTTATCTTTAACTGCTCAATCGCAGCCGGACGATACACATCACAGGCTACAAGCAGTGATTTCTTGCCCTTGCTCTTAAGCTTTCCGGCAATTTTTGCTGTGGTGGTTGTCTTACCGGCTCCCTGAAGACCTACCATCATGATAACGGTAAGCTCCTTGCCCGGCCTGAAAGCAATCTCTGTTGTCTCAGAGCCCATAAGCTTAATCATCTCTTCGTTTACGATTTTGATGACCATCTGACCGGGATTGAGACCATTCATGACATCCTGTCCGATTGCTCTCTCCTGAACGCTCTTGGTGAACTGCTTAACAACCTTAAAGTTAACATCGGCCTCAAGGAGTGCCATCTTAACCTCTTTAAGAGCAGCCTTTACATCATCCTCAGTAAGCTTTCCCTTGCTGCGGAGATTCTTGAAAACGTTCTGCAGTTTTTCTGATAAACTGTCAAATGCCATATTACAGCTCCTCTAGTATCTGATTCGAAATAGCTTCGATTTCATTCATTAATAGCTCATTATGTGATTTCTTAAAATCATTCGTCAGCTCATGAATCCTTCGTATGTCACTCTTTATGGACATGAACTTTTCAACAAGATGCAGCTTTACCTCATAGTCAAGCAGCTTCTTATTGCATCTCTTAATCAGATCGGCAACACCCTGACGGGAAATCCCCTCCTCGGATGCAATCTCACCGAGTGACAAATCATTGAAGACAAAATCCTCATATACCTGACGCTGATGCTCATTCAAAAGCTCACCGTAGAAATCATATAAATATGCCTGTTCAAGTTTTTCTTCCATATCAAGTATCCTCTTTTTCCCTCGAACCTATGGTAGAATAACACATAGTTTGCCCGGTGTCAAGTAAAAATACTTGATACTTTTATTTTTATATCATAGTGCGTACAATTCTCGGCTTATAGCCCTTCTTCTCGAGCGCAGCAATAATCTGCTCCTTGTGCTCTGTACCAAAACACTCAAGCGTGATGCGAAGCTCGACAGCCGCACTTCTGTTTGTAGTGACAAACTGGTTATGCTCCAGCTTGATTACATTGCCCTGTACATCGGCAAGAGTCTGTGAAACCTTGGCAAGCTCGCCCGGCTTATCCGGCAGAAGCACTGAAACAGTAAAGATTCTGTCTCTGAAGATAAGACCCTGCTGTACAACTGATGACATGGTAATAACATCCATGTTTCCGCCGCTTAGGATAGAAACCACTCTCTTGTCCTTTACTCCGAGATGCTTAAGCGCAGCTACAGTCAGAAGACCTGAGTTTTCGACTATCATCTTGTGATTCTCAACCATGTCAAGGAAGGCCACGATAAGCTCGTCATCCTCCACTGTGATAATATCATCAAGATTTTTCTTTATGTATGGGAAAATATTTGAGCCCGGTGTCTTTACCGCTGTTCCGTCTGCAATAGTATTTACGCTTGGTAAAGTGGTCACTTTTCCATTCTTAAATGACTCCTGCATACAATTAGCGCCGGCCGGCTCCACTCCGATAACCTTAATCTTTGGGTTTAAGAGCTTTGCAAGCGTGGATACACCTGTTGCCAGCCCGCCGCCGCCGATTGGAACGAGGATGTACTCAACAAGAGGAAGCTCCTTAAATATCTCCATAGCAATAGTTCCCTGTCCTGTTGCGACAGCTAAATCATCAAACGGATGGATAAATGTGTAGCCCTCTTTCTCTGCAAGCTCATATGCCTTGGCACATGCCTCATCATACACATCTCCATAAAGCACCACCTCAGCGCCGTAGCTCTTTGTACGGTTTACCTTGATAAGAGGTGTGGTGGTAGGCATCACGATTACAGCCTTGCAGCCATAGCACTTTGCAGCATACGCAACCCCCTGCGCATGGTTTCCTGCAGATGCTGTGATGAGTCCCTTTGCCCTCTCCTCATCTGTGAGTGTGCTTATCTTGTAGTACGCACCTCTGACCTTGTAAGCTCCGGTAAACTGCATATTTTCAGGCTTCAGATATACCTTATTGCCTGTCTGGTCACTTAAAAAGTCACTGTAAATGAGCTTTGTCTCAAGGGTGACCTCCTTGACCTTCTCACTTGCTTCTTCAAATTTATCTAATGTCAACATATTTGTTCTCCCTTTCATTTCTTCGGTATAACTATTCATACCCACCCACACATTATTCGCAAAAATGCATTGTTCTCAGTGGTTCTGAATAGTTATTTTCATTATATTATACCAAAAATTCCGTACAGATATATATAAACTGATATATCAGATTATTATAAACAATATAACTTATACGCTCAAAGATATTCTCAAATTATTCCGTTTTAGTATCAAACAATGCATTCACGAACTCGTCCGAATCAAATTTCTGCAAATCATCGATAGTCTCACCGACTCCGATATACTTGACCGGCACTGAAAGCTCCGACTGTATCGCTACAGCGATACCGCCCTTTGCCGTACCATCCATCTTAGTAAGCACGATGCCCGAAATCTTTGCCACATCAGAAAACTCTCTCGCCTGAACCAGTGCATTCTGGCCTGTGGTCGCATCAAGCACGACGAGCGTCTCTCTGTACGCATCCGGATACTCACTCTCCAGGATTTTATTAATCTTTCCGAGCTCATTCATCAGATTCTTTTTGTTGTGGAGTCTTCCGGCTGTATCCACGAGAAGCACATCTGCGTTTCTGGCCTTTGAAGCTGCAACTGCATCATATACAACAGCTCCCGGGTCAGCACCCTCGGCACCGCCAATCATATCAACCCCGGCGCGGTTTGCCCATTCCTTCAGCTGGTCTCCTGCTGCCGCCCTGAAGGTATCGGCCCCTGCAATAACTACCTTCTTGCCCTGTTCCTTAAGCTTTCCTGCAAGCTTTCCGACAGTGGTAGTCTTTCCTACTCCGTTGACACCGATTACAAGCACAACAGATTTTTCATTTTCAAATCTGTAGGCTGTCTCCTCCACCTTCATCTGCTCCTTGATGCTCTCAATCAAGAGTTCCTTGCACTCTGCCGGCTCCTTGATGTGCTGCTCCTTCACCTTCCTCTGCAGATCCTCGATGATACTCTCTGTAGCTCTCACTCCGAGGTCTCCCATGATGAGAATTTCCTCAAGCTCCTCATAAAAATCATCATCTATATGCGAAAATCCACTGAAAAGTGAATCTATGCCTGAAACAATATTGTCTCTGGTCTTTGTCAGTCCTGAAACGAGCCTCTTAAAAAAGCCCGGCTTCTTTTCTTTTTCTTCCATTTTAACTCTCCATAAATAAATTTTACTGTGTCAGATCATTCTCTATCAGATTCACTGAAACGAGTGTTGAAACACCCTTTTCCTGCATCGTGATACCATATAGTCTGTCCGCAGCCGCCATTGTACCACGTCTGTGTGTGATAACGATAAACTGTGTGTTCTTTGTAAGCTTGTTCAGATAATTTGCATAGCGCGAAACGTTTGAGTCATCAAGCGCCGCCTCAATCTCATCAAGCAAACAAAACGGTGATGGCTTAAGTGCCTGAATGGCAAACAAAAGTGCAATAGCGGTGAGCGCCTTTTCTCCACCGGACATCTGCATCATATTCTGAAGCTTCTTTCCGGGCGGCTGTGCGACGATTCTGATTCCACACTCAAGTATATCCTCATCCTCCACAAGCTCCAGGGAACCATGTCCACCACCAAAAAGCTGCTTAAAGGACTTGTCAAACTCTCTCTGAATCTCGGCAAACTTCTCTGTAAACTGCTTTCTCATACCACTGTCAAGCTCATCAATGATGCCAACCAGAGTCTTTTCAGCCTCGATAAGGTCATCATGCTGTCCCTTTAAGAACTCATAACGCGTTGAAATCTCCCTGTATTCCTCAATAGCGTTGACATTTACATCGCCGAGGCGTCTGATTTCGTCCTTTATGCCTGCAATCAGCTTCTTTAATGAAGGCAGGTCATCATATGCATCATTTCTAAGCTCTGAAGCCGCATGCGGAGTAAGCTCATACTCATCCCACATGTAGTTGGTCTGAGTCTCTGAAGCCTCCTTAAGCTTCTCTCTCTGGCTGTTCAGTCTGAAAAGCTCCTTATCCAGATCAGCCTGTTTCTTTGAAACTTCCTCCTGCTTTGCAAAAAAGCCTCTGTAATCCTCAGACATCTTTTCCTTTTTGGCAATGCTCTCCCTAAGCTGTTCGTCAAGCTTAGAATTGTTGTCCTTTGATGCCAGAATGGTCTGTGTGATTGCATCAATATCAGCCTGCTTCTTTTTAATATCATCCTTTGCAGCAGCTGCACCTTCCACAAGACTTTCCTTCTGCTCATCAAATTTCTCTATCTCTGAATTGATACGATTGATATTTTCTATAGCAAACTCTGCCGTCTTTGTAATATTTGCAAGCTCAAGTGAAATGGCAGTGGCCTTGTGTGAAGCCTCCTGCTCAAGTACTCCCTGCTTTTCAAGTATCTCACTGTATGAGCTGTTTTCCTTCTCAAGCTGCTCCTCACGCTGCTTTGATGCCTCAAGCTGCGCTGCAATATCCTTCTTGCCCTGATTTATCTCTTCGAGCTGTTTTTCAATCTCGGCATTTTCTGTGCGCAGATCCTCGTAGACATTCGCACTCTCCTTCTTTTGCTGGTCTGCCCTGTCAACAGAAATCTTTGCTGTGTTCTGCTCAATATACTTCTCCTGCAGCAAGGTCTTTGTGGCTGCTATATCCTCCTCGCCAAGCGCAATAGCAGTCGCAATATCATCCTTTCTGGCTCTAAGCTCTTTAAGCTTTGTCTTAGTCTGATCAACTCTCTTTTCAAGCTCCTCAATCTCACGATTTCTCGCAAGCAGATTGGATGAATTTTTAAACGCACCACCGGACATAGAGCCTCCCGGTGCCAGATACTCTCCCTCGACAGTCACAATATGGAGTGAATAGTGATTTTTCTTAGCAAGCGCAATGGCATTGTCAATTGTGTCCACCACAATCACTCTGCCAAGCAGGTATGCAACAACCTCATCAAACTTCGGATCACACTTCACCAGCTTATTTGCAATGCCAAGCACACCCTTTTCGCCGAGTGCCGCCTCATTTTTTGTATTTCTGTTTGCGCGCACACTAGTAAGAGGTAAAAACGTAGCCCGTCCAAAATGATTGGTCTTTAAAAAGCCTATCATCTTTTTGGCTGTGGCCTCATCCTCAGTGACAATATTCTGGATATTACCGCTTAAGGCTGTCTCTATCGCTATCTCATAGCGCTTATCCACCTGGATAAGATCTGAAACCACTCCGAGAAGCCCCGGATTTTTAGCCTTCTGCTCCATAACACGCTTGATGCTGTTGCCATAGCCATCATAGCGCTCGGCAATGTTTTTAAGTGACTCAAGCCTGGAAACAGACTTATGATACTCTGTGGAAGCCTCCTCCATCAGGCGGGCATTCTCTCTGGACTTATCTCTCCACTCCCTGGCCTTTGCCAAAAGAGCCGACTCCTTTTCCTTTAAACCGGCTATCTCTTCATTGACAGCATTAAGCTTCTTATTAGCCTCATCCAATATATCATCAAGCCCTGCTTCCCTTGTCTTTCTATCTAAAAGACGCTTGGTAAGCTCTGCCTTTCTGATATTAATCTGCTCAAGCATAGTGGCAAAACGCTGCTGCCTTGACTGAATACTGCCTCGCTCCTGAAGCAGGGCGATAAGCTCATTCTTGCCATTTTCCAGTCCGTCATTGCAGCGGTTAACCTCTGCAAGTACAGCCTCATGCTCGTTTACCGCAAGAAGCTCGTTCTGCTTCATCTGCTCTATATCAGCTTCGAGTGCAGCTTTTTTGTCATCATACTCTTTTCTGCTTTTAAGACGCTGCGCCTTTTCCTTTTCGATAGCTAAAAGACGCGACTGCAAATGCTCATCCGTCATTTCGGCCGTGTGAATCTGCTCCTTTAAAAGCTCTATCTGATTCTCAAGCTTCTGTCTGGTGGATGAAGTGCTTGTGATGCTCTCACGAAGAGACTCAATACGCTCATCCATCTGCTGCATATCGTTCCCAAGCCTCTCATACTCTGCCTTGATGCTCTCATATGTGGCATTGGTCTCCTTTAGCTCGTCATCCGCAATAGCGTATTTCTCATCAGCTGACTTAAGCTCGGTCTCAATGCGCGCTGATTCAAGCAAAAACATGTTGACATCGTAGGTCTTCAGCTCTTCTCTCTTTTTAAGATATGTATGAGCCTTCTCGGACTGTCTCTGTAACGGACCTACCTGTCTCTCAAGCTCTGTCAGGATATCATTGACACGCACAAGGTTCTCTCGCTCATTATCGAGCTTCTTTTGTGCTGTAAGCTTTCTCTTTTTAAACTTGACAATGCCGGCAGCCTCATCAAACAGCTCTCGCCTCTCCTCCGGCTTTCCACTTAAAATCCTGTCAATCTGGCCCTGTCCAATGATGGAATAGCCCTCTTTACCGATACCGGTATCATAGAAAAGCTCCGAAACCTCCTTGAGTCTGCACGGATTGCCATTGATGAGGTACTCACTCTCCCCTGAGCGGTAAACACGTCTGGCAACCGTAACCTCATTGAAATCAATCGCAAGCGAATGGTCTGAATTGTCAAGTGTGATTGCAACATACGCGTATCCAAGCGGCTTCCTGTTCTCTGTACCTGCAAAAATAACATCCTGCATGCTGGCACCACGAAGCTGCTTTGCGCTCTGCTCACCGAGCACCCATCTGACCGCATCGGCGACATTACTCTTTCCACTGCCGTTTGGCCCGACAATACCTGTGATGCCGTTGTGGAACTCAAAAACAATTTTGTTGGCAAAGGACTTAAAGCCCTGTACTTCCAAACTCTTTAAATACATTAAAAACTCCTATTCCCTGTTTCTGTACAAAAGAAGTGCCTGATATGCAGCCTGCTGCTCCGCCGCCTTCTTTGTGTGGCCTTCTCCCTCGCTGACACGCTCGCCGTCCACAAGCACCGCAACTGTAAACTGCTTGTCATGGTCCGGACCGCTCTCATCAATAAGTTCATAGGAAAGCTGCTCGTGTCTGCCCTGTATAAGCTCCTGAAGGATAGTCTTGCTATCATAAAAGAGCTGCTTATTCTCAATATCAGTCATGATAAACCTAAGCACAAACTCCTTTGCATTAGTAAAACCACCATCTAAATAAATTGCTCCAATCACTGCCTCAAGTGCATCAGAAAGAATCGATTTTCTCTTTCTTCCACCTGTATGATCCTCGCCCCTGCCAAGACGTAAGTACTTTCCAAGGTCAAGTGGCTTTGTACAAAGTGCAAGAGTCGGCTCACAAACAATGCTTGCGCGCAGCTTGGTAAGCTCACCCTCAGGCTTTTGCGGATAATTGATAAACAAAAACTCACTTGAAACTATTTCCAAAACAGCATCGCCCAAAAACTCCAGACGTTCGTTATCAGAATGCTTTTTCATGTGCTTTTCATTGGCATACGAGCTGTGTGTCAGCGCCTGCTCAAGCAGATGTCGGTTCTTGAACGTATAGCCTATTTTGCTTTGAAATTCATTTAAATCTGCCATAATTTTTCCTCTATTTCTATATCTATCCATTTACATGTTCCGTGAGTATAACGAAAAGCCCTCATAATAAAGGGCTTTTCATTAGTTAAACATACTACTGCTCGCTTACAGCTTTTTTAATCTGCTCAACAGCATCGCCTACAGTGACGATTTTCTCTGCTTCCTCATTAGGAATCTCGATATCGAACTCTTCCTCGATACCCATGATAATCTGGAATACATCCAGAGAGTCAGCGCCAAGATCATCAATGAAAGTTGACTCCATAGTAACCTCGGTCTCGTCCACGTTAAGTACCTCGACAATAATGTCTCTAAGCTTCTCAAATTCCATTTTTAATACCTCTCATTTCTGTTTATAGTGACCAATCATACAGCAATACTGCTATCTAATCAGCCGGCTTATTAATAATATATTCTTTAATTTTATCATTAATCTCTTTTTCCTTAAATGTAACACATTGGAAAACAGAGTTAGTGATTTCCTTTGCCTTGGAGCTGCCGTGGGTCTTTACCACAAGACCATTCAATCCTAAAAGCGGTGCTCCGCCGTACTCGGTCGCATCAAATGACTTTAGCGTATTCTTAAGAGCCGGAAGTGCAAGTGCAGCTCCTATCTTGCTCTTTAGTGTGCTCATGAGACCCTTCTTTATGACTCCGATAAGTGTGGAGCTGAGACCCTCGTAGAGCTTTAATATAACATTGCCCGTGAAAGCCTCGCAGACTATAACATCGGCATCTCCCTTTGGAATATCCCTTGCCTCAATGCTTCCGACAAAATTGATATCTGTGCACTCTCGAAGAAGCGGCATGGTCTCCTTTACCAGGGCATTACCTTTCTCCTCCTCTGCACCAATATTGACCAGTGCAACCTTTGGATTCTTCACGCCGACAACATGCTCCATATAGATAGAGCCCATCTTAGCAAACTGTACCAGATGCTCAGCTCTGGCATCCACATTGGCTCCACAGTCTATGAGCAAAGATACGCCCCTCTCAGTCGGAATAAGCGGTGCCAAAGGCGGCCTTTGTATGCCCTTTATCCTGCCGACTATTACCTGTCCTCCGACAAGTACAGCACCTGAGCTTCCTGCCGAAACAAATGCATCCGCCTCTTTATTCTTGACCATATTCATGCCAACAACGATTGATGACTGCTTCTTTCGTCTGATTGCCCCAACCGGTGGCTCTGCCATCTCTATAACCTCAGGCGCATCTACTATCTCTATCTGCTCCTTAGGATATGTATACAAAGAAAGCTCCCTCTCTACCGGTACCTTCTGTCCTACAAGAAATATCTTTATATCATTTCTTTTGTTAACCGCATCTACCGCACCCTTTACTACCTCTGCGGGTGCATTGTCGCCACCCATTGCATCGAGTGCGACCCTTGTTGTACTTTGCATTGTGACCTCCCTGTGCCTGCTAAAAAGCAAACTACTAATTGATTAAATAAAATATACTATAATCATAGGTATAAATCAATAACCAATTCACTACTCCATATGGCTTCCATCATTCTCCCGGACTCATTGAAATAACCTTGCCACAGTTCCATAAATCAGCAGTGCGCTTTGCTGCATCAAGTCTGTCATCGTCTGACTTGAAATCAATATTCACTGAGTGGCATCCGCACTCAAGACATGTCACATAATATGAGCTGCCGCAGTCCTCCTCGAGAATCCCGGCACCGCCACAGAGCGGGCACTCATAGATTTCAACTAAATCGTCTATATTATTCATGATAGTTTGCTTCCTTCTTTCTTTAATATCTAAATATCCTCTCAGTATAATAACATCCCTGCAAGCTATATACAAGCAAAAAGTACCTTCATTTTATTATGGGATAAAAAAGGGATAAAATCAATCAAAAAAGGATTGAACGATATCGTTCAATCCTTAATTTTACTGGTTTTCTACTATTAGTCCTGAGGAATAATTTCTTTTTTGTTGTATGATCCGCAGTTCTTGCAAACTCTGTGTGGCATCATAAGCTCTCCACATTTGCTGCATTTTACTAAAGTAGGAGCAGACATTTTCCAGTTTGCTCTTCTCTTATCTCTTCTTCCCTTAGAAGATTTATTCTTTGGACAAATTGACATTTGTTTACACCTCCTTAAACTTGTTAAATATATCCTGGAACGCTGCCATTCTTGGATCCGGTACAAAACTATCGCAACTGCAGGTGCCTTTATTCAAGTTCATCCCGCAGACTTTACAAATACCTTTGCAATCGTCTTTGCACAGAACTCTCATTGGCCAGTTCACCAGAATTTCGGCGTAGACAAGTTTATCTACATCGAGTTCAAACCCAATCAGGTAGTCAGTTTCCTCCATCTCTTCATCGACTAATGCTCCGTCTGTGATTTTCAGAGTCTTGTCAATGTCAAAATGCATGTTTGTTGGAACTTCTTCCAAGCATCGGCTGCACGGTATCGCTATGTCTATATCTACTGTTCCCGTGATGTGCACTGCTACATTCTCCACGTTTGAGATATGAAGTGATATCGGCTGCTTTTTCAGAATAGGATAATCTCCTAAACGCGACTCAAATGATGTGAGCGTAAGCTCTGTCTCAATTGTTGTCTCTTTATTTATAGATTTTACAATGGTTGATATATCAATCATAGTTCTCTCCTATTCACACCTAACCAATTATACATATTGGAGTGGTGTTTGTCAACAAAATTTTATAATTTATCCACAACTTTTTGCTTTTTATTAACCGACAAGCTTTACTGTCTCACGGCAGATTGCAAGCTCCTCGTTTGTAGGGATGACACATACCTTTACGCTTGAGTCTGCTGTTGAGATAAGTGCCTCCACGCCGCGTGTCTTGTCGTTTGTTACACGGTCAATCTTTATGCCGAGGTAACCTAAATATGCCATGATTTTTTCTCTTACGAAGCTTGTGTTCTCACCGATTCCTGCTGTGAATGCGATAGCATCTACTCCGTTCATTGCCGCTGCATATGCTCCGATGTATTTTGCTACCCTGTAGCTGAATACTTCTACTGCTGCGATGGCACGCTTGTTGCCCTCATTGTAGGCTGCCTCAAGGTCTCTGAAGTCGCTTGATACTCCTGACATGCCGGCTACTCCTGACTTCTTGTTGAGTACATTCATCACACCATCGATATCAAGGTTTTCTTTCTTTGCGATGAACTCCATGATTGATGGGTCGATATCACCTGAACGTGTTCCCATTACAAGTCCCTCAAGTGGTGTAAGTCCCATTGATGTATCTACGCATTTACCGTTTAATACTGCGCTGACTGAAGCTCCGTTTCCAAGGTGTGCTACGATAATCTTTGAGTTGTTTAAGTCCATTCCAAGGTAGCTTGCTGCCTCCTTTGATACGAAGCTGTGGCTTGTGCCGTGGAAGCCGTATCTTCTTACCTTGTACTTCTCATAGTACTCATATGGAAGGCCGTAGAGATATGCTTTCTCAGGCATTGTCTGATGGAAGGCTGTATCAAATACTCCTACCATTGGTACATTTGGCATAAGTGCCTGGCATGCTCTGATTCCGATAATATTTGCAGGGTTGTGAAGAGGTGCAAGGTCGTTGCACTCCTCTACCTGTGCGATTACTTCCTCTGTGATGACTACTGAGTCTGAGAACTTCTCGCCACCGTGCACTACACGATGTCCTACTGCATCGATCTCTTCAAGTGACTTTACTGCGCCTGTCTTTGGATTTACAAGTGCATCGAGTACCATCTGGATGGCCTCTTTATGTGTTGGCATAGGTGCCTCTGTGATTTCCTTATCAAGCCCCTCTTTCTGATATACGAGTCTGCCATCGATTCCGATTCTCTCGCAGAGTCCTTTTGCAAGTACCTCCTCTGAATCTGAATTGATGAGCTGATATTTCAGTGATGAACTACCGCAATTAATTACTAATACATTCATTGTTTTGTCTCCTTTGGTTTAAAATTACAATACTATTGTTAGTATAAACTTATTTTTCAAATGCGACAAGAGTGTTTTTGTGGTATTATGGGTTTGAACTCTAAAAAATACATTATTGATTAAAGGAGCATCAAACATGAAGGTTGCAGGTGTGATTACCGAATACAATCCATTCCACAATGGGCACAAATATCAGCTGGAGCAGATTAAAAGGCAGACATCTGCTGATTATATCGTCGTAGTAATGAGCGGTGATTTCGTGCAAAGAGGTGAGCCTGCCATCATTGACAAATACGAGCGCACACGCATGGCGCTTTTGAGCGGTGCCGACCTGGTGCTTGAGCTTCCATCGGTCTTTGCCACTGCTTCTGCCGAGTTTTTTGCCGGTGGCGGAGTCAGTGTACTCAAAAACACAGGTATTGTGGATACGCTGTGCTATGGTGTGGAGTCTGTGGACCATGAACTTACAAAGCTTGTGGCAGGCGTGCTTAAGAATCCGCCTGCTGAGTATTCCACCTCTCTTGCCCGGCTGATTCAGGGAGGTATGAGCTTTCCTGCGGCCAGGAGCAGAGCGCTATGTGAATATTTTCGAGATACCTATGACAGCGCTTCCGAGAAATTAGATACTTTCATAGCTTCACCCAATAATATTCTGGCCATTGAATATGAGAAGGCTTTGATGGACTGTGATATTACAGGATTTCCTATTCAGCGCGTCGGTGAAGGATATCACAGCATTGATTCGACAAGTGAGTTTTCTTCCGCTACGGCTGTGCGCGGGGTGATTTCAACCTTAATTGATATAGACAAACACAACACTATTACTAATATGCAGCTTGATAATTCATGGATTTCCGCAAAGTTCAGTCAGCTAATGCCATCAGACTGCGCCGATATTCTTGTCAATTGTATTTTAGGCGGTCATATTGTGTTTCCGGATGATATTTCTGAAATGCTTTACTATCGCCTGCTGACCGGGAAGTATAAAGGCTTTGCGCAGTATGCAGACTGTACAAAGGAGCTTTCTGCAAAGATAGTTAAAAATATTTATAAATATGAAAGTTTTACGCAATTTTGTAACTTACTGAAGAGTAAAAATCTGACTTATACGCGTATTTCAAGGGTTCTCACGCATATTTTACTTGGTATTGAGAATGATGATTTTAATATATGTATGGATAATCCTTATCTGCGCATACTCGGTTTCAAAAAATCATCAGGAGAGCTTATGCATCTCCTCAAAAAAAGAGCATCAACGCCTATTATTACAAAAGTCGCTGATGCTCCGTACGAGCTTATTTTCAAGGATATTTTTGCTGCTGATTTGTATGGCAGGCTGTGTCATTCACAGCAAAATGAGTTTACACATGGGGTTGTAATTATTTAATCTACAGCTCCATTATAATCTCTCGTGCCAGACTTTCCTCTATAGGCTTTGCATACACTCCCGGTGCAAACTCAACAGTGGCTCCTATGCCCTTTTGGAGCACGAAGCGCAGCTTGCCGTCTCTCACCTTTTTATCGGTGTAGAGTTTCTTTACAAGCTCTTCCCTGTCTATATAGTCAGGTATACGTGTCGGAAGACCGGCTCTCTCATAGAGCTTTATCACGCGCTCTGCCTGCTCCTCTGACATATAGCCAAGCCGTGCAGACATAAGTGCCTGTGCTGCCATTCCAATCGACAGTGCCTCTCCATGCAACAGCTTGTAGTCGCTGACCGTCTCAATGGCACGGCCTACTGTGTGGCCCAGATTTAAGGTTTCGCGAAGTCCCGCCTCTCGCTCATCCTTCATGACCACATTGTACTTGATACGGCAGTTATTTTCTGCGATATACTCACATGCAAATTTCTTGAATGAATATATATCATCCAGATTTTCCTCTATAAATTCAAACATATCATCGCTGCCTAAGCATGCGTGCTTGATGGTCTCTGCCATACCGCTTGCCATCTGGCGCTGTGGCAGTGTTTTCCAGGCAGCTATGTCTATATATACCTTTTTGGGCTGATTGAACAGACCTATGGTGTTGGTAGCAAGAGGTGTATCAATTGCTGTTTTTCCACCTACCGATGCATCTGCTGCCGCTAGAAGGGTGGTTGCATAGTTGATAAACGGCACTCCTCTGCCGTAGGTTCCTGCAATAAAGCCCGATAAGTCGGTTACCACACCGCCACCGACTGCAATTATACAGCAGTCTCTTCTGTACCCCTTTTTAAGCATGGCATCCTCTATCTTTGCCTTTGTCTCACGCGACTTGCTCTTTTCCCCAGCCGGGAAAACAAACAAATCCACTGAGTATCCCGCATGCTTTATCTTCTCACAGATTGGAAGAGCATAAGGATCACGCACATTTGTATCTGTAATCACTGCAAATTTCTTTATCTTGCCCACAAGACCATTTTCCAGGTCAGATACAAGGGTGTCTGAGAGGTTGTAGCCTATCTCAATATCATATGTGTCATCTACTACTTTTTTGAGTTCTACATTGAATATGCTCATCTTTTTCTCCTGTTATGATATATTTTTGTTTCTTTTATGTGGGAAACTGCTACAGTATCCCCACAGCCTGCTTTGCAAGCTTATCTGCCTCTTCGTTGCCCTCTACCCCTGAGTGTCCTTTTACCTTTACAAAAGTAAGCTTTATTTTATCCTTAACTGACATGATGTATTCGTGATAAGCTATAGTGCCTGCCTTGTTTCGCTTCCAGGCCCCTGTGGCCCACATCTCTATGCCCATGTAGTCATAGTATATGACCAGTTCCTTAATTCCAAGCTCTATAGCCTTTTTTACGGCAGCCTCCGCGCCCTTTATCTCTCCGGCTACGTTGCGCATTGTGGCCATCTCGACATCATTATCTGCCCCCTGCAGCACGTACTTTTCATGGTCAGTCACAAGAAAGCCTCCATAGCCATAGGTGTGTGTTGCTTTGTTGAAGGAGCCGTCTACAAACGCATATGTACTATTTTCGCCGGATGATTTCATACCTGTAATAGTTTTCTCTCCGGCAATAATTTTCTCTCCGTTAATAAATTTTTCTGCCTCTTCTATTGTCTTAAAGCTTTTATACACTGCTCCCGGATATCCGTCAACCATTGCTTTGCAATCATTCCAGTTCAAATATATCCCGGGAACCTTTCCCTTTTTTACTGCATAGTATTTTGATGCCATGCTTTACTTCTCCTATAACACTCTTGACAAAAATTCCTGTAATCTCTCACTCTTTGGTGCGCCAAATACTTCCTCAGGTGTGCCCTCCTCAGCTATGGTACCCTCATTGATGAACATTACTCTGTTAGCCACTTCTCTGGCAAAGCCCATCTCATGTGTCACGACTACCATTGTCATGCCTGCCTCTGCAAGCTCCTTCATTACTGAAAGCACCTCACCTACCATCTCAGGGTCAAGTGCCGATGTAGGCTCATCAAACAGTATGACATCAGGATTCATAGCAAGTGAACGGATAATTGCCACTCTCTGCTTCTGTCCTCCGGAAAGCTGCGCCGGATATGCATCTGCCTTATCAAGGAGACCTATTCGGGTGAGAAGCTCATCTGCCTTCTTTGATGCCTCATCCTTCGTCATCACACCAAGCTTCACCGGTGCGAGCATGATATTTGCTTTTATTGTCATGTTGGCAAACAGATTGAACTGCTGGAAAACCATGCCTATTTTCTGTCTGGTCACATTGATGTCTGTCGACTTGTCTGTCAGGTCTGTTCCTTCAAAAAGGATTTGTCCTGATGTAGGTGTCTCAAGAAGATTGAGGGAGCGTAAAAATGTAGACTTTCCACAGCCTGACGGTCCGATGATGGCAATTACATCACCTCTGTTTACCTCTGTACTTATGCCCTTTAACACCTCCTGCTCTCCAAAGCTCTTGTGCAGGTCTTTTACCTCTAGTATCACGTTATTATCTTTCATTGCTTCTCAGTCTCCTCTCAAGTTTGCTTACTCCGTGGCTTAAAAGCATCACTATAACCAGATAAATAAGGGCTACAGCAATAAGCGGTATAAATGCCTCGTATGTGTTGCTTCGTATGATATCTCCACCCTTTGTCAGATCCATCATACCAATATAACCACTGATTGATGTCTCCTTTAGGAGGCTGATAAACTCGTTAAGCAGCGCCGGAAGTATATTTTTGACAGCCTGCGGTATGATAACAAGCTTCATGGTCTGGCTGTAGTTGAGTCCTAAGCTTCGTCCTGCCTCAAACTGTCCTATATCTACAGACATGATTCCTGAACGCACAATTTCTGCCACATATGCAGCTGAGTTGAGGCCGAAAGCAATGACTGCTACAAGTATCTTGTTGGTCACAGATGCAAGCACTACATAGTATATAATAAGAAGCTGTATCATGACAGGTGTTCCCCTGATGATGGTCAGGTATGCCTTGCAAATTCCGTTTAATATGGCAAGACCGCCGTTTCTGTCATGGCTGGTTCTGACTATTGCAATTAAAAATCCCAGCACAATACCAAGCATTACGGCAAATATTGTGATAACTATTGTATTGCCAAGACCCTTTACGATATACATGTAACGATTGTCCTTGACAAAGTTGTCATAGAGCTTTTCCTTTATACCGATTGAAGAGCCTGACTGGCTGTCTTTTACGATAATCTCCTGCTTTGTGGTGATATACGTATCGGTAAAATCAACATTTTTCTGTCTGTCCTCTGTCACTGTAAAGCCTGCTGCTCCGACATCCACCTTGCCTGATGATACAGCGGCAATGATTGAGTCAAACTGCATATCCTCTACCTGCATATCCATGCCAAGCTCATCGGCTATGGCCTGCATGATATCCATATCAATTCCTGTGACCTTGTTGTCCTCATAGTACTCGTATGGCGGGAACTCTGCATTGGTTCCTACCTTAAGTGTACCGTTTGACCTGTCAATATCCTTCTTCACGTAGGGAGTCTTTCCCACCTGATCCTCAGAGCCGATATAGTTGTCGATGATGCTCTGAACTGTTCCATCCTGCTGCAGCTTTTCAAGCGCAGTGTTTACCTTGTCGCGAAGCTCTGTATTGCCCTTTTTCAGACAGAATGCATAGTCCTCGTTGGTAAACTCCTCGTCCAGTATCTTAAGTCCCTTGTTTTCTTTTACAAAGGCAAGTGCCGGCTGCTCATCAATAACTACGCAGTCAATCTTGCCGACCTTTAATGCCTGGACTGCATCAGCACCCTTGTTGTATCTCTCTACCTTGGTGCCTGAACCGTCGTTCTCATAATCAGATACATAGATATCTCCTGTGGTACCGAGCTGGACACCTATTTTTGCACCCTCCAGATCGTCCACACAAGCGACCTTTTTGCTGTCGCTTTTGCCGCATGCGCATAAGCTAACGATGAATGTAGCCATTAATGCTGCCATAAGCAAAATCATAATCGGTTTTTTCTTAATGGATTTCATATTATTCCTCATTTCTGTATAAATATTTATTCACAATTATATCATATTAGTTTATAAAATAAAAGAGCCTGATTTTATCAGACTCTTTTATACCAAATATTTATGCATCATGCTCCATGTTACTTAACTTCTTCGCCTGGTCGGCTGCGATACAGGCATCAATTATTTCCTGGATATCTCCGTTAAGAATCTTGTCAAGCTTATAGAGTGTCAGATTAATTCTGTGATCTGTCACACGTCCCTGCGGGAAGTTGTAGGTACGAATCTTCTCAGCACGGTCTCCTGTACCGATCTGGCTTCGTCTCTCCTCTGCCTCTGCATCCTGCTTCTTCTGAAGCTCCATGTCATAGAGCTTTGTACGAAGAAGTGCAAAAGCCTTTTCCTTGTTCTGTATCTGTGACTTCTCAGTCTGGCTGTAGATGACAATACCTGTTGGATAATGTGTCAGTCGGACAGCTGAATCAGTTGTGTTGACACACTGTCCACCGTTTCCGGAAGCACGCATTACGTCAATTCGGATATCCTTGTCATCAATCTTGACATCCACATCCTCTGCCTCAGGCATTACAGCAACTGAGCATGTAGAGGTCTGGATACGTCCCTGCGACTCTGTCTCAGGCACTCGCTGCACACGGTGTACTCCCGACTCATACTTTAGGATAGAGTATGCACCTGAGCCCTTTACCATGAACTCGACAGACTTCATACCGCCGATTCCTGTCTCATCGGCATCAAGTGTCTCCACCTTCCAGCCTCTGTTCTCTGCGTAGTGCACATACATACGGTAGATTTCCGCTGCAAAAAGTGCTGCTTCCTCTCCGCCTGCACCGGCACGGATTTCTACGATGACGTTCTTGTCATCGTTAGGGTCCTTTGGCAGAAGAAGTATTTTAAGCTCCTTCTCAAGTTCCTCCACCTGCTCCTTTGAATCCTTAAGCTCTTCCTTTGCGAGCTCTCTCATCTCTTCATCTGATTCCTCATCCAAAATAGCCAGTGAATCCTCGATATTCTGCTTGCACTCTTTATATTTCTTATATGTCTCAACTATAGGAGCAAGGTCACTCTGCTCCTTCATAAGCTTTTTAAATCTGTTTGCATCATTTGCCACATCCGGCTCGCTGAGCAGATTCATCAGCTCTTCATAATGGTGTATAAGATCTTCTAACTTATCAAACATGTTTTTCCTCCTTGCTGTCAAACACTCCCGATACTACCCTGTCATTTCCCGCCAGGTCCTTTATCACATGTACATCGCTAAATCCGGCAAACTGCATCATCTCTGACACCTGTCTGCCCTGGTCACAGCCTATCTCAAAAAGCAGCCTGCCCTGTGGCTTTAGATTTGCCCTGCAATCCTTTATGATGCGCCTGTAAAATAAAAGTCCATCCTCAGAGCCGTCAAGAGCCTCATGTGGCTCAAATACCGACACCTCCGGCATCAGATGCGGTATCTCGTCGCTTCTTATATATGGTGGATTGGATACTATCACATCATACATCTCATCGACATGCTCAAACAGATCGCTTCTCTCAAAATCAACAAACACGCCGTTAAGCCTTGCGTTTTCCTTTGCCACATTGAGCGCCTGCTTTGAGATATCACAGGCTGCACCGTCCACATTAGTCGTGTTCTTTAAGATGCTTATAATTATGCAGCCGCTTCCTGTACACATATCAAGCACTCTCATACCCGGCTCTATCACCTTGAGTGCCTCCTCTACAAGAGTCTCTGTATCCTGACGCGGTATGAGCACATTGCTGTTCACACGGAATTTGAGTCCCATAAACTCCTGCTCTCCGACTATGTACTGGAGCGGAATACGCTCAGCGCGCTTACTCAGCAATGCTTGATATTCCCTTATCTGCTCCTGAGACATTTCCTCATCCATATGCACATAGTAATATGTGTGATTTATCCTGCATGCCATGGCTAAAAGCAGCCATGCATCGTTTTTTGCATCAACTATCTTTGATTTTTGTAATATGCTTTCCCCAAGTAAAATCGCTTCTCTATATGTCATATATACCTTCTATCCGGCGGTCAATGTGCACACACATTGTTTTCCTCCTGCCATTTCTTCCAGTCAAACACGGCCTCAACCGATGCTATGCCAACCTCTATCATTTCATCATCCGGCTCCTTTGTGGTCATTCGCTGCATTAAAAGCCCCGGGACACTAAGCATGTTGACAACCGGATTGTCATATCTGCCCGCAAGTCTGATAAACTCATAAGATACACCTGCGATTACAGGAATAAGCACAAGTCGTAACAATAACTGCAGCGGCTTTGAATCCACACGGATAAACATGAAAAACAATATGCTTATGAGCATTACTATAAGCAGAAAGCTTGTACCGCAACGCTTGTGATGCTTTGAGCTTTTTCTCACATTTTCCACTGTAAGAGGCAGTCCGTGCTCTATACAGTTGATGCACTTATGCTCAGAGCCGTGATACATAAATGTGCGCTTAATATCAGGGGTCAGCGATATAATTGCTATATATCCAAGAAATATTGCCAGTCTGATAACACCCTCTATGAACGCTATGAGCATCTGTGAGCTTATCACCTTTTTAAAAAGCCCTGAAATGAAATAAGGCAATGCAAAAAACAGTGCGAGTGCTATGACAATTGACAGTACCACTGTACCTCCAAGCATGGCATTTTCCTGTTTCTTTTCTTTGGCAGCCCTTTTTTTCTTTTCTTCCGCTGTGAGTTCTTCTTCCTTTTCCTTTTTCTTTGAAGCCAAGGTACCTTCATCATCCTCGTCCTCGAAAAATGACGCTGAATACATCAGTGTGCTCATGCCCAGATAAAGCGAATCGACAAAGCTCACCACACCTCTTAAAATAGGAATCTTTCTAACTGCATCAAGTGCCTTTGAATTCTTACGCTTTGACACCTTGACATCTATTTCATGGTCAGGCTTCCTCACGGCTACTGCGTATGTGTCCTTGTTCTGCATCATTACGCCCTCCATGACAGCCTGACCGCCAATACCTGAATACTTCATAAAACCTCTCTATATTCCAAAAAAGGTTGAGGTATATTGCAACCTCAACCTTTCAAGTAACTATATGATTCTATTTCATACCATATTTCTTATTGAACTGCTCAATACGTCCACGAGCCTGGTTAGCTTTCTGCTGACCTGTGTAGAATGGATGGCACTTTGAGCAAATCTCTACGTGGATCTCCGGCTTTGTAGATCCTGTAACGAATGTGTTACCACAGTTACATGTAACAGTTGCCTGATAATAATCTGGATGGATTCCTTCTCTCATGATTTTCACCTCTTTTATATTCTTATCGTATTTCTTTAGCTTCACTCTTTATACCCGTATGCCCGATCCGCATATGATACTTGCTGCAAGAGCGACACGTTGCGTCCGTTTACATCCCGATAAACAGCTTAGTTATTGTAGCACATGAATCTGTCAATTGCAAGACATTTTTATAAAATTCTGTTTTTCTTTACAAGATTAACAAATTCCTTGTTGCTCTTTGTGTGTGCAAACATGTTGAGTACGTTCTCAACAGCCTCATCAGAGCGCATGCCGTTGAAGGCTTTACGCATATTATCGACTGCTGCCTGCTCATCCTCATCAAGGAGCAGATCCTCACGCCTTGTTCCTGATTTTACTATATCTATAGCAGGGAAGATTCTCTTCTCGGAAAGCTTCCTGTCGAGCACAAGCTCCATGTTTCCTGTTCCCTTGAACTCCTCAAATACTACATCATCCATCTTGCTTCCGGTATCAACAAGAGCTGTTGCAAGTATTGTCAGACTGCCGCCGTTTCTCATATTACGTGCTGCTCCGAAAAATCTCTTTGGCATATGAAGTGCTACAGGATCAAGTCCTCCTGAAAGTGTACGGCCTGATGGTGGAACTGTCACATTGTAAGCTCTTGCAAGCCTTGTTATGCTGTCAAGGAGTATCATGACATCATTACCATGCTCTACAAGGCGCTTTGCTCTCTCTATTACCATCTCTGACACTCTCTTGTGATGCTCAGGAAGTTCATCAAATGTAGAGTAGATTACCTCGACATTGTCACCCTCTATAGCCTCCTTGATATCTGTAACCTCCTCCGGTCTCTCATCAATAAGGAGAATAATAAGATGCATCTCAGGATTGTTTACAGTGACAGACTTTGCAACCTCTTTAAGTAATGTGGTCTTTCCGGCCTTAGGCTGTGAAACGATCATGCCTCGCTGTCCCTTTCCTATTGGAGAGATGAGATCTACAACCCTCATCGCAACACTTGCTCCGGGTCTCTCGAGACGCAGTCTCTCATTCGGGAATATAGGCACAAGATCCTCAAAGCTTGTACGCTTCTGTGCTACATCCGGTGTATATCCGTTGACAGTGGTCAGGTATAAAAGAGCCTGGAATTTCTCACGCTCAGACTTCACCTTCATATTACCCTTTACGATATCACCTGTCTTTAAATTGAAGCGGCGTATCTGTGCAGGTGCCACATAGATATCATGATCTCCCGGCATATAATTATCACAGCGGATAAATCCAAAGCCCTCCGGCATTACCTCAAGTATGCCTTCTGCCTCTTCTCCACTGTCGAGTGCTGCATAATCATCTTTAAAAGAGTTGGCGCGCTCCTCGGCTGTACCGTTTTTCTCAGCCTCCTCAGCCTCTTTTGCATCCTCCTCGAGCATTCTTTCAATAATCTGTCCCTTTTTCAGTGATGAAACGCCCTTAATTCCTCTTGCCTTCGCCAGATCCTTAAGCACAAATGCCGACAAACTTTCATATTTTTCTCTCATCTGTTCCATTTCGTCTTCTCCTTAAATTTGATAACAGTATTTATTCAATTCGTCTAAACAATATTATTTAACAAATATATCTGTGTAGCTATTGGGAAATAACGCCTGAATTGACTTTTGAATCATTAATTACTGATTATACATCATTTCTTTAAAAATATAAAGCGATTTCTTATTTTTTATCATATTTTTTATATAATCGGTTATCTGCATAGTTACTTGATTTAAATCACCTGCAATGTTATGATTATTCAAAAGAATTTTTAGAGGGAGAATTACCATGGATAATAAAGAAAAAGCACTGAAATGCCACGAAGAGTGGAACGGAAAACTCGAAACCATCGCTAAATCAAAGGTTAATTCGAGAGAGGACCTTGCAATTGCATACACCCCCGGTGTTGCTGAGCCATGTAATGTCATAGCCGAGGATAAGGAGGCTGCATACAAATACACCTGGAAGGCAAATACCGTTGCCGTAGTATCAGACGGAAGTGCTGTGCTTGGTCTTGGAAACATCGGTCCTTACGCTGCCATGCCTGTCATGGAGGGTAAATGCGTACTTTTCAAGGAGTTTGGAAACGTAAACGCTGTTCCTATCTGTCTCGACACTCAGGACACTGAGGAGATTATTGCTGCAGTCAAAAATATCGCACCGGGCTTTGGCGGAATAAACTTAGAGGATATTTCTGCTCCGCGCTGCTTTGAGATTGAGGAGAGACTTAAAGAGATGCTCGATATTCCTGTATTCCACGATGACCAGCACGGAACTGCAATCGTTGTACTCGCCGGTATTATCAACTCTCTGCGCCTTACCGGCAAAAAGAGAGAGGACTGCAAGGTTGTTGTAAACGGTGCAGGCTCAGCAGGTGTTGCCATCACTAAACTTCTTCTGACATACGGCTTTACACATGTGACCATGTGTGACCGTCTAGGCATCATAGGAAAGGACTATCCAAACCTCAACTGGATGCAGCAGAAAATGACAGAGGTTACAAACCTTGAAAATGCAAAGGGTACTCTCGCAGATGCTTTAAAGGGTGCTGACATATTCGTTGGTGTTTCCGCTCCAAATATCGTCACAGCCGAGATGGTTTCTTCTATGAATAAGGATGCTATCCTCTTTGCCATGGCAAATCCTGTTCCTGAGATTATGCCTGATGTGGCAAAGGCTGCAGGTGCCAGAGTAGTCGGTACCGGAAGAAGTGATTTCCCTAACCAGATAAACAACGTGGTTGCATTCCCAGGAATCTTCAAGGGTGCCTTAGAAGGACGCGCTACACAGATCACTGAGGAAATGAAGCTTGCTGCCGCAGAGGCACTGGCCGGTCTTGTTTCTGACGAAGAATTAAATGATGATTTTATTATGCCTGAGGCATTTGACCCGCGTGTTGCCGCTGTTGTCAGCGAAGCTGTAAAGTCACATATTTAATATGAGATACTATTCACTCAACAGATACTGCCGCGATACATTCGGTGAAAAGCTTTACAAGCTCTCTTTAGATGGAGGCATGACCTGTCCAAACCGTGATGGCACACTCTCATCGCTTGGATGCCTGTACTGCAGCGCCGGTGGCTCCGGTGATTTTGCGGCGGACCGCAGCCTTTCCATAAAGGAGCAGCTGTCTGCCACTAAGGAAAAGGTTGCTTCAAAGAGCAGCTGTGAGCACTTTATCGCATATTTTCAGGCTTTTACCAACACATATGCGCCGGTAGATTATCTGCGGCGCATATTTTATGAGGCTATAGAAGATCCATCTGTCGCTGTGCTGTCCATCGGCACAAGAACAGATTGTTTTTCTACCGAAATATATGATCTGCTCTCAGAATTAAACAAAATAAAGCCCGTTTGGGTTGAGCTGGGCCTTCAGACCATTCACCGGTCTACTCTTGATGCCATGAATACACATACATCTGTTGAGGATTTCATCATTGTAACGGACGAGCTTAGACGCCGTGGCATAAAGGTCATTGCACATCTCATACTCGGGCTTCCTCATGAGACACGCGGCATGATGCTTGAATCCGTTGATTTTGTTGCTAAAAGCGGTATTTTCGGAGTCAAGCTTCAGCTGCTGCATGTACTAAAGGGCACACCACTGGCTGATATGTATATTAAACAGCCATTTGAGCTTTTTACGCTGGATGATTACTGCAATTTTGTGGTAGACTGTATAGAAAGACTTCCAAAGGATATGGTTATCCACCGCATGACCGGTGATGGACCACGTTCTTTACTTGTTGCACCTCTTTGGAGCACAGATAAAAAACGGGTTCTAAACACAATCAATAAAAGATTTGAAGTGCGAGACACATATCAGGGACGATTAAACTTGTTTTAAAGGAGAAAATCATGGCTGAGCCATTTACCATATATAAGCTGACAATTTTATACATGCTCGACAAAGCGGGCTTTCCGCTGTCAAACACACAGATTTCCAATTTCTTTTTGGAAAAAGAATACACCGACTACTTCCGTGTACAGGAGGTCATCGGTGATTTAGTAAATGCTGATTTAATTAATTTCGAGTCTACTCATTCCAATACACAGTACACTCTGACTGCTGCCGGAAAAGAGACTCTCGGTTTCTTCAAAGACAAAATTACCGACGGTATTGAGTCCGATGTAAAGAGCTTCTTTACTGACAACAAGCTCGAGTTCAGGCAGGAAAACTCCATTCTTGCCGACTATTACAGGACAACTGACCGCAAATATGCAGTACGTTGTCAGGTGCGCTCAGAGAGCACCACCATCATCGACCTGACTCTCTCAGTCGGCACAAAGGAGCAGGCCGAGGCCATCTGCAGCAACTGGAAGAATCAGAACGAGGATGTGTACGCATACCTCATGGATATGCTGCTTCGATAGATTATTTTTTAGTTTTTCTTACAGAGTAGCCGAAGCTTCCGAGCTTATCTCCAAAGCCAAAATACTCTCCGTGCGAGTACATCACGAGGCCGGTATCATTGATATGAAACTTTCCTGTCCCGTCCATGTATTTATCATCCACTGTCACGCCGACGACGTCTGCTATAAACATTGTATGGCTGCCGAGCTCCTCGATTTTTCTTACCCTGCACTCAATATTTACCGGGCTTTGTGATATTCCGACTGCTGACACATGCTGCATCGCAAGCGGTGTCAGATGCAGTTCTTTAAATTTGTCCACATCCCTGCCGCTTTTCACTCCGCAGTAGTCGCAGGCTCTAAGCAGCTCCTCGGTGGTCAGATTCACCACAAACTCTCCGGTTTCTTTAATCATGTTATAAGAAAAGCGCTCCGGCCTTACAGATATTGAAAGCATAGGCGGATTGGTGCACACCGTCCCCGCCCATGCCACTGTTATTATATTGTTATTTCCGGCCTTGTCAGTGACACTCACCATCACAGCCGGCACCGGGTTTAGCATATTGCCCGGCTTCCAGTTTTGTTTTCCCATATGTTAATTTATCCTTTAATTTTCTTTAATAGCCTTTTATATCCACTAATTTTCCTTTAGGTTTTCCATGCTTTCTTTAAGCCTTGCCCGGTTTGCATCCTCAAGCTCCGTGAGCGGCAGACGAAGCCCTCCCACATCATATCCCAAAAGCTTCATAGCTGCCTTTACAGGGATCGGATTCACCTCACAAAACAGTGCCTCTATTAAATCCAGATATTTAAGCTGAATATCAAGTGCTGATTTAATATTTCCATTCAGGTATTCCATTACCATGTCATGCACTGCAGCCGGCATTACATTAGACAGCACTGATATCACACCGATTCCACCAAGCGAGAGTATTGGGATGACCTGGTCATCGTTTCCCGAATAAATATCGAGGTCATCTCCTGCCAGCTTCCTTAGCTTTGCAACCTGCGATATATTGCCACTTGCTTCCTTGATTCCTACTATATTTTCAAAATCCCTGCCAAGACTTGCCGCAGTCTGTGGAAGTATATTGCAGCCTGTGCGCGATGGCACGTTGTACATAATGATCGGAAGCCCAACCGCCTCTGCTATCGCTGCATAGTGCGCATAAAGACCATTCTGTGTGGCTTTATTGTAGTAAGGCGTGACAACAAGCAGACCGTCTACACCAAGCTTTTCAGCCTTCTGTGAGAAATCTATCACATTTTGTGTGCAGTTGGCACCTGTTCCCGCTATTACAGGAATCCGCCCGGCTGTCTCGTCTACCACACATTTTATTACCGAAAGCTTTTCTTCCTCTGTCATTGTGGCAGGCTCACCAGTCGTGCCACACACGATAATTGCATCAGTGCCACCGTCTATCTGCCTTTTCACCAGTGTCCTAAGCATTTCATAGTTTACACTGTTATCCTCATTAAAAGGAGTAATTAGCGCTACTCCGGCGCCCTTAAACAGAGACATATATACCTCCCAAATACACTATTTTACTGAACTAGTTTATACTAAACTATTTAACCTATACTAAAATATTAAAGTCTGATGTCAGGATTTTCTTTTATTATATCAGCAATTAATTCTCTCTCATCCATGTGATGCTTTACACCCTTTATCTCCTGATAATCCTCATGGCCCTTTCCTGCAAGCACTATGATATCACCATCCTTGGCATTCTCTATGCAGTATCTGATAGCCTCCTTACGGTCAGGAATTGTCACATACTCTCCATCTGCCTTGTGTACACCCTGTAAAATATCATTGATTATGTCCATAGGCTCCTCATCTCTTGGATTATCGGATGTGACAACAGTAAGGTCTGCAAGTCTCGATGACACCTCTCCCATCTCATAACGGCGTGACTTTGCCCTGTTTCCGCCACAGCCAAACAGGCATACAAGTCTGCCCGGCTCATACTCCTTAAGAGTGGTGAGAAGGCTTTCAAGCGCCATCGCATTGTGTGCATAATCAATCATAAGGGTATATCTTTTTGTAACAGGAACAATCTCTATTCTGCCCTTTACACTCACATGATGAAGAGCCTCCCCGATTGCCTTTTTATCCACATTGAAATGATGGCAGATAGCAATGGCTGTTAGTGAATTGTATACTGAGAATTTGCCCGGCACATTGACCTCCACATCAAAATCCAGAAGCCCTGATACATGGTATTTAATGCCGAGTGCTCCATGCTCCTTTTTAAGCTCAACATTTTCTGCTACCAGGTTGTTGGTGGACTTGTAGCCGTAAGTCTCCACCTGGCATGTGTGTCCCTTCATAATACCCTCTAAGTGCTCATCATCTCCGTTAAAGATACCAAGCCTGCACTGTCTGAATAAAAGGCTCTTGCAATGCATGTAGTCTGCAAAATCCTTGTGCTCGTGCTCTCCGATGTGGTCAGGCTCAAGATTTGTAAATACACCGATATCAAAGGTAAAGCCCGATACTCTGTGAAGCATGAGAGCCTGTGATGACACTTCCATAACAACTGCATCAAGGCCTTCATCCACCATCTCCTTAAACAGCTCCTGAACTCTGTATGACTCAGGTGTGGTATTTGCTGACGGAATCCTCTTGTCACCACATATAGACTCTATTGTACCGATAAGTCCTGTCTTTATGCCGGCTGACTCAAGAATTGACCTTACCATATATGTGGTGGTGGTCTTACCCTTTGTACCTGTAATACCGATAGTCTTTATTTTCTCGGCCGGATAATCAAAATAAGCTGCTGACATACACGCAAGTGCAAGCCTTGTATTATCTACCTTAATATATGTCACCCCTTCGATAGGAGTCACATCTTTTTCGACAACCACTGCTGCTGCACCTTTCTTTACCACATCAGGGATGAAATCATGTGCATCTGACACAGCTCCCGATATGCACACAAATACCGATGCCTTCTCCACCTTGCGCGAGTCATACACGAGTGTGGAAATCTCTATATCTGTGCTTCCTGCTAATACTTTATAATCCATTCTTTCAAGTAATTTTTCAAGCTTCATTTTATTTTCTCCCATAATTTATTATATTTTTGATATATATTTTCTGTTAATTTTGTTTCTTAAAGATTTGTAACTATTCAACCACAGACATTCGCCAAACCGCACAATACTTGTGCTTTATATAATATCAATTTCTCCTGAGAAAACCTCAGTAGCAGGTCCCGTCATAAACACATGATTGGTCTTTGGTATATACTCGATAGTCAGATCTCCGCCTCTTAGATGCACAAGCACCTTGTTGTCAGTCTTTTTGTTGAGTATACATGCCATGACGGTCGCACAGGTTCCTGTACCACAGGCCCAGGTCTCAGCGCTGCCCCTCTCCCATACTCTCATTTTTGCCTCGTTCCTTGAAAGTATCTCTACAAACTCCGTGTTGGTGCGCTTTGGAAACATCTTATGATTCTCAAAAAGCGGACCGTATTTCTCAAGCTCAAAACCTGCCACATCATCGACAAACACTACCGCATGAGGATTTCCCATTGAAACACAGGTCATGTGCCACTCTCTATCGCCTGCTGAAATCGGTTCATCTATTACCCTGTAGTCATCACTATAAGCACTTCCGTCTGCTTTCACAACCGGAATGTCCCCAGGCGTCAGAATAGGCTCACCCATATCCACGCGCACCTGTGATACCTTATTTTCCTCAACATATAGTGTAAGGTACTTGATGCCTGCTCCTGTCTCAACCGATATTTCAGTCTTGTCAGTAAGTTTGTGGTCATACACGTATTTCGCCACGCAGCGTATGCCGTTTCCGCACATCTCGGCTTCCGAACCGTCTGCATTATATATCCTCATTCTAAAATCTGCCTTGTCTGACGGACCTATTGTGATTAGTCCGTCTGAGCCTATTCCAAAATGCCTGTCACTGACATATATTGACACCCTTGCCGGGTCATCCAACTTCTCCTCAAAAAGGTTTACATATACATAATCATTTCCGCAGCCGTGCATTTTTGTAAATTTCATAGTGATCACCTCGTTATTGGTTTTATATTGATAACTATATTATACAGCGCACTTTCTTGTTTTTCTATAGCATTTTGTGCGTTTTATGTTGCGTTTTGTGCTGTTATAGATTATGCTTATAGTAACATTTTATTATCAAAGGAGCATATCATGGATTCAAATTATACAAAAGCAGGCTACCTGACGGAGCCTTTTAAAATATTTCATCTAAGAGACGAACACAAGCTAAATATAGATTTCCATTACCATGATTTCCACAAAATTCTGATTCATCTGCACGGCAATGTATCCTACTGCATTGAGGGCCGCAGCTATGAGCTCAAAGAACATGATATCGTACTTGTCAATGCCGGCGAGGTTCATAAGCCAATATTAAATGACGATTCAATTTATGAAAGAATCATTATATATGTATCACAGCAGCTTATTGACGATTATGTGAGCAAGGGCTATGATCTGGCATGCTGTTTCAAGCAGGCCTATGCTAACCAGTCACATGTACTAAGACTCGCTGCGACCAAGGGCAGCCGTCTGGCTGATACAATCAAGGGACTGGACTCTACACTTAGAGAAACCAATGAATACGCAAATGAGCTGTACCAGAAGCTCCTGTTTTTAGAGTTTCTGATACAGCTCAATCGTATCACCCTGCATGGCGGTATCGAATATATTAACACATTTTCCTCTAACAAAAAAATTGTAGAGATTTTGGATTTCTTAAATAAGAATTTAACAAACCGTATAAGTATTGATGAACTGGCAGATAAATTCTATATGAGCAGGTATCACCTGATGCACACCTTCAAGGAAGAAACCGGCTGCACCATAGGTTCATATATCACAACAAAGCGTCTGCTGCTCGCCCGCGATATGATTCGCGACGGAAGCAGTGTGTCTGCCGCCTGCGATGCCTGTGGATTCGGAAGCTATTCCTCATTTATCCGTGCATACCGCAAGCAATTCCATTCTACCCCTACAAATACATAAAAGCTTCACGATACATCACAGGAAGCTTTTAATTATTTTTAGTGTTGCATTATCTCTCATTAATCACATTTATAAGCTCAGGTATGAGCTGCTTCTTACGCGACACTACTCCCTTAAGCATAATTCCATCCTTACTCTGTGGCAGATTGTATGCTGAAGCTGCTATTGACGCTGCCTCTGCACCACTGTAGATGAGATATGTAGACTCATTAAGTATATCCGTGAGCATAACAAAGAGCATATCAAGCTGTTTTTCCACCTGCATCTTGTCAAGCAGAGGCGCCACTCTTGCCTGTACCTTATCGAGCTCTGTTCTAGAAAGAGCAGAAATCTGCGATACTCCAAATGTATAATCCCCTGAATGAAAGATTTTAAAATCCTGATTTAATATTTCCTCTTCTGTCTTGTTAGCAAAGTTACTGCCTGCCTCGAACATTTTCTGGGCAAACTCTTCTACATCTATCTGCGCAATCTCCGCCAGGATAAGTGCTGTAGATTTATCAACCTGGGTACATGTAGGCGAACGAAACACTAGCGTGTCAGAGAGTATTGCAGCGCACATAAGCCCCGCCATCTGAGGAGTAACCTCCACACCCTTTTCCATATACATCTGATAGATGATGGTTCCGGTACATCCAAGCGGCTGATTTCTGAAATACACAGGCCCTATTGTCTCAAGAGAACCAATTCGATGATGATCAATTATCTCAAGAATCTCAGCCTCATCAATGTTGGCCACTGCCTGTGAGGTCTCATTATGATCCACAAGTATCACCTGTTTTTTCCTTGCATTCATTAAATTTCTGCGTGAAAACATACCCACATAATTTTGGTTTTCGTCAAGTATCGGGAAATCCCTGTGTCGGATTTTTGAAACAGTATCACGCACATCATCCACATAATCATCCAAATCAAAATGAATAAGATTTTCCCTTGTCATAAATGACTTTATCGGCATACTCTGGTTTATCAGACGCGATGTGGTAAACGTGTCATATGGTGTACTTATCACTACCACATCCTTAGCGTTTGCTGCATTTATGACATCCTTCGATATATCGAAGCCGCTTGTCACAATGATACAGCTGCAGTTTGCCTCAATACATATAAGCTGTGACTCCTCACAGTCTGATATGATGACCAGATCATCCTCAGCCACATTGCCTTTTATGGTTTCAGGCGTACCTGCTCCGACTATAACCTTTCCTTTCACAAAATAGCCATGCTCATTGCCTGCGACTATCTTTCCGTCAAGTGTCTCTATAATATTTCTGTACTGGGTCCTCGCCTTTGCCAGGATAGAATTGTCATACACATCCATATACGACTTAGCGATATCACTTGTCACAATAAGACCTTCAAGCTTATCCCTCTTATTAACAACAGGAAGAGTGACTACGTTGAGTATCTTCATCATCTCCCATGCCTTTTTCATGGATAGATTACTGCTGACACCCTCAGTTCTTCTGATATGTATATCCTTTATCTGTGTGCCAACATCCTTTAAAAGGGCAGGCGTATCTGCCTTAAAATAATCCAGCACAAATGCTGTCTCTGCACTGACGCTGCCTGCTCTCATTGGTATGTATTCCATTGTATCATCTGTATGTGATTTAAGGTTTGCATACGCTATTGCCGCACAGATAGAATCAGTGTCGGGATTTTTATGACCAACAACTCTTACCATCTTTTTTGCCATGTAGTTTTCCTCTCTGTCTGCCTTATATAATGTCAAAATATGGTGCAACTCCTAAACTAAGAATTGCACCACCCTATTACAATACTATTTATTAAAAAATCGAACCAAAAAAACCGAATATATACAATGCGATTGCAACAAAACCAAATGTATTGATTATTGCAAGTACTGTAGAAATAACTGCAAAGGTCTTTGTTGTGCCCACCTGTTTCTCAAGCTCAGAAACAGTATCAACCTTGTCTCCCATTACCTTAAAAAGATCCTGTATATTCCTGAAGCACTTAACATTCTCTGTATGTACCTTGTCAGACAGCTCCGCCTTTAACGAAACAAGCTGATCATTAAGCTCTGTAAGCGACTGAAGCATATGGGCATTCGCCTCATTTACCGCTGATGTAACTGCTGCTGTGCCCTCCTCTGTGATACGCCTTGTCTGCTCTAATGTGTCACCAAAATCAAGACTCTGACCTATATTCTGGCTGATGCCTGATATCTCAGTGCCAAGTGACTGTCCGAGATTTCCAATCTGTCCGGACATCGAACTACCAAGATTGTCCATATTGGCATTTACCGAGCGTCCAAGATTATCCATATCTGAGCTTACCTGACGGCCTAAGCTGTCCATGCCTGCATTCATAGATTGCTCTATCTCAGCCATCTTTTCATGAACACTTTCTATAAGCACATCTATCTGCTTAGCAACCTGTGCAGTGATTCCATCGGCTTTTTCCTGTCTCTCGTCAAGTATCTGCTGCAGCTCCTCTGCCTTAGCTTCCCTCTCCTCAACTATGGTTGAAAGCTCCTCTGCTTTTGATTCTTTCGTATTGAGCATCTCCTGAAGACGTTTTGCCTTTTCACGAAACTCATCAATTTGTGTTAACAAAAAATCATCTTTATCCATTTGTATATTATCCTCTTTTTTCTGCACTCTTTCACTATGATTAACATCGTCTCTTGCTACACGGGATGCCATTACTGTTCTTGAAGGTACTGCCCGCTCCGCTTGTTCTGTCGATATAAATCTTTTTGCACGTCTATCAAATATGCCTGACATTCGTATTCCTCCGATGGTTCAATTAAATACCATTAACATATATATTGTACCATTACATATTGTATTTGTAAACAAAAAAACCACGAAATATAGTGTAATCACAGGAGAAAAAGCAAAAATCCCACAGGGCATTTGCCCTGTGGGATAAAATATATACCGTGACTAATGAATTAGTCCTCTCCGTATAATTTAACGAGTTTCTCAAGGTGTGTATAACGTGCCTTAGCTGTCTCCTCAGACTTAGCAAAGAGTTTCTCTGCTCTCTCTGGGAATGGCTTGATAAGACGAGTATAACGTGCCTCGTTGTTAAGGAACTCCTGGTAAGATCCGTCGCCGGCCTTTGATGTAAGTGTGAATGGATTCTTTCCTTCAGCCTTGAGTGCAGGGTTGAATGAGAAGAGATTCCAGTATCCAGCCTTAACAGCCTTCTTCATCTCATCCTGGCAGTGGTTCATACCACCCTTAGCGATACCGTGAAGCTCGCAAGGTGCGTATCCGATGATGAGTGATGGTCCCGGATAAGCCTCAGCCTCTGTGATAGCCTTAACAGCCTGTGCTGGGTTTGCTCCAAGAGCGATCTGTGCAACATATACATATCCGTAGCTCATAGCGATCTCTGAAAGCGACTTCTTGCTTGTCTCTTTACCTGCTGCTGCGAACTGACATACCTCACCGATGTTAGAAGCCTTAGAAGCCTGTCCACCTGTGTTAGAGTACATCTCTGTATCGAATACCATTACGTTTACGTTCTCACCAGAAGCAAGTACATGGTCTAATCCACCGAAACCGATATCATATGCCCATCCGTCACCACCGAAGATCCATACAGATTTCTTTCCGAGGTAATCCTTCTTAGCAAGTACTTCTTTAGATTTCTCACATCCGGCTGCTGCTGCCTTCTCTAACTCTGCAATAAGAGCTGTTGTTGGCTCAACATTTGCCTTTGTGTCATCCTTTGTCTCAAGGAATTTATCTGCTGCTGCCTTGAACTCAGCTGTAGCCTTGTCTGATGCAGCGATCTCTTTAACAAGCTCGATAGCCTGGTCACGGAGATATCTCTGTCCAACTTCCATACCTAAACCATGCTCAGCATTATCCTCGAAGAGTGAGTTAGACCAAGCTGGTCCCTTCTTAGAGTTGATATTTACTGTGTATGGTGATGTAGCTGCCGGGTTACCCCAGATAGAAGAACATCCTGTTGCGTTAGAGATGTACATCTGCTCACCGAAGAGCTGTGTAATAAGTCTAGCGTAAGATGTCTCAGCACATCCTGCACATGAGCCTGAGAACTCAAGGAGTGGCTGGTTGAACTGTGATCCCTTAGGTGTTGTATCAACCATTCCGGCATCTGTCTTCTTAGAAACGTTAGCTACTAAGTAATCAAATACTGGCTGCTCTGCTGCCTGAGACTCCTGTGGCTGCATTGAGATAGCTGCTGTAGGACAAACTGTGATACACTCACCACATCCCATACAGTCAAGTGGAGATACGCTCATTGTATACTTGTAAGCGCCTGCCTTTGGCTTCATATCAGCAACCTTCATGTTGTCAGGAGCTGCCTTTACTTCGTCATCTGTAAGTAAGAATGGACGAATTGTAGCATGAGAACATACAAATGCACAGTTGTTACACTGGATACACTTCTCTGGATCCCACTGTGGAACTGTAACGGCTGTTCCTCTCTTCTCGTATGCAGAAGCACCTGTTACATACTGTCCGTCTGCCTTGTCAGCGAATGCTGAAACCGGAAGGCTGTCTCCATCCATCTTAGCGATTGGATCAAGGAGCTCGTTAACAAGCTTAACAACCTCTGGACGTCCTGTGCGCTCTGCCTTAGGAGCATCTGCCTCAGGATTCTTCCAAGACTCTGGTACCTCTACCTTATGTACAGCGTCAACACCGGCATCGATAGCCTTGTAGTTCATCTCTACTACTGCGTCACCCTTCTTTGAGTATGACTTCTTAGCAGCTGCTTTCATGTACTCTACAGCCTTATCGATAGGCATTACATCTGCAAGCTTGAAGAATGCAGACTGGAGAATTGTGTTAGTTCTCTTACCCATTCCGATCTCGATAGCCTTGTCGATAGCGTTGATTGTGTAAAGCTGAATGTTGTTGTCAGCGATATATTTCTTAGCGTCAGCGTTGAGGTGATGAGCAAGCTCTTCATCTGACCACTGGCAGTTGATCATGAATACTCCGCCCGGCTTAACATCCTGAACCATCTTCATGCCCTGGATAACATATGCAGGGTTGTGGCATGCTACGAAGTCTGCCTGGTTGATGTAGTATGGGCTTCTGATTGGGTTGTCACCAAATCTCAAGTGAGAAATTGTAACACCACCAGTCTTCTTTGAGTCATACTGGAAGTATGCCTGGATGTATTTGTCTGTGTGGTCACCGATGATCTTTGTAGAGTTCTTGTTAGCACCTACAGTACCATCTCCGCCGAGACCCCAGAACTTGCACTCTTTTGTACCAGGTGCAGATGTGATAGGAGCTGGCTTAACCTCTGGAAGTGAAAGATTTGTAACATCATCCACGATTCCAATTGTAAATCTGTGCTTAGGAGCATCCTTCTCAAGCTCTGTATATACAGCAAATACTGAAGAAGGTGGTGTATCCTTAGATCCTAATCCGTAACGTCCGCCTACTAATACAACATCGTTCATTCCTGCTTCACGAAGTGTTGTAGCAACGTCTAAGTATAATGGCTCACCAAGTGATCCTGGCTCTTTTGTACGGTCTAATACAGCGATCTTCTTTGCTGTCTTTGGAATAGCATTAAGAAGAGCCTCTGAAGACCATGGACGGTAAAGACGTACCTTAATAAGTCCGACTTTCTCTCCCTTTGCTGTTAAGTAATCGATTACTTCCTCAGCTACATCATTGATAGAACCCATAGCGATGATTACACGATCAGCGTCAGGTGCTCCGTAGTAGTTGAATAATTTGTAATCTGTACCAAGCTTAGCATTAACCTTGTCCATGTACTTCTCAACAACTGCTGGAAGCTCATCATAGAACTTGTTACATGCCTCTCTATGCTGGAAGAAGATATCTCCGTTCTCGTGTGATCCACGAGCTGCTGGATGCTCTGGGTTAAGAGCGTGTGCTCTGAATTCTGCAACTGCATCCATTGGACACATCTCTTTGAGATCTTCATAATCCCACTTCTCGATCTTCTGAATCTCATGAGAAGTACGGAATCCATCGAAGAAGTTGATGAATGGAACCTTTCCCTCAAGTGCTGCACAGTGTGCAACCGGTGAAAGATCCATAACCTCCTGTGGATTTGTCTCACAAAGCATTGCGAAACCAGTCTGACGACAAGCATATACATCACTGTGATCACCGAAGATATTCAGTGCATGTGAAGATACTGTACGAGCTGATACGTCAAATACGCAAGGAAGATTCTCACCTGCGATTTTGTACATATTAGGGATCATAAGTAAAAGTCCCTGTGAAGCTGTAAATGTTGTAGTAAGTGCACCAGCTGCAAGAGATCCGTGAACTGTACCAGCGGCACCTGCCTCAGACTCCATCTCAACTACCTTTACAGTGCTTCCGAAAATGTTCTTCTGTCCTGCTGCTGACCACTGATCAACTGTATCAGCCATTGGGCTAGAAGGTGTGATAGGATAGATTCCGGCAACCTCTGTGTAGGCATATGCTACATGAGCGGCAGCGGTATTTCCATCCATCGACTGTTTTGCTCTAGACATGATATTTCCTCCTGTAAAATAAATGTTCAATTATAGACATGAATCAGAATGTCTCTACATAATAGTTTAGTTTGTGCGCTGCAAAAAATCAAGTTTTTTTAGCAATACATTGTACAAAAACCCTAAAATATTTATTAACAAGGTAAAATTTATGTACAAAAGGGCACAATGGCTATAAATCGCCTGTAAAACACTTGCAAAATACTGGTTTTACGTTAAAATAGAAACGATGTGTTACAGAAACGAACAGGTTATTAAATAGGAAAGGATTGAATAAAGACAAAATGATTAGTGCAAACAATATTACATTAAGAATTGGTAAAAAAGCTTTATTTGAGGATGTCAACATAAAATTCACAGAGGGAAACTGCTACGGACTTATTGGTGCAAACGGTGCCGGCAAGTCTACATTTTTAAAGATTCTCTCAGGACAGCTTGAGCCTACAAGCGGTGATATCGCAATCACTCCGGGACAGAGACTGTCATTCTTACAGCAGGATCACTTCAAGTACGATGAGTTTACAGTACTTGATACAGTTATCATGGGTAATAAGCGTCTCTATGATATCATGAAGGAGAAGGAAGCCATCTATATGAAGGAGGATTTCTCAGACGAGGACGGAATCCGTGCCAGCGAGCTTGAGGCTGAGTTTGCCGATATGGACGGCTGGAATGCTGAGTCGGATGCAGCTACTCTCTTAAACGGTCTCGGTGTATCTACTGATGATCACTACACTCTGATGGCAGATCTGCCGGGTGCAGTAAAGGTCAAGGTGCTTCTTGCTCAGGCACTGTTTGGAAATCCTGACATACTGCTTCTCGATGAGCCTACCAACCACTTAGACCTCGATGCCATCTCATGGCTTGAGGAATTCCTCATCAATTTCGAGAATACGGTCATCGTTGTATCCCATGACAGATACTTTCTCAACAAGGTCTGCACGAACATCGCCGACATGGATTACGGTAAGATCCAGCTCTACGCAGGAAACTATGATTTCTGGTATGAATCAAGCCAGCTTATTGTCCGTCAGATGAAGGAAGCAAACAAAAAGAAAGAGGAAAAAATCAAGGAGCTGCAGGAATTTATCCAGCGTTTCTCTGCAAATGCCTCTAAATCAAAGCAGGCTACATCAAGAAAGCGTGCCCTAGAAAAAATCCAGCTTGATGAAATACGTCCATCAAGCCGTAAATACCCATACATTGATTTCCGTCCTGAGCGTGAAATCGGAAACGATGTGCTCTTTGTCGAGGGTATTTCAAAAACCATCGACGGTGTAAAGGTACTTGACAATATCTCATTCACTGTCAACCACGATGACAAAATTGCATTTGTCGGAGGAAACGAGCTTGCAAAAACAACTATGTTTAAAATCCTTGCCGGAGAGCTTGAGCCTGACGAGGGCTCATATAAATGGGGTGTCACAACCAGCCAGTCATACTTTCCAAAGGACAATACCACAATCTTTGATACTGATGAGCTAATCGTCGACTGGCTCACACAGTACTCAGAAATCAAGGACGCCACATATGTGCGAGGTTTCCTTGGCCGTATGCTCTTTGCCGGTGAGGATGGAGTAAAGAAAATGCGTGTACTCTCCGGAGGAGAAAAGGTTCGTGTACTGCTCTCCCGCATGATGATCATGGGAAGCAATGTACTCATGTTCGATGAGCCTACAGACCACCTCGACATGGAGTCAATAACAGCATTAAACAACGGAATGATAAAATTCCCGGGAGTAATCCTCTTTGCCTGCCGTGACCACCAGGTAGTCCAGACAACCGCCAACCGAATCATAGAATTCCTGCCAAACGGTTCAATGATCGACAAGATCACAACCTACGACGAATATCTTGATAGCGATGAGATGGCACGTAAGCGTCAGGTCTACTCAATGAGCGAGGACGATGAAAAAGACAACTAAACGCTAATTAATTAAAAAGAAGCATCCCAATCCGGGATGCTTCTTTTATTAAGCCGTAAAGTAAGGTGGGTGATTCCCTGCCTGTCTTTGACTATAAAAACATATTATAATTATATCCACTGTTATAGGCCTGTGTATACCTTCCATTGGCGCCATACGTGTTAGTCTTTTCTGCCTCATTCTTTGCGGCATACTCAAGCATTGAAGCCTTGCTTGCCACTGCGTAAGCATAAGAGCCATTCCCCTTAAAAAGTGCATCAACCTTAGTCGAATCAGCCTTTTTAAATGTATCCTCGTCAACAGACAGCTTGCCGGACTTGGAATCCACTGTGATTCCCACCTTCGCAAGCGACTTTGAATTGATATCTGTAAGTGACTTCATAGACTCAAGATTTCTCGAAATCTGCTTTGTCTTAGAATCATCCGCAGCATTAATTAGGCTGTTGTAATCAGACACAAAAGCTGACACCTTCTTGTACGTAGCATCTGTATCGTCCTTGCGGCTGTTTTTGTAAAGAGCCTGCGCCGACTTTACCATGTCCTCTGACTCCGACTCAATGGACGCAAGTGTCTTCGCTGAATCCTTAGATGTAGAAACAGATGATGAGACAAGAGACTGGGCCTTTGAATTAAGGTTATTTCCATAATATGACTTGAGAAGCTTAAAATAGCTGCCACTTCTAATGCCACTATATGTAGTCATATCCATATTGGCAATAAAAGACGACGCTGCATTGCAGCTTCTACTGCTGCTAAAGCCTGAAAACAATGTGGATATGGATGACGAATCCCACATTCCTATTCCTCTCATACTATCACTCCTTTGATAATCATGTAATCCGTTACCTTCTATATATCTTTAATATAGACGCTTTTCCAATCTATGTCAAGATAATATCTGCCGCTATTACCCAGCCCGGTATTACTAACATATGAGCCGGTATTGTCGTCCTTTATATATCCTCTATCTGCCAGTCAACAGGCTCCACTCCATGCTCCTTAAGAAAATCATTGGCTTTACTAAAATGCTTACAGCCAAAAAAACCTCTGTATGCCGACAGCGGGCTTGGATGCGGTGCTGTCAATATCAGATGTTTTGGATTTGTAAGCATAGGAATCTTAGACTGCGCCGGACGTCCCCAGAGCATATATACTATAGGTCTGTCCTGCTCATTTACAGCCTCTATGATTGCATCCGTGAACTTCTCCCAGCCGTGTCCCTGATGCGAGTTGGCCTGATGAGCCCTGACGGTGAGCACCGTATTCAATAGCAAAACTCCCTGATCAGCCCATTTCTTCAGGTATCCGTTATTGGGGATATCACACCCTAAATCGTCGTGCAGTTCCTTGTAGATATTCTGCAATGATGGTGGAATGTCCTTCTGAGACGGAAGCACTGAAAACGACAATCCATGCGCCTGATTGACATTGTGGTACGGATCCTGTCCGAGGATGAGCACCTTCACCTTGTCAAGTGGTGTAAAATGCATGGCATTAAATATGTCATCTGCCGGAGGATATACCACATGTGTGGCATATTCATCTCTCACAAAATTGTACAAATCCCTGTAATACGGTTTTTTAAACTCGGCTCCCACAGCCTTTGCCCACTCGCCGTCAAGCATACTCATAATCTCAATCTACCGCCTATCTTCTGACCGACACACCTTTATCTGCCAGATAATTCTTTAAATCCATAATTTCAAGCTCCTTGTAGTGGAAAAGTGAAGCTGCAAGCGCTGCGTCCGCCTTTCCCTCTGTCAGAGCCTCGTAAAAATGCTCCTTTGTGCCTGCACCGCCCGATGCTATAACCGGAACAGAAACGTTATCGGCAATAAGCCTTGTAAGCTCGATATCATAGCCATCCTTTGTGCCGTCACAATCCATGCTTGTAAGAAGTATCTCTCCTGCTCCAAGCTCATTTGCCTTAACAGCCCATTCAATAGCATCAAGGCCTGTATCTATGCGGCCTCCGTTCTTGTATACATTCCAGCCGCTTCCGTCAGCACGACGTCTTGCATCTATTGCCACAACCACACACTGACTGCCAAACTTGTCAGCCGCATCACTTATGAGCCGAGGGGTATTTATAGCACTTGAATTTATTGAAATCTTGTCCGCCCCTTCTCTAAGCAGTGCCTTAAAATCATCGACTGTTCTGATGCCACCACCCACTGTGAACGGTATAAACACCTTTTCAGCGACCTTTCTGACCATATCCACAACAGTATTTCTGTTGTCGCTTGACGCCGTAATATCCAGAAAAACCACCTCATCTGCACCTGCCTTATCATAAGCAGCCGCAATCTCAACCGGGTCACCTGCATCTCTTAAATTGACAAAGTTTATGCCCTTCACAACACGTCCGTTATTCACATCCAGACATGGGATTATTCTCTTCGTAAACATATTATGCCTCCCCTATCCCTGCAAAATTTTTAAGTATCGAAAGTCCGACTGTGCTGCTCTTTTCCGGATGGAACTGGCAGGCGAAAACATTATTTTTCTCTACAGACGCATGAATATGTGTACTGTACTCTGTCGTTGCTGTGACAATTGCTTCATCAGTGGCTTTCAGATAGTACGAATGCACAAAATATACATACGGATGCTCTGAAAGACCTTTAAACAGCCTTCCATTGTTCTGTAAATCAAGTGAATTCCAGCCTATGTGAGGTATTTTAAGTCCTTCCTTATCTGGTATGCGAAGTATCTGTCCGTCAAGCACATGAAGCCCCTCAACGCCCTGACTCTCATCGCTTCCCTCAAATAATAGCTGAAGTCCCAGGCATATGCCAAGAAATGGCTTGTCCATGTCACAAACCTCGTGAATCACCTTGTCCAGCTCATATTTTTTAAGCGAATCCATTGCATCTCCAAAAGCTCCGACTCCGGGAAGTATTACCTTATCGGCATTTAAAATCTCATGTCTGTCTCTGGTCACAATACTCTCCTCGCCTATAGCTGTAAGAGCCTTTTCCACACTTCGCAGGTTGCCTGCTCCATAATCGATGATTGCAATCATATCATTTTGTCTCCTCTTTAATGCCTAATTCATTTAATTTCTGTGTCAGTGCCAGTGTATAATCATCTCTATCATCTATATTATACAGAGCAATGGCATCATCATATGATAAGCCATACTGACTGCTCAGGGTATCAGAAATAATGTTTTTTAGCTGCTCTAGCTGCAGCTCACATCCGTATTCCTTTGCGTTTTCTGCATTTACAGCACATCGGCCAGCCGCACATACTAAAGAATCCGCTGCCATGGTTACATAGCCTGAATCGCTAAAGCTCTTATATGCATCATATTTGCCTGATACTGATGCAAGCACCGACAGCTTATTGTATAACTGCTTATCTTCACCCGAAAGCTTCAAACCACTCAGCCTGCTGTATGCCTTTGTATACAGCTCTATTGAATCAGCTTTATTCTGTCCCAGATCAGCTATTGCCTGATTGTACGTATTCTGAGCATCAGTCACTTTGGAGTTGTTTCCGAGCAAAAAGGTGCATATGAGAACAAACACAACTATCGACATAACAAATACCCAGATTACTATAACAGGTCCCTTAGGAAGCTTAGGTCCCTTCTCCCATCCAATGCGCTCCTTCTTTTCCTTTGGAGCCTTTGGCTTTTTTTCTTTTTTAGCTTTTTTAGGTTTCTTTTCTTTTTTAGGCTTTTTGCCCTTCTTCGGCTTATCTGTGGCTTCGTTTAGCTCTCCGTCAGCATCCAGTGCTTCAAGTATCTGCTTATTCTCATCTGAGAGTGTCTTTGCGTCAGTTTCTGCACCTTCTGCTGTGCTCTGTATATCTGTGACATCATCTGACTGTGGCTCTTTTGTAAAAAATGATATTATTCTTTTTAAAAGGCTCTTTTTTTCCGTACCTTGCGCATCAAGCTCTCCATCGGTCATCTCATGTGCCTTCATCTGACGGCTTGCATAATCATCTATATCATTCCCTGTCTCACCGGTTTTTCCTTCAAGCAGATCACCGATATTATCCAGACCATCACTATCGAGTATGTCAAGTACATCCTTTGATGCATTTCCTGCCAGGTCCGGCTCTCCTATTTCTTCAACCATCTGAGGTTCATTTGTTATTATACTCTCCGGAGTCTCCTCCTGTTTGGGATTCTCAGCCATTTCCTGCATGTTTGCATCCATCATCTCTATCCCAGAATCTGCCGGTGTAAAATTAAATACCGCATCGCTTAGATTATCGTCTGCTTTGTTTTCCTGTTTATCTCCCTGAGTCTCCTGTTCCTTCATCCTGCGGTCAAACTCAGTGAGCATATCATCAAGGGAAGCATCCTTGTCATCAGGAGCCGGAGTCTGTACATTAAGAGCCTGACCCTTGGCCTGCTCATTTTCCCTCTCAAGCTCCTTTTCAAAGCTCGACAGATACTCATCATATGTCTCGTTTTCAAGCTCGTCCTCAAACTTTTTAAGAAACTCATTCTGATCAGCCTCAGACATATTCGTATCTGTGTCCTGCAGTTTGTTCATTGAATCCAGCAAATTGTCCAGATAGTTTTCTGTCGATTTATCGCTCATTAGTATTCTCCATCTATAATCCATTAAAGGGTGCAGCTAAACAAGCCACACCCCCTTGTATCTAAATATATTATGCTTTATCAAGCAGCTTGTCAATCGCCTCTACAAGCTTTCCGATTTCAGGCTTTGTAAGCTGTGCGTCTGCTCCAAGCTGTTCACCCTTTTTCCTCATCTCTTCATTTACCAGTGAAGAGAATATGATAACCGGTATATCTCTAAGCTCTGCATCTGATTTTACAAGCTTTGTGAGTCTGTGTCCATCCATGAGCGGCATCTCAATATCAGTTATAATGCAGTCAAGATGCTTTGTAATATCGCCCTTTGCCTGCATATCCTTTATCACATCCCAGGCCTCCTGACCATTCTCTTCCACTATGAGATTGGTATATCCCGACTTCTTAAGGCACTCAGTGATGAGCTTTGACAATAAAGCCGAATCCTCTGCGATAAGAATTGTAGCATCACTCCTATCTCTTGCCTCCATCTCATCGATATCATTAACCCTAAGTCCTGTCTGCGGACTAATAGAAGCAACTATAGCCTCAAAATCAAGGATAACTATAAGCCTGTCATCCATTTTGATAACACCTGTAGCAGTGCTGCCATGCTCGCCCGTCAGTGTCTCGTCAGGCTTTATGATATTCTCCCACGATACACGGTGTATACCGATAACCTGATCTACATGAAATGCCACATTGAGTTTGTTAAAATTCGTAATGATAAATAAGCCCTTTTCATCCGTCTGTGGCAGATTAAGACAATTCTTTAAATTGATAACCGTAATCATTGTGTCACGTGGCATAAATATTCCCTCAACACTCGGATGAGTATTCGGAACAGGAGTGACCGGCATATATTGCAAAATCTCTCTGATCTTTGCAACATTGATTCCGTAATGATTGTCTCCCAACGTGAATTCAAGCACCTCAAGTTCGTTTGTTCCTGACTCCAATAATATGTTCGTATCCATAATACAACCTCCGCCTCTTAGTAATCTAAGTATATCATATGTTTTATAATTCAATCAAACTTTTTTCGTTATCTTTTATAACCGACATCTTAATATTGTCACATGCTGTACCCTGAGGTATCTTGAAAAGCAGCACCACATCAACCGCATCATGCGCCTTTACGGTTCCCTGAAAAGTATTAAGGGAATATGTAAGGAATGTGCCCTCAGCCGTGTATTCCTTTCCATCGGGGAAAGTAGCCTTATATGTCCTGGCATTGCCAAACATATCAACATTTATATCCTCGTCTGTCGGATTTTTAAGAGTGAATTTCATAACCGCAAAAGTATTACCGCTTCCTGCCGTCATAGAATAGTATGAGCCCTCATTGTACACATCTGACTCGTTTACTCCATCATATGTAATTTCAAGGCTGCCGTAGCCTGTTGCCTCGGCAAGTGACACCTTCTTTTCCTGCGTGGCAGAAGGCTCTTTCTGCGAATTGCTGCTCTTATCATTTCCGGCTTCAGATGTCTTATTATCCTGCGAAGGTGAATTATCAGGTGATGCCTCGTCCGCTTTCTCAGTGTCCTCAGCATCCTCCATATCCCCACGGTTCTCCGTAGCGTCAGTCATGCCATCCTGCTGGTATATATTGTGTTTTGCAACAACATATGCTGAATAATTAGCGATAAGGCCTTGTTCCGCATCAGTCATATCATATAATTTTGTTCCGCAGCCTGTCAACGTTATAATTGCTGTAAATGCCACAGCTGCCATTTTTATATTTCTTCCCATCATTGCAATAAACCCGTTCTTGTTCTATGACTTTTATCCTAATAATACATATAGTAACACATTTATTGATTGTTTGCAATAAATAACTCAAGTTCAAACCAGAATTCTACACCATCCTTGTGATTTATGACACCATACCCTCTGTGATGCAGTTCCATAATGGCCTTTACTATAGACAGTCCTATGCCGCTTCCGCCATATTCCCTTGTTCTGGCCTTGTCCACCTTATAGAACTTATTCCATATATTTTCTATATCCTTATCAGGTATCGGCTCTCCCGTGTTAAACACGCTGACCCTCACACGGTCGCTGTACATGCTGTATGATACAGTGATAGTACCACCTCTTGTGCAGTGATTTATCGCATTGCTGATATAGTTTGTCACAACCTCTTCAATCTTGTATATATCACCGCTCACATATACGGAATCGGTGCGGTCAAACTCAATTGCAGCCTCATTTTTCTGTGCCAGAAGCTTAGATGAGTCTATAACCCCTCTGACAAGCGGTGTCAAATCAAACCTTGTCATCTCAAGCACATCACTGCCATCCTCCAGATGATTGAGAGATAAAAGCTTCATAACCATGCGGTTCATCTTGTCAGTCTCGTCCATGATGACATCACAGTAGAAGTTACGGCTCTCATCATCGTCATTTACGACCTCTTTGAGTCCCTCAGCATAGCCCGAGATCAGAGCAAGCGGAGTTTTTAACTCATGTGACACATTTGACAAAAACTCCTTTCTCATCTCATCAATCTCTTCTTTTTTCTTTATATCACGCTGTAATTCATTGTTTGCCACCTTTAGTCTTGTGATGGTCTGCTCAAGTGTCTGCGACAGCTCATTCATATGCTCACCAAGCACATAAAGCTCCTTTGCACTGTTTTCCGTATCAATGTACTTCGCATCAAAATCAAGCTTCGCCATCCTTGTCGACAGCTCAGTCATATTTCTTATCAGCCTGGTCATATTGCGGGCAACAATATATGCCATAAACACTCCCACAACAATAGCAGCCACTCCACCTATTGCAAAAAAGCGGTTCGATATGGACACGCTCTCCTTAATGCTCTCAAGCGGTGTCTTCATGTATACAAAGTTACCGTCAATCAGTCTGTTATTTATGATAATATACTCTGTCCCCAGCCTTTTATCCTTCTGCCTTGTCATATTCAGGTTGTTGTAGTCTGCCGAATACGACGACATGCTCGCCTCCAAAAGCAGCTGGAATATTTCCTGATTGTCAGTGGTTCCCTCAATGATGACCTTACCGTATTTGTTGAACACAACCGCATCTATATTGGCACCAACACATTTCTTTTCAAATGCTACAGCAAACGTATCATCTGAAAGTTTGTCATTTTTTGCAGCCAGGTCCACCATTTTGTATACAGCAAGCATCTCTTTTTCCTTGTTAAATACATAATACTTTTCCAGCAGTGTGTTATTAGCCATCCAGAACACGCCTACTATCAGAAGTACAATGAATGAAATCACAAGCGTAAGCTGCGTGGATAGCGTTTTTTTCTTTTTCATGATGACACCTCTTATCCCGAATCCATTAGTCCTAAGCTTAACACTTACTGTATCTCGAACTTATATCCCACACCCCAGACAGTCTTTATAAAGTCGCCTTTAGCGCCCATCTTGCTTCTTAATTTCTTCACATGTGTATCAATAGTCCTCGCATCGCCAAAATAATCATAGCTCCACACACTGTCAAGTATACGCTCCCTGGTAAGCGCAATTCCCTGATTGCTCATAAAATAATCCAAAAGCTCAAATTCCTTTACCGAAAGTTCAATATTCCTGCCATCAATAGCTACAGTGTGTGCCGTCTTGTCCATGACAATACCACCGGCCTCGCTTATTACTGCCTCCTTGCCCAGTTTATTCGCCCTGCGAAGGAGAGCATTTACCCTGGCCACCAGTATCTTTGGAGAAAATGGCTTTGAAATGTACTCATCAGCACCAATGTCAAAGCCGTTTAATTCATCACGCTCATCGCCCTTAGCTGTAAGCATAATAATCGGCACCTTTGAAGTCTGTCTGATTTCACGGCATACCTCAAAGCCATTTATCCTTGGCATCATTATATCGAGCACCAGCAGTGCTATGTCCTTCTGCTGATAAAATATATCAAGTGCCTCCTCGCCGTCTCCGGCCTCAAGTACCTCGTACCCTTCCCTTGCAAGGAAATCATGCACGAGCTTTCTCATCCTGCTCTCGTCATCTACCACCAGTATCTTTATTTTGTCCACTCTGTTGCATCCTGCCTTTCATCCAGTGCTTTTTCCCTCTCTTCTACTGCCTTTTCCCTTTTTTCAAGCTCCTTCTGCCAGTTTTCATATTTGTCTATCAGCTCATTCTCGTAGTCCACCACATACGGACTGTGTCCACTCACATATGTGATGCCAAACATAACAGCTATGGCAGCCGATAATACAATAGTAAAAAACAATGCCACATGGAACTTTTTCTTATAGCCTTCCGTCTGTTTTTTTACCTCGACAACCGCTTTTTTATCCTCAGGAATATAAATCGGACGGATATCCTCATTCTTGATATAGGGAATCGTATGCAGATATTCCTGCAGTTCAACAAGAAACGATAGCCCTACAGGAGTAAAAAAATACCCCGGCTTGTTAAGCCTTAAATACAGCTTGTATACCGTATCCGGGTCAGACATATCAGTCTGATCCTTTATATATCGTATTCCGTCACTTTCCTTTTTAGCCTGCCTTGCCTCTTCCTTTGTCTGAAACTCAAACCCATCAACTACATACATCATATTCCCTCTTTCTAATCATCGCGCTCTGCAATCTCACCCGAACGATATGCCGCAATGAGATGCTTTAGATCAGCTATCTTTTCCTTCATCTTTATTCCGGCATCCGTATCTCCGACAAGTATTCTCTTATCAAGTACCTCTACAGCCTCACGCCTTGATACGATATCCCTCTCATCCCTTACTGCCGTCTCCGGTGATTCAAACGGCTCATGTGCTGTCAATGTCAGCCCATATGAATTGTAAATCAAGGTATATCCCGCGATGCCTGTCCGCCTGCGGTACGCCTTTGAAAAACCACCATCTATGACTATCACTCTGCCGTCGCACTTCACAGGGCTTTCACCTCTTAATCTGTGAACAGGAACATGTCCGTTTATGATATGGTCTCTTTTATCATGCAAACCAAACTCCTCGAGTATACGCTGCGCACACTCAGGCTTGTTTATATACTCATAATAAAAGTTTTTCTTTTCTATTTTCATGTCATCGTCATCTATAAAATATCTCTCAAACGTAGCCATCTTATTTCTGCCATAAAGCGGAGAATATGGTGCTGTCCATATGTACCACATGATATCGCTGCCCTTTTGTCTTTCCAGCCTGTCATCCGAGAAAAAAGCCTTTCTGACGTAAGTCTCCAGTATATCAAACAAAGCTTTGCCGCTATACTCTTTACCGTAGATATTTACCTTTGCGAAGCTTCCGTCCTCCTCCATCGGGATGCATCCGTGGAAAAGCAGATTGCCATTATATACCTTGTACATGCTGCCTCTTTTAAGCAGCAGCCCAACGTGGTTTTTAAGCTTCTCGCAATGAATAAACGAGCTCCTGAGCCTCTGTATGACTTCCTCTTCCCCCTCTGTCAGCCTGTAAGGATCGGCCGGGTCAATTGTCGGAAAGCTTGTATCAAGAAGCTTATAAGTTCTGCCCTCAAGCTCTATAGTGCCCTGTTCATAATCAATATGTTCCAAAAGCAAGCGTTCCTTCATGCCATACTCAGGCCACTTCTTAATGAGCTGTCCCTCCAGCTTGAAACGTATGATGGCAATGGCCTTGTGCATCTTTTTTATCAGATCACTCTCCATATTATCTGCGCCACTTGGAGCCACCTTAAACACAAATCTGGCACATGGGTCATCCTTGTAAGCCTTCAGTGCAAACGTAGCAAGCGGAAGCATATTTATGCCATAACCCTCCTCGACCACGTCCAGATTACCATATCTGATACTGTTTCTGACAACAGTTGCAATACATGCAGGATTTCCTGCGGCTGCCCCCATCCAGATAATATCGTGATTGCCCCACTGTATATCCAGCGAGTGATATCTGCACAGCCTGTCCATTATCAGATGTGGTCCCGCTCCCCTGTCATATATATCACCAAGCACATGCAGATGGTCAACAGCAAGTCTCTGAATAAGCTCGGAAAGCACCACTATAAACTCCTCCGCAGTGCCCAGCTCCACTGTTGTATTGATGATTGACTCGTAGTAAGCCTCCTTGTTTAACACCTCCGGCTTTTCTGTGATGAGCTCCTCTATAACATATGCATACTCCTCCGGCAAAGCTTTTCTCACTTTTGAGCGCGTATACTTTGATGAAACGGTCTTGCACACCTCTATCAGCTTATAAAGAGTCGTCTTATACCACGAATCCATATCCGGCTCGTCCTGCTTAATAAGCTCCATCTTTTCCCTTGGATAGTAGATTAATGTGGCAAGCGCAGCCTTGTCAGCCTTGTTCATCGCCAGACCAAATACATCATCTATCTTCTTTCTTACAGCCCCGGAACCATTTTTCAGCACATGGGAAAAGGCTTCATACTCACCATGCACATCAGATACAAAGTGCTCTGTGCCCTTTGGCAGGTTTAAAATAGCCTGCAGATTGATAATCTCAGATGATGCCTTGCCTATTGTCGGATACATCTCCGACAGCTGTTCCAAATAATGTAAGTGTTCTTTATCAATTGCTAAATCATTCATTTATACCTAGACCTCGTAATACTGATTCATCACCTTATTTATTTCCTTTTCAAGCTTACAGCCCGTGTATACACACTTCATAATGCACTTTCTGATCGGCTCCTCAAAATTAGTACCCTCGCACTTATCCAAAACTCCCTGCAATGTAAGCTGTACAAGTATACTCTCCCCTGTCTGCGGATCTGTGGCTATGTTTTCGTACACCTTCTTGTAGTACTTATCACTCACTACCGGGTACTCAGTCAGCGCCATTTCCCGCCACTTTTTGAAACTTAGCGACATATGTTCACCTGCTCTTTTGTATATAATAAAACATTGTACCAATTAGCGGTGCTCTAATCAATGCCTCAGACACATTTATTTCAAAAAATTTTTTTGATATTTATTATAAATGAAGCTGCATTTGTTTAAATAAAAAAAGTGTAAGCTGCATTCAGCTTACACTAATTAAGTTTCAGGACACCTCCCTTTTTATATAACAAACATTCTTATTTGACAGTAATTGACGTTTCTTATATATTTATTTATGTTTCAACAATAACCATTATAGTTTATTGTGCATGTCAATACTTGACCAAATTTGGAGTTTATTTTTTAAAAAAGAAGGGAGATTAGCTCATAAATGAACCGACTTGAAATAGCAAACAACATATCGACAAATATTGAGCGTGAACGCATAAAGCTTGGTATGTCCCAGGCACAGTTTGCAAAAGCACTTGATATGTCACTCTCCACCTACAAGCGGATAGCAAACGGAGAATCCTCTCGTATAGACATCTACACTGCTTACCTGATATACAAGCTGACAGGACGGTTTTCCTGCGAACTAACAGGCTTCAATGATGATGTAATAAACCTTATAAAGCGCATCAAAAAGCTTTCCAAAAGCCAGCGCATACTTATAGACTCGATTATAGACACTGAGCTTGCGCTGTCTGCCTACAAGGATGAAAGCAGTCATAAGGAGGATCTGATTTCCGTCCTCATCCCGACAGGCAATATGACCGACGGCATGATTTTTGACTCCTACAATGTCGAAAAGCTTGATGTTTCAAATTACAGAAAAGCCTTCGGTGATGCCCTTCACATCGGAATCCGCATCACAAGCAATCATCTACATCCCGTATATAATAAAGGCGATATACTTCTAATCAGTCGAAACCCAATCCGCGACGGCGATACCGGTATCTTTATCAACGCACAGAACAAGCGTGCATACATCAGAAAACTCCACCAGAAAAACCCATGTGAGCTCACACCAATCAACAATTACGGTGAGACCTTTTATGTCGACAGCGATAATGTTGATGATATGAGCAAATGGATAAAATTCGGACACGTGCTCTGCAAGGTGCGCTAGCAGATTACTCTGTTATTTTAATATCATCAAAGCAGTCAAAGGTTGCAAAGTAGTCTGCCGGAGTTTCTGCTCTTCTGATGAGTTTTGCCTCTCCATTGCTTTCGAGCAATATCTCTGCTGAGCGAAGTCGTCCGTTGTAATTGTAGCCCATTGAGAAGCCGTGTGCTCCTGTATCATGGATTACCAGATAGTCTCCCATATCAATCTTCGGAAGCTGTCTGTCAATTGCAAACTTGTCACAGTTCTCACAGAGTGAGCCTACCACATCATATGTATGGTCACAAGGTGCATCCTCCTTGCCGAGCACTGTGATATGATGGTATGAGCCGTAAATAGCCGGCCTCATAAGGTTTGCCGCACACGCATCTACTCCTATATACTCCTTGTAGATATGCTTCTCATGGATAGCCTTTGTCACAAGACAGCCATACGGAGCCATCATAAAACGTCCCATCTCTGTGTAAATAGCCACATCGCCCATTCCTGCCGGTACCAAAACCTCATCGTACACCTTATGTACACCGGCGCCGATAACCGATATATCGTTTGGTGTCTGATCCGGCTTATAAGCCACGCCAACTCCACCTGAAAGATTTACAAATCTAATATCGCAACCGGTCTCATTTTTAAGCTCAACAACCAGCTCAAAAAGCTCCTTTGCAAGCTGTGGATAATACTCGTTGGTTACTGTATTGCTTGCCAGGAATGCATGCACGCCAAAGTATTTAGCGCCTTTTGACTTAAGAATTTTGAATGCCTCAAAAAGCTGTTCCTTTGTCATGCCATACTTGGAGTCTCCCGGATTGTCCATGATACCGTTTGACAGTGTGAACACTCCGCCCGGATTATATCTGCAGCTTATTGTCTCCGGAATATATCCGATTGTTTCCTCCAAAAAATCAATATGTGTGAAATCATCGAGATTGATGATAGCACCAAGCTTGTCTGCATATGCAAATTCCTCTGCCGGTGTATCATTTGATGAAAACATGATATGCTCTCCGTCGAAGCCGCATGACTTGGCAAGCATAAGCTCTGTGTATGATGAACAGTCACAGCCCATGTCATAATCCTTTAAAATCTTGAGCAGATATGGGTTTGGAGTAGCCTTTACAGCAAAATACTCTCTAAAACCCGGATTCCATGCAAATGCATCCTTTACAGCCTGCGCGTTGGCACGGATGCCAGCCTCGTCATATAAATGAAATGGTGTAGGGAATTTTTTAACAATCTCCTCTACCTGTTGTTTTGTCACAAATGGTGTCTTTTTCATGTTTATCTCCTAACTTTTACATAGTAAAGTGTACTAAAACATATGCTACAACAAAATGGGTATATTTTCAAGAATTTTTATGGTATAATTTCTCATTAGGTAAATGTCTTTACTTTTTTAAGTATAGTTGATATAACTATTCAAAACTGATATAACTATTCAAATTAAGATACAATGGGAAACAGGAAAATGAACATTAAAGTACTTCAGTATATTGATAATACACAAAAAAATAATATAACTACCGGTCAGGTTACTGTAACCGGTGATAACACCCCTGCCGATAACGGCTCTGCCATAAACAGCACCCGTGCTGATTTTGGTCAGGTTCTGGACGATGTAAAAAAAGCTGAGGCTGCTGTTGCCATCGACAGGCTGATTACACAAAATAACGGTGGCTCTGTTGATATGTCGCTTGTACAGCGCTTCTTTGAGCAAAACGGTATAAATATCGAGCTTTGCCGTAATACAGTTTCTCCTTCTGCCACAGTTAATAATACAGTGGCTTATTCCGGTTCTTCAGCCGGCATCAGCTCAGATACAAATACATATAATGCAGCAGCTTCCGAAGCCTCAGGAATTAGCAGCAGCTCCGTAAAACTCGAAGCTTCCGGTTTGTCATGCTCTGCACAGCTTGATGCAATTTTCAATGAGGCCGCCTCGAAATACGGTGTGGATGCCAAATTCCTTAAGGCTATCGCCAAGTGCGAGTCTGACTTCTCCACAGGGTGCACCAGCCATTCAGGTGCCATGGGTATCATGCAGCTCATGCCACAGACTGCTGCATCACTTGGTGTCACAAACGCCTACGACCCATACCAGAATATCATGGGTGGTGCCAGGTACATAAGCGAAAAGCTCACCCAGTATAACGGTGACAAATCACTGGCCTTAGCTGCCTACAATGCAGGCTCCGGTAACGTAGCCAAATATGGCGGCATTCCGCCATTTAAAGAAACTCAGAACTATGTAGCAAAGGTTATGGCATACTATAATTCATAATAAATTGTATTCTGACTCACATAAAATTATATTTTAATTCAAAGTGGCTTGACAAATGCTGATGTATATAGTAAACTTAGCAAGTTGATAGTTGCTGATGTGGCTCAGAGGTAGAGCACTTCCTTGGTAAGGAAGGGGTCACGGGTTCAATTCCCGTCATCAGCTTATTTAAAGAAATCCCCGAAGCTTAAGATTTTCCAGTAAAATCAAGAGTTTCGGGGTTTTTTGTACTTCATTTTTTCAAATTTAGTTATTTTATATATTGAATGCCACAGACATAAAGCCTGTGGCATTCAATGTATATGAGGAAAAGCATATGCGACGTCAATTCTGTGCACATGAATAATTTTTAGTCGGAACTGAGTGTACCCCAACACATAGTTGAAATACAACAGCTCCTTTTGATGATATTATAGTAACACTTAATTGTGTCCTAAATATAGCCATGTGATAAATATTTTCTTAAATCTGGTAAATATTTACAAACAAACTCTTAATCCGGCAGAAATATTCTATATTTCAACAATATATTTCTCGTACGCATTGATAACAGTAGTTTCTCCCACCTTGTCAAGCCTGACAAACTGCCTGCCGTAACTCATATGAACATGTCCATGCACAAAATACCTTGGCTTATACTGCTCAATAAGCCTGTTAAACACATCAAAGCCTGTATGACATGTATCCTCACCATCATGCAGTCCCTTTGCCGGCGAATGGGTGACAAGCACATCAAAGCCGTTTTTACGTTTAAGCTTCCACCACAGCTTCTTAACACGCTTTGTCATCTCCTTCTGAGTATACTGATTTTCTCCCGGTTTATAGCGGTTTGAGCCTCCCAGGCCAAGAAACCGTACACCCTCATATTCGTAAATCTCATCCTCAATGCATATGCAGCCTTCCGGCGGCTTTACCTTGTATTTGTCATCATGATTGCCATGCACATACAAAAGAGGGACTCCAACCATCGTTGTCAGAAAGGACAGATAGCCCGGGTTTAAGTCTCCACATGATACAATAATATCAATTCCTTTAAAATCCTCTTTCTTAAAGTATTCCCAGTACATTTTCGACTCTTCATCAGCTAAGAATAGTATCTTCATTACAGTTTATTTTCCTCTACACCCTTTAGTTCAACCACCGTCTTTGCATTGTCAACAAACTCACTCATAGGCGGAATACTACCTACAACATTATCTACAAGCCAGTCCATTTTCATGATATCAGACGGTTTCATCTCGTGCTCACCTTTGTTTTTAAGCTCGCCCTTCTGATTATATATCTGTCCAAAGAATGGCACAACCTCACCTTTTGTGATATCGCTCTTTAAATGATCCGCAAGCCTTTTCACTCCATAAGGTACATGCTTTGAACAAATCAGGTCAATAACACCGGCAGACATGCCCCACCAGTAATTAAGTGCCTTAACCTGCTCCTGTCCTTCAGCCTTGTAGGAGCCTGCCAGTACGCTCTGCAAAAGTTTCTCATAAAACACTCCCCAGTTCCATATAGGCATGGCAAGGTTTAATGCCTGTCCATCCTGCAGCTTGTACAGACCAAAATATCTGGACGCGTCATTCGGAGTAATAATATCCTGATCCGACACATAATGGAGATCATTTTCTTCAAGGAATTTATTCCTGTCATAATCCTTTGTCTTTGACCATGCCAGATATACCTTTGCCCTTGGATTCACACTTGCAACTCCCAGAGCAAACGCGTTGATATTGGCAATCATGCCATATATCGGATAGTCTGCAATATATGCAACCCTTTCATTGTCTGTGACAGCTCCTGCTATCATTCCTGCGAGAAACTTTGCCTCATACATACGTCCATAGTATGTTCTGATATAAGGATGAGGCGCATTCAGCGAACAGTTGAGTATATAAACCTCCGGATGCTCAACAGCCACCTTTAAGCTGTTTGGCATCATCTGTGGTCCCACACAAAAAACTATATCGGCACCGGACTTTATGATATCTTCAAGCACCTGCTCCACATTGTTCTCATCTACACCTGCCACATATTCTGTCTCCAGCTTGTCTGAAAAGGTTTCATCAAGATACATACGCCCAAGCTCATGCGAATACAGCCATGCAGATGTCTTTGGCTCTCTTGGATACAAAAATACTACCTTGAGCTTCTTTTGAGTCTGAGGAATAAGATAGTTTAACAGACTCTTTTTTGTCTGTACCTTTTTCGGATCCAGCACCAGATTTATCTTATGCTTTTCCCCTTCTGCTGCAAACTCCTTCCATGTATTGATGACGTTTTTGTTGTAATCATTCTCAGACATCTCAAGCATGGCATCCATGCCAAAGACCTCCATAAATACTGTAATAGCATCACCAAGCTTGATGTCCAGCCTGTCACCACCGCGGAAATTATAGACCTTTGAAAAATCAAACATTACCTTGGCAAATTTTTCCTTGGTCTCATCATCCCATCTGCCCTCTTTTCCAACAAGCGAAAGAAGCTTATCAGCATTGCCCAGCTTCGTAAACTCCACCGAGCAAAGCCCCGTGATTTCATTGAACTTCATATACTCATAATAAAGCCTCACATCATAATCATCCGACAGCTTTGGAATCTTTCTGGTCACAATTGCAGGAATCGAAACGGCGTTGAAGTACTTGAGTACACTGACCCTCTTATTGCCCTCAAGCACATAATACCTGTTCATGTACTCAAATGCCTTGATTGGATCTCTGATTCCCTCATTCATCTGTGCATCTGACAGATTAGACCACTTCACTGCAAATTCGGTTTCCTCGTCCAATATCGGCATAAAGTTTGCCGCAAATGAATATGTCCTGCCCATGGTGCTTGTTCCTACAACGAAATCCAAAGGCACCTGTACCAGCCCCATATACTGTTCTGTCTGAATATCTGCCTCTGATAAGATTTCATCAAGTACTGGCAGATAAGGAAACTGTCCTTTAGCTATCCTTGCCCTGTATTCTTTTTTCCCCTGTTTTAATGCTTCTGAATATTCTGTTTCACCCATATTGTAATCTCCTTTTGAAACTATTTTAACATAAATTCAAAAAAATTAAACATTTCCTTTGATATTTTTAAAAACTCTGATATAATATATGTTAGGAAATAGGTACCACAGTTATATGGAGGATAAAATAATGCAAAATATATCTCGGGAAAATGCCGATATCATAGGCGAAGTAGCCAATATCTGCATAGGCAATGCAGCCACAACACTGAGCATGATTCTACAGAGACCGACAAATATTACGACTCCGATTGTAGAGGTTTTGAAAAAAGAGGATGCTCTCGATCATGATGATCGAATTTTAATTAAGGTTCCTTACACAAAAGGGCTTGACGGAACCAACCTACTTATTATAAAATTAAATGATGCATTGGTTATTGCCAATCTCATGATGGGAGGCGATGGAAGTAATGTTTCTGATATGACACTTGATGAAATCACACTTTCCGCCATATCGGAGGCTATGAACCAGATGTGTGGTACAATAGCTACATCAATGTCTTCGCTCTTAAACGAGCCAACCGACATAGGTTTTCCGCTTATTAATTCAAGTTATCAGAAGACCTTTGATATACCGGATGAGTTGTGTAACGGAACAGATATTGTCAAGGTGACATTCAGGCTGACTGTTGGAGATTTAATAGACAGTGATCTCTTACAGTTGTATCCAATAAGCATAGTAAAACAGATTATCAAACAGGAGGTTTAACAACATGGCTAGAATTTTAATAGTTGATGATGCAGCATTTATGAGAATGATGCTGAAGGATATCCTTACAAAGGGTGGATTCGAGATTGCAGGCGAGGCTGCTGACGGAAATGAGGCAGTTGCAAAGTACAATGAGCTCAAGCCTGACCTTGTAACACTTGACATCACTATGCCAAATAAGGATGGCATCCAGGCTTTAAAGGAAATTAAAGCAGCTGACCCAAACGCTACATGCGTTATGTGCTCTGCTATGGGACAGCAGTCTATGGTTATTGACGCTATCCAGTCAGGTGCCAAGGATTTCATCGTTAAGCCATTTCAGGCTGACCGTGTTATCGAGTCAATCAGAAAAGTACTTGGATAATATTTACATACAAAACAAGGTCTGTCAGTATAGCTGACAGACCTTGTTTTATTATATTTTTGTAACTTTTCAGTACCTTCACAGCTGCGCAAGACTCTCAATAGCCTTGTCATCAAGAATAACCTTTGCATGCTCCATAAGAAAAGCCCTTTTGTCAGCCCCTGCAATGATATCATCTGCATACTCATCTGCTATAACAGACATCTTTTCAAGCTCATGCTCATCATAGCCCGATAAATCCATGCTCATAAAGTACTCTCCCTCAAACTTAAAAAGCTGTGAGAATGGCATTGGCAGTCCCTTAATCATCTTTGCAAATCTGACAGCCACATCAAATTTTTCAAAAATGAACATTACAACAGACACCATATCCTGCTTTTTTGCAGTTGTCCTGCCTTTTTTATTTTTCTCATTCTCTGCAGCCTCGGCCGGCAGCGAATTAAGCAGTCCATTAACGATATCTTTAAGATGCTCCATCATTCCCTCAGTAGCAGGATGTTCAGAAAATGTCAGAGAAAGTGTGTGATCCGCCAAAAAATCTGCTCTCACAGTCTTGATTCCCGAATTAAAATCAGTTCCAAACTCTTCTGAAGCCATGTCAAATATCTGGTTCATGAATTCCTGGGTGCGCTCGCCATTGCTCATAATTTCATCCATTGTATATCCCAGATCATATATTTCTTCTTCTGAAATAACACATTTTATAGTGTGTTCACCTATTCTTGAAAACTCCATAACAAGCTTCACCTACTTTCTTTTTAGCTTTTGTCTGATACGGGATAGTGCATTGTCAATTGATTTGTCTGATTTTCCAAGCATATGCGCTATCGTTGTATAATTATTTCCTTCCAGATACAATTGTAGCACTTTTTTCTCCATATTACTCAGTTTATTCCACAATTGTTCCTTAAATTCCTTAAATTTTTCCTTCTCTATGAGAAGCTGCTCAGGACTTGCAATATCATCTTGCAGCATTTCTTCAAACTCTGTACCATCACTGTCACTCTGCGAAAAGGATATATATGTGTTAAGCGGCATATGTTTCTTTCGGTTTGAAGCCTCAAGCGCCGAACTAAGCTGCCTTGTGATGCATAGCTGTGCAAAGCTGTAGAAAGATGCTTCCTTGTCGCTCTTATAGTCTCTGACCGCTTTAAACAGGCCAATCATGCCCTCCTGAATAAGGTCATCATTCTCACCGCCTATCAGGTAGAGTGCATTCGTCTTTTTACGCACAAGCGGCTTATACTTTTCCAATATATAGTCCATGATTTCATTGTTGTCACCATGGTCATTTTTGTCATTATGAATCCTCATAATAAGCTCTTCATCCGTATATGCGCTGTAATCTTCCACTATATGCTTCCTATTCTATAAATATACAATTCATAATACACACCACTCATCCCGCGACATGTAATCTACTTTCCACTCTTAAGTCTCTGTCTGACTATCTCATATGCAAGCACGCCTGTCGCAACCGATGCGTTCAGTGAGTCAATATCGCCCACCATAGGAATAGAAGCTGTCATATCACAGTTTTCCTTTACAAGCTTGCTGACTCCGTCACCCTCATTGCCTATGACAAGACCTATAGGACCTGTGAGGTTTAAATCATACATGGTAGTGCCACCCATATCAGCACATACAAACCACATGCCCTTTTCCTTAAGCTCCTTTATGGTATTTGAGATATTGGTAACCTTGGCAACAGGTGTATAGTTTATCGCACCTGCAGACGTCTTTGCCACTGTAGGGGTAAGTCCCACTGCACGCCTTTTTGGTATGATGATGCCATGTGCACCCGCCTGATTTGCGGTACGGATTATTGCGCCAAGATTGTGTGGATCCTCTATACCATCAAGAATGATGATAAAAGGCGGCTCGCCCTTTCTTTCGGCATTTTCCAGTATGTCCGAAACCTCGGCATATTCATATGCTGCTGAAACTGCAATGACCCCCTGATGCTTGCCTGTCTCAGACATCTGATCAAGTCTTTCCTTTGCAACATAGTTTATGATTGCATCATGCTTTCTGGCCTCTCTTGTGATTGTCTTTATCGGTCCGTCCTGACAGCCGTCAAGCACAAAAAGCTTGTCTATTGTCTTTCCCGAACGGAAAGCCTCCAGCACAGCATTTCTGCCCTCTATATAATTCTCATGAAATTTTTCTTTATTGTTGTTATCCATATTTTCCTCTTATTTTGTGCTATATTTCAATTCCTAAAAGCTCCACTCCAAGCTTAGTGAGTGAAACAACCCTCTCAAAATCATCCTTCAGATAAAGATAGCCCATGACCGCCTCAAGCCCTGTAGCTTTCCTGTAATCAGCCATTGTAGCGTTTTTTGCCATGGAAGGCGACTTGGCATTGCGCCCCCTGTGATACACATCACTCTCCTCCTCTGTCAGATGAGGTAAAAGTGCCTCTATCATGAGAGCCTGCGTATGTGCCTTTACTATATTACTTGTGTGCTTATGAAGCAGATTCGCCTTTGTATTGCCTTTTCCCACCACAACTGAGCGGATGACAATATCAAATATGCCATCACCGATATATGCAAGTGTAAGCGGCGAGTATGTCCTTATATCAACATCCTTTATTCCAAACTGTTCCTTAATATATGAGTCTATCTTCATACTATACAAGCTCCCATTTTACTCCCTCTCTGGTATCCTTTATGGCAACCCCCCTTGCCAGAAGCTCATCTCTTATGGCATCGGCTGTCGCAAAATCCTTTGCCTTTTTAGCGGCTGCACGCTCTGCAATTTTATCATTGATAAATGCCTCAAGCTCACTGTCTACAGATGACGATGCCTCAAGTAAGGCCTTTCCTGATTCCCTAAGTCCCAGATCAAGTACCTGCTCAAAGTCATCGATAAGTGCAAGCTTTGTCCTGTCTGAGATATCAGCCTTAAGCACATCATACACTATGGTTATAGCCATTGATGTATTCAGATCATTTGAAACTGCATCAGTAAATTTCTTCTTAAAGTCAGCAAAAGCTGTCTCATCTATATCACCCTCATCCTTAAGCTCTGCCACACGCTTTGCAATCTTATTGTATGCCGCAACTGCATTGTCGAGCGCATCAAACGAAAACTCAAGAGGCTTTCTGTAGTGTGACTGTAAGCAGAAGAATCTGTAGGCAAGCGGATTGTAGCCCTTCTCCTGAAGCACCGAAACTGTGAGGATTGCCCCCTTCGACTTGCTCATCTTGCCGGCTCTGTCATTTAAGTGATTGACATGGAACCAGTACTTGCACCAGTCGTGTCCCAGATAGCTCTCTGACTGTGCAATCTCATTGGTGTGATGTGGGAAAATATTGTCCACACCGCCACAGTGGATATCCACGTACTCTCCGAGATGCTTCATGCTGATGCATGAGCACTCTATATGCCAGCCCGGATATCCGACGCCCCATGGGCTGTCCCATTTAAGAGCCTGGTCCTCAAACTTAGACTGTGTAAACCAGAGTACGAAATCATTTTTATTCTTCTTGTTTACATCCTCCTCGACATCATCTCGCACTCCAACCTGAAGCTGTTCCTTCTCTACTGCTGAAGAGAACACAAAATAATCATCAAGCTTTGATGTATCGAAATATACATTGCCTCCGGCAAAATAGGCATAGCCCTTCTCGATAAGCACCTCCACCATATGGATGAATTCCGGAATACAGTTGGTTGCAGGCTCTACGACATCAGGCATCCTGTTGTGTACAGCCGTGAAATCCTTGAAAAAGGCGTCCGTGTACTCCTTTGCCACCTCCATGACGCTCTTATGCTCACGCTTTGCGCCCTTTAGCATCTTGTCCTCTCCGGTATCTCCGTCGCTTGAGAGATGTCCCACATCAGTGATATTCATGACACGCTTTACATCATAGCCCACATAGCGAAGTGCCTTCTCAAGCACATCCTCCATGATGTATGAGCGGATATTTCCGATATGTGCAAAATGGTAAACTGTAGGTCCACATGTATACATGCCGATTTTGCCGTCAACACGCGGAACAACAGTATCAATCTGTCTTGTGAGTGTATTGTAAAACTTGAAATTGTTCTCCATTATTTATATCTCCTTTTGGATGATTTATAACTATCTTTTTATTTTAGCATGTTTTCCCTATATATTCAAATCAATCGGCCTGACAGCCTCCGCAGCCGCTGCATCCGCCTCCGACCTGCATACTTGCTTCATAGAGACCTGTAAGTGAGCAGATTGCCTGTGATGCAATTCCCTCCTCGCGGCCTGTAAAACCAAGCCACTCCTCGGTCGTTGCCTTTATATTTACCTGTTCCTTTGCGATTTGCAGCGTATCAGCCACATTCTGCTCCATCTGCTCAATATACGGACGAAGCTTCGGCTTTTGTGCAATTACTGTCGCATCTATGTTTTCTATCACATAGCCTTTTTTTGCAATAAGGTCTCTCACATGCTCCAAAAGCTTAAGACTCGAAATACCCTCATATGCCGGGTCTGTATCCGGGAAATGCTTTCCGATATCTCCAAGTGCTGCTGCACCCAAGAGTGCATCCATTATCGCATGCAACAGTACATCGGCATCCGAATGACCTAAAAGCCCGAGTGTATGCGGAACCTTCACTCCTCCTAAAATCAAATCTCTGCCCTCAACAAGCTTGTGCACATCATAGCCCATTCCTACTCTCATATATCGTCTCTCTTTCTATCAGATACAATACCTCATGTTATTGCCAACTGTCATTGCTCTGTATTTTGGTTTTTTAAATATAGTATACCTTATTTCTCCTGTTGCGCCAAGATATTATTTTAAGCTATTTTCAAATAAAAGACCGCCCCGGACAAACCGGAGCGGTCTTTATTAAAATGGGAATAGTCCATTAAATGTCTTATGCAAGTGCTGCAGTGATGATAGCCATTGAGTAAACCTCTCCTGCATTACATCCACGAGAAAGGTCATTGATTGGAGCATTGAGTCCAAGAAGGATTGGGCCGTATGCTTCGAAATTACCAAGTCTCTGTGCAATCTTGTATCCGATATTTCCTGCGTTGATGTCAGGGAAGATAAATGTATTTGCATGACCCGCAACCTCAGACTGTGGGCACTTTGTGCGGGCTACACGTGGTGCAACTGCTGCGTCAAACTGGATTTCTCCCTCGATTGGAAGATTTGGATATTTCTCTCTTGCCTTGTGAGCTGCGTTTCTCATCTTGTCAACATCCTCGCCCTTTCCTGAGCCAAGTGTTGAGTAGCTTAAGAATGCAACCTTTGGATCGATACCGAAGATCTTAGCACACTCTGCTGATTCTCCTGCGATTTCAACAAGCTCGTCCTCTGTTGGATGGATATTGATAGCACAGTCGCTCATTGCAAGCACCTCATTCTCACCTGTTGCAGATGGACGAACAAGGATAAAGCATGAAGATACGATTGTGTTGCCAGGCTTTGTCTTGATAAGCTGTAATGCCGGACGAACTGTATCTGCTGTTGAGTATGTAGCTCCTCCGAGAAGTGAGTCTGCGATACCCATCTTTACAAGCATTGTTCCAAAGTAGTTAGCTGATGAAAGAATTCCCTTAGCCTGCTCCGGTGTAACACCCTTGCTCTTACGAAGCTCGCAGAATAATTCAACCATCTCATCCATACGGTCAAAGTTCATAGGATCTATAATCTCTGCTCCACGGATATTGAAACCGCTCTTCTCAGCGCTTGCACTAATCTTCTCAGGATCTCCGACAAGGATAGGATGTAAAAAGTTGCTTGCAAGTAAACGCGAAGCTGCCTCAAGGATACGTGGATCCTCTCCCTCTGTGAATACGATTTTCTTTGGGTCTTTCTTTAATATTTCGATTAACTGACCAAATCCAAACATGATAATGTCTCCTTTATGTATATTATTTATTATTTAAAACTATATCTGGTTTCACACCACTGACTATAATATACTTATTTTTCTCGAATATCAATAATTGTTAAAAGGTTGTCAAGATGTTCGCGAAAAAATCCAATCCATGATATTTCATGGCACAATAAAAGGAACCGGATTAATATTTTCCGATTCCTTTTATAATGATCACTATTTATTCGTTTAAGGAGTATTTATCATACAAAACCGTTTACTCTGCAAGTGCCTTAAATGCCTCATCAAGATCCTCAATTATATCATCCACATTCTCAGTTCCGATTGAAAGACGGATTGTGTTTGGCTTGATGCCCTGATCTAAGAGCTCTGCTTCATTGCACTCTGAGTGTGTGGTAGAAGCCGGATGTATAGCAAGTGACTTAACATCAGCTACGTTTGCAAGCAGTGAGAAAAGTTCAAGGTTGTCAATAAATTTCTGTGCTTCCTTTGCTCCACCCTTAATCTCGAATGTAAATATAGAGCCTCCTCCGTTAGGGAAGTATTTCTTGTAAAGTTCCTGCTGCTCTTTATCCTCTGAAATAGATGGATGATTAACCTTCTCTACGAGTGGCTGATCCTTTAAGTACTGAACTACCTTGAGTGCATTCTCAACATGACGCTCCACACGAAGCGAAAGTGTCTCAAGTCCCTGAAGGAAGATAAATGAATGAACAGGTGAAATTGTTGCTCCTGTATCACGAAGTAAAATTGCCCTGATATATGTCGCAAATGCTGCCGGTGCGCAATCCTTTGCAAAGCTTACTCCGTGGTATGATACGTTTGGCTCTACAAGCCATGGCCATTTATCATTCTGTGTCCAGTCGAATTTACCGCTGTCAATTATAACTCCACCAATTGTTGTTCCGTGTCCACCGATGAACTTTGTTGCTGAGTGAACCACGATATCAGCACCGTACTCAATCGGACGAACAAGATATGGTGTAGCGAAGGTATTATCCACGATAAGCGGGATTCCTGCCTCATGAGCGATATTTGCAATTTTTTCGATATCTACTACCTCTGAGTTTGGATTTCCGAGTGTCTCGATTTCAATAGCTTTTGTATTCTCTTTGATTGCAGCCTTGATTCCATCATAATCGAATGGATCTACGAATGTAGCCTCAATTCCGTAATCAGGAAGTGTGTGTGCCAAGAGATTGTATGTACCGCCGTAGATATTCTTTGCTGCAACGATATGGTCACCTGCGTGTGCTACTGCCTGGAAAGCATATGTGAGTGCCGCTGCTCCGGAACCAACAGCAAGTGCTGCCACGCCACCCTCGAGTGCTGCAATTCTTCTCTCGAATACATCCTCTGTAGGGTTTGTCAGTCTGCCGTAGATATTTCCTGCATCTCTGAGTCCGAATCTGTCTGCCGCATGCTCACTGTTATGGAACACATATGATGAAGTAAGGTAGATTGGAACTGCTCTCGCATCTGTAACCGGATCAGGTGTTTCCTGTCCTACATGTAACTGTAATGTCTCAAATTTTAAATTTCTGTCTGCATAATGTTTCTTGCTCATATTAATATCCTCCTATTAATGATATGTTAATGTTATTTGTTTTTAATTTTAATTCCGGGATGCTGTTCCCTTGAACTAATCATATCATATCATCTTTCTAGGAAAAGTGTTAATACTTATAACTAAGAGCTTGCTATAAATATATTTTATAAGCAATTGTTTTCCAAAACATCAGAAAGCTCTCTCGTAGCTGCACCAACATCCATGTTATTTACTGCATAGTCACATATCTGGCGGTTGCGTTTCTCTGCATCTATGGACAGAATACGCAGTGTCTTTTCTTCTATTGAGTAATCCTGTTCTATGATATCCCGGATTAAAAGCTCCTTATCACGTGCCACATACACTATTACAGTAGGAAAATGACGCTTCATTGCAATGGCACCACACATATCAAGCGGCATCACGACAAAATGCCCTTTTGCAAGCACCGCCTCTATATCCTCCATTTTGGTGCCATACTGTATTCCGGCGTACCTTGTCTTTTCAAAAAAATCCTGCGCATTGAACTCATCCTCCGTCAGGTACCTGTGCTTATCTCCGGGCTTGGTGCAATAGGTTTTTGGATTTTCAAAATGCTCCATGGCGCACAGACTGTCTGAGAGTGCTGTCTTTCCTGAGCCTGATGGTCCGACAAGCGCCACAACTGACGGATTCTTTATATTTTTATTTCTATATAATGACGCATTTATTATCTGCTCCACGAGATATACAAACTCTGTGATATTATTGACCGATAATAGTCCTGTCATTTTTGAATTCCACGGCTTTCGCATGAGCACAGGATATGTGGCCGGTGTCTCAAGCACATTGTGTATGGCATCATCTAAAATAATATCAAACTGCACGAGATTTTTTGCATTGCCAAGTATGATATTTTCTGTCGGAAAATCAGGAAATGCATCCATTATCTGACTCGCTCTCACTCCCATGAAGCCCGGTGCCACCGCAGTGATAAAATAGACCTCTCCGATATCCATGAGCTTTCTTATCATCCGCTTTGTCTCTTCTGTAGGCTTCTGCCTCTCGTAAAGTGCATTATCCCGGTAAAATTCCTTTATGACAGAGGCTCTGCCGGTATTCTCCCAGGAATCTATATCATCCAGCGCAAGAGGTGGGGTGATATTATATTTTTTGTTTGCCATATCTATGGCTATGCTGTTGAATGGGGCTGTCACATCATCCCAGTCAAGCCCTATTTTAGGTCTTATCATGCTTATCCCTTTCTGTTTCATAACTATTTATAACAAAAAGACCTGCAACAACTGCAAGTCTTAACAAGTAGCGAGGGAGAGACTCGAACTCTCAACCTCCCGGGTATGAACCGGACGCTCTAGCCAGTTGAGCCACCTCGCCATATTGATTGATATCCTTTAAAAGGATGGGACCTACAGGGCTCGAACCTGTGACCCTCTGCTTGTAAGGCAGATGCTCTCCCAGCTGAGCTAAGATCCCGTGTCACTTCTGTTGAAGTAAAGTAGCGAGGGAGAGACTCGAACTCTCAACCTCCCGGGTATGAACCGGACGCTCTAGCCAGTTGAGCCACCTCGCCATATTGATTGATATCCTTTAAAAGGATGGGACCTACAGGGCTCGAACCTGTGACCCTCTGCTTGTAAGGCAGATGCTCTCCCAGCTGAGCTAAGATCCCATGTCGTCAACCGACTTGATTATTATATACAGTCGGCACCTTATTGTCAACAACTTTTTTCATTTTATTTAAAAAAATTTCAACTATTCAGAAGTCTCTCCACAAGCTTCACGCACTCTGCCGCATCCTTTGAATATCCGTCGGCTCCTATCTCGTCTGCAAAGCTTTGTGTAATGCAGGCTCCACCGATTACAACCTTGCTCTTACAGCCCTTTTCCTTACATATTTCCACTACATCCTTCATGCGCATCATGGTGGTGGTCATAAGAGCTGACAGTCCGATAACTGCCGCATTCGTCTCAATCGCCTTGTTGACAATATCCTCACAAGGCACATCCTTTCCCATATCAATCACGTTGTAGCCATAGTTTTTAAGCATAAGCACGACAAGGTTCTTTCCTATATCATGGATATCCCCCTCCACAGTTGCAATGACAAGAGTCGGCATATCATCACCTGAGTCCTTCTTTTCAAGCAACGGCTCCAGATGCTCTATAGCAAGCTTCATGGTATTTGCACTGCCGATAAGCTGTGGCAGGAAATATTTCTTCTGGTTAAAAAGCTCTCCCACCTCATTAATAGCCGGAATCAGGCTGTTATTAATAATCTCGTCAGGCTTTGCCCCATCAGAAAGCATTTTCTTTACTTCATCAATTATACTGCCCTTGTTTCCCTTTAAGACAGCCTGAAATACTGCATCCTTACTGCCCGCTGCGCCTGTGCCGTTTGAAGCAGATGCATCATTGTCCGATTTTTTCACAACAACAGTCTCATATTGTGCCTTTTCCTCCGCAAGCCTGCTCATTCGCTCGATGTAAGCTATATCGCTGTCAGGTCTGTCGAGCAGCATATCCGATGCAAATGCAGCATTCATCAAAAGCTCCTGTGATGGATTGGCAATAGCCATGGTGAGTCCCTTGCATATGGCCATTGTAAGAAACGCTGTGTTCACGTACATACGCTCAGGCAGTCCGAAGGATATATTTGAAAGTCCGCATATTGTAGGAAGCTTTTTCTCATCCTTGCAGTACGCAATGGTCTCATAGCACTCGATTGCGGCCTTTGGATTTGCACCTATTGTTGCAACAAGTCCATCCACCACGATATCCTCATGTGCCATTCCAAGCGAAAGTGCTTTGTCATAAATAGTATTTATAATCTGCTTTTTCTCCTCGACATCCTTCGGCAAACCTGCATCCGAAAGCGGTAAAAGTATGAACATCGCTCCGTATTTTGCCGCAAGAGGCAATAGTTTTTCCATCTTCTCAGTCTCAAGAGAAATGGAATTGATGAGAGCTCTTCCCGGATAAATCTTAAGAGCCTCCTCTATTACCTCCACATAGCTTGAATCAATACAAAGAGGGCAGTCCACGGTTGATGAAACCTCATATATAACCGATTTCATCATCTCCTTCTCATCGATACCATTCATGCCCATATTGATATCAAGTATTCTCGCACCATTTGTCTCCTGCTCCATAGCCATCTGGCGCACCAGATCAAGCTTTCCATCACGAAGCTGTGCCTGCAGCTTTTTCTTGCCTGTAGGGTTGATTCTCTCTCCGACCACAGTAAAGTTGCCATCTAAGTCAATCTCTACATTCTTTCGTTCGGACGCAAGCACTCTTCTATGATGCTCAAGTGGCTTATGAACAGGCATTGACTTTACGGCCTCTGTGAGTGCACGGATATGCTCCGGCGTGGTGCCACAGCAGCCTCCGACAATGGATGCCCCTGCCTCCACAAGCCCTCTCATCGCATCGGCAAACATATCCGGAGTCATCTTGTATACAGTTTTACCATCCTCAAGCTCCGGAAGCCCTGCATTTGGCTTTGCAATAAGAGGCACTGTAGAGTACTCTGCCATTTTTTCAACCAGCGCTATCATCTCAGCAGGTCCCGTCGAGCAGTTCACACCGATAGCATCCACTCCAAGTGACTGCAGCACAACAACTGCTGTCTCAGGTGGTGTACCAAAAAGCGTCCTGCCATCCTCGTTGTAGGTGAGTGTCACCATAATAGGCAGGTCGCTCACCTCTTTTATAGCAAGCACTGCCGCTCTGCACTCCTGAAGACTCATCATTGTCTCAACCACAAAAACATCTGCGCCCGCCGCATCAAGGATCCTCGCCTGCTCCTTGTACACCTCCAAAAGCTCCTCAAACATCAGATCCCCTAGCGGAAAAAGCTGTCTGCCGGTCATCGTCATATCTGCTGCTACAAGTGCCCTATTCCCGACAGCCTGCTTTGACAGACCAACCAGTGTGGTATTTATCTCATTGATTTTCTCCTGTAAACCATATTCTAAAAGCTTAATCCTGTTTCCTGTAAATGTAGGTGCATAAACAATATTCGTGCCGTTATCGACATATGCCTTCTGCAAATCAAGAATCACCTGCGGATGCTCCATCACCCATTCCTCCGGACACACCCCTACCGGCATGCCCGCTGCCATCAGGTTTGTACCGGTCGCTCCATCCAGGATAACTATGTTTTCTCTGATATATTTTCTGAATTCTTCTCTTGTCATTTCGTTTCCTTTTCTGTTTCAGCTGTTATTCACTCCACAGTGTAAAATATTTCAAAGCAAAAGCTATGTGCTCTTCATCCTTGAAATTTGTGATAATTTATATTATCATTGTAACCGATTTTAAAACACAAAAATCAATAGTCTATTCACCATAATATACTAAAACACTATATTTTTCAAACAAAAGAAAGGATTTCTTATGAAACTTATTGCTTTAGATCTTGACGGAACACTTTTCAACAATAAAAGTCAGATATCCAAGGAAAATATAAAAGCTATAAAAGAAGCAACTGCTGCCGGAATAAATGTGGTCATCTCCACCGGCCGTCCATTCGGAGGGCTGCCGTTTGAGGCAATTAAGGACACCGGCATCCGCTACGCTATCACTGCAAACGGAAGTGCAATCTACGAGATTGACACCAAAAAATGTCTTTACGAAAACTGCCTTTCTGATGAGACAGCGTTTTCAATAATTGATTACCTGATGACAAAGCGCGTTCATATGGATGCCTTCATAAACGGCTGTGGCTATTCTCCATACAAGTGTCTCGAGGATGCAAAGGATCTCAAAATGCCTTCTTCTATTAAGGAATACATCATGACAACCAGAAAACGTGTGAACGATATCACTGAAATGATGCGCGAAAACAATTACCATATGCAGAAAATGACCATCAATTTCCCAAAGGATGCAGATGATAACTACTACTGCCGCGACGAAGTATTTGAGCATCTGAAAAAAATCCCTGAAATCACGCTCGTAAGCGGTGGCTACGGTAATCTGGAATTCACAAAAGCAGGCGTTGACAAAGGTGTGGCACTTCATAAGCTGGCTCAAATCCTGAATATAGCAGCTGATGAGACAATGGCTGTCGGTGACACCGAAAACGACATGGCTATCGTAAAAGCCGCACACATCGGCGTGGCCATGGGAAATGCAACCGATGAGCTTAAGGCACAGGCTGATTACGTCACCGACACAAACGAAAATGACGGCGTAGCCAAGGCTATCCGCCACTTTATGGGTTAATCTCACAAATTTAATATAACGATACCGGTCATATAAGAGTATAATAGTTGTTTAGCGCAAAATAGCTGTTTAACACACAATAAATAATCACCTGTCATATATATCCAAAGAAGCACATATACTTCTAAGACAACATATGACAGGTGATTTTTTGATTGTAAAAAAATATTTATCCAATCCACTTGTGACCGGAACTATTTTCCTGACACTTGCCGGTACAACCAGTCGGTTTATGGGATTTTTCTTTCGCATATTTCTTAATAATGTCATGGGCTCAACAGGTCTGGGACTCTATCAGCTTGTGATTCCACTCATGTCCGTATGCATGTCACTCTGCTGCAACGGCTTTCAGACCGCTACATCAAAGCTTGTTGCCGAAAAGCCTCAAAACAGGCAGATTATACTCATTTGTGCAATAATTATGTCAGCCACCATTGCTCTTTTACTCACAATTATTATGTATTCCAATGCCAACTACATAAGCATTTGTATTTTAAGTGAGCCACGCTGTACAGAGCTTGTCAAGGCGCTGTCCTTTTCCATTCTGCCCGCTGCTATCCATTCCTGCATAAACGGATACTATTATGGATTGAAAAAAGCAGCCATCCCCGCTGCCACACAATTAATTGAGCAGACCGCACGCATTGGCACCTGCTATCTGATATACGCAATACTATCTGACGGTGGCAGCTGCTTTAAGCCTGTATACTCTATATACGGCATCGTGGCAGGCGAAGCGAGCGCAACCGTCTTTTCCGTTATCACAATAAAAAAAGATTTCTCATACTTTAAAATATCCGTCAAAAGCCTGAAAACAACAGCCTATGGCATGGCTGCGCTTTTCATCCCTCTATCACTAAACTACATATTGGCAAGCTTTTCATCCTCCGCCGAAAATGTGCTTATCCCGAGAACTCTTAAGCTCTACGGACTATCACCGGCATTAGCCCTTGACATATTCGGAACCATTTCCGGTCTCACCCTTCCCGTGCTTTTATTTCCCGGTGTACTTTGCAGCTGTGCCTGCGTGATGCTTCTGCCATCTGTTTCTGAAGCGAATGCCGCCGGAAAGGATACAAAAATCACTAAAACCGTAAACTCTTGCGCCTTATTCGGACTATGCTTTGGACTTATTTTTACATGCATATTCTATCTGCTGTCGGATTTTATAGGGGATTTTCTTTTTTCATCGAAGCTTTGTGGATATTTCCTTAGAAAACTGTGTTTTTTGTGCCCACTGATGCACATAAGTGGAATGCTCTGCAGCATACTGCATGGTCTGGGCAAAGCAAAACAGGTGCTCTTTGTCAATCTGCTCACCTGTGCGATAAGAATTCTGATGATTATGCTTCTCGTCCCCCACTATGGGATAGATGCATATCTGTGGGCTATGCTTGTGTCTCATGTGTTTATGACACTTGCTGTCGGAATTCTCACCTGCCACACAGCACACAAATAAAAAAGCCTGCACATACTCCGGGCATACCGGAATATGTGCAGACTCATAAAACTACAGATTATACACGTGAAAGGTACTCACCTGTTCTTGTATCAATCTTGATAACATCATCTGTCTCAACAAAAAGTGGTACATATACTGTAGCACCTGTCTCAACTGTAGCAGGCTTTGTAGCACCTGTTGCTGTATCGCCCTTGAAGCCAGGCTCTGTCTCTGTAACAGTAAGCTCAACAAAAAGTGGTGGCTCAACTGCAAATACATTGCCCTTGTGTGAGCAAACCTTGCACATCTCGTTCTCTTTTACAAACTTGAGAGCATCGCCAACCTCATCCTTTGGCAAGTCAATCTGGTCGTATGTCTCAACATCCATGAAATGATAGAAATCATCATCTGCATAAAGATACTGCATATCCTTACGATCAATGTGTGCTGTAGGGCATTTCTCTGTTGGACGGAATGTCTTCTCAACAACACCACCACTGATGATATTCTTTAACTTTGTACGTACAAATGCTGCACCTTTTCCTGGTTTAACATGCTGAAATTCGATAATCTGATAGATGTTTCCCTCGAACTCGATAGTAACACCGTTTCTGAAATCTCCTGCTGAAATCATTAGTTACTTCCTCCTTAAATCGTGCGAGCCTAAGCTCTCTCATTCGTCCATTTTACAATAAAAAGCAATACATTTCAAGTATTTATTTTCTATTGCATGAATTTGTATTGGTTTTATATTAGTTTTATATTAGTTTCTAGCCTCGATATCCGATATCATAGCTATTCTCTTTGCGTGTCTGCCGCCCTCAAACTCGGCTGTCAGATAAGCCTTTACAATATCCTTTGCAAGCTCAACACCCACAATTCTCTCACCAAAGGCTATGATATTGGCATTGTTGTGCTGTTTTACAAGGCGTGCTGTGGCTGTGTCTGAGCAAACTGCCGCACGGATTCCGTTGACCTTATTGGCTGCTATTGAGATACCTACACCAGTACCGCATATCAGTATTCCGCAGTCAAACTCGCCTGACGCCACTGCATTAGCCACCTTCTCACCATACTCCGGGTAATTGCAGCTCTCACTTGAATCTGTGCCGAAGTTGGTCACCTCGTGCCCCATGCTCTCAACGTACTCCATTATTGTCTTTTTAAGCTCAACTGCTGCGTGATCGTTTCCGATTGCAATCTTCATAATATATATGCCTCCAAATTTTAAATTATTAGTTAAAAATTATTTATTTACTTTCTTTAAATGCCTCTTGTAGCATGCAATTACAGGCTTTTCAATAAAGCGCTTAAGCACAATCTGTATCTCCTCATGCGGGTCAATAGGTGCTACAAGTATTGATCTGATGCCCGTAAGATTAGCTCCGATGATATCTGTAAATATCTGATCTCCCACAAAAAGAGTGTTTTTCGTATCTGTGCCAAGCCTCTCCATTGCTGTACGATAGCCTGATGGCTTGGGCTTTCCTGCCTTATAGATATACTTTATCCCAACCTGCTTAGCAAAGCTCTTCACACGCGGCTCTTTGTTGTTTGAGAGCACAAGGCACGAAAAACCAAGCTCCTTAAGGTGCTTAAACAAAGCAATCGCCCGCTCATCAGCAGGCGAACCATGAGTCACAAGGGTGTTGTCGATATCAAAAATAATGCCCCTGTAGCCCTCCTTATATAATTTATCAAAATCTATGCTGTATGTCGAGTCAATGTACTCTCCCGGGTATAAAAAACTCATAGTATAAAATTCTCTGTCTCCCTGTTAATCTGTTCATTCAAGGCTGCCTGCTGCATAACGGTGACATCCGCACTGCCAACAAAACGCTGATACTGCTGCAATACCTTATCCTTGTCTAAATCGGATACAGCCTTTGTGACATCAAGTGTGCTGATATCACTGTCAGCACCCTTAAGCTCATAGCTCGCATTGGAATCATATGTATTTGCATAATCAAGCGAGGTAAAGCTCTGCCTTGCCCTTGCAGCCTCATAATCAGCCGTATCATCAGCAATGGGTTGCTGTGAAGCTGTGTCATCCACTGCCTGCTTCGAACTCATAATCTGGCTGTTTCTAAGCTCGTTTACCCTTATGGAATTGTATGAATAAAAGCCTTCGCTCGGGCGAATACCGGAAATGTTCATACGCACCTTCCCATCCTGTTTTAAATAATTCCTGCTGCCTAAACACTATTTGGTGTCAAGCATCTTTTTAAGCTCTGTCATAAATGTATTGACATCCTTAAACTCTCTGTAAACCGACGCAAACCTCACATATGCTACCGCATCAAGGTCCTTTAATCTGTCCATAATCAGCTCTCCGATGAGTGATGTAGCGATTTCCTTTTCCTCTCTGGCAAAGATTTCTATCTCGACCTCATCTACAAGCTTTGAGATTGTATCTGCTGAAATCGGTCTCTTGTGACATGCAAGAAGCACGCCCTTTTCAATCTTGGAGCGGTCATACTGCTCTCTGTTGTTATCCTTTTTTATAACGATGAGCGGGATTGTCTCCACCTTCTCATATGTAGTGAAACGCTTACCACAATCATCGCACAGCCTTCTGCGCCTGATAGAGCTGTTGTCATCAGCCGGTCTTGAGTCTATTACCCTTGTGTTGTCACTACTGCAAAATGGACACTTCATGCTGTACCCTCCGTAGGTATCATATAATACGAAAAAGCAAAATATCTTTGTTTCTCATTATAATACTTCAAATCATCATCTGTATTTAAAAAGACCTATACATATTTTAGTATATATATACTAATTTTCGTTGTCAATATGTTTTGTACTGATTTTGACTTTTTTATAATTTTTTTGTATTTATAAAATCATAACAGCTTGCGCCGCATATCAGACTCACATATATTTACCAATATTATATCGGGTCCAATCTTCACAATCTTAACCCATGGAATACAATATTCGTAATCCCTGCAAAATATTCCCATATATTTTCCCGGGCCCGGCACGATAATCGCACAGATTTTGCCACAGACCGGGTCAAACTCCAAATCCCGCACGTGTCCGATGAATCTACCCTCCTCCACGCTCACAACCTCTTTTTCGCATAAATCCAGAAAACGCATAAAACAGACCTCCCTTGGTCTATCTTATGCGTTTCTTTTTGATTTTGTGCTTATAAAAGTGTTTTATTCATAAAATTATACATTAAATCTGAAAAGAATTACATCTCCGTCCTTAACAACGTACTCTTTTCCTTCCATGCCTACGATGCCCTTTTCTCTTGCGGCTGCAAGGCTTCCGTTGTCGAGAAGATCCTGATAGTTGACTACCTCCGCCTTGATGAAGCCACGCTCGAAGTCAGTATGTATCTTGCCGGCTGCCTGTGGTGCCTTTGTACCTTTCTTTATAGTCCATGCACGGCACTCATCCTCTCCTGCTGTGAGGAAGGAAATCAGTCCGAGAAGTGAATAGCTGGCTGCTACAAGCTTGTCAAGACCGCTTGACTCAACACCTAAATCCTCAAGGTACTCCTTCTTTTCGTCCTCATCGAGATCTGCAAGCTCCTGCTCAATCTGTGCACAGATAACAAATACCTCTGCGCCATCTTCCTTTGCCATTTCTCTTACCTTTGCAACATGCGGATTGCTTGCGCCGTCATCTGCGAGGTCGTCCTCTGATACGTTTGCTGCGTAGATGGTAGGCTTTGCTGTAAGGAGATTATATCCCTTGAACCAAAGCTGTGCATCCTCATCATCAGGCACTTCAAAGGTTCTGGCCATCTTTCCGTCCTCAAGATGAGCCTTTACTGCCTCAACAAGCTCAAGCTCCTTTGCAAGTGTCTTGTCCATTCTTGCCTGCTTTGCAATCTTTGCAATTCGCCTGTCGAGAATCTCAACATCCGAGAAAATAAGCTCAAGATTGATTGTCTCGATATCTCTTGCAGGATCTACAGAGCCATCTACATGGATAATGTTTGTATCCTCAAAGCAGCGCACTACGTGCACGATTGCATCTACCTCACGGATATTTGCAAGGAACTGGTTTCCAAGTCCCTCACCCTTACTGGCTCCCTTCACAAGACCTGCGATATCAACAAATTCGATTGTTGCAGGTGTAACCTTCTTTGTGTGATAGAGCTCTCCGAGCTTTACGATTCTCTCGTCAGGCACTGAAACAATACCTACGTTTGGGTCGATTGTAGCAAAAGGATAGTTTGCTGAAAGCGCTCCTGCCTTTGTGAGTGAGTTGAATAATGTAGACTTTCCGACGTTCGGAAGTCCGACGATGCCGAGTTTCATGGTATATATATCTCCTTTAAATTGATTTCATATGTATTTTGTGTATTGGATGTTTGTTGATACAACTATGTAGTGTACCACATTGCAATAGATTTGTACATAATCTTACGCAAATCCCCTTTCATTTCTTCCGGTGCTGCTCTTTTTTCACGAAAAAACCTTCCCACACACAACCTAGTGTGCAGGAAGGTTTTCACATTTTATTATTCACTTACCATCTCATCGCACTTAATCTGCTCGATATGTATGGCAAGGTAGCCTGTCTCATTGTCCAAAAACTCATGATTTAAGTCCTTTCCAAGCTCCTTACATATCTCACCTGCCAGTGCGAATGACTCCGGGTAATTTTTCTCGATAAACTGATTGAGATCAACCTTTAATTTCTCTCCGGTCGCGGCTCTTGATACCATGTGGCGGATATGGTTCATGAGGCGGTTGTAGGCCATAGTAGTGACATCTATGTGCTTTCCAATCTTTTCCTCTATAAATGTGGCGCATTTTCGAACTGCTGCCGCCATCTCCATGGCATCCGATACCTTTGAATTGTTTAAGGATGTATGAATATGAAGAGTAATGTAGCCAATCTCATCATCAATTATATCAATTTGTTTTTTATCCTTTAGTATATGGCGTATATTCTCAGCTATCTTGTACTCCTTATAAAACATCACACGGATGTCATCGTTTAAAGGATTGCTGATCTGTTCGCCGTTTTCCATACGCTTTACGGCAAATGCTATATGATCTGCCATAGGGAACAATATGCTCCTGTCTATATGTCCAAACTCATGCTCTGCATCATCGAGCAGTGTGTTTGCAATCTCAAGATACTCCGGCTCAATGGATTTTACTATGTCCTTTGCCGGACCTCTGTCCCTTGTTTGGGTCAGCTCATACAGTGAATCCTCATCCGTTGGCTCGACAGACTGTGTGATTTTCTTTCCAAAGCCCACGCCCTTGCCGACTATCAGATATTCTCTTGCGCTCTTGTCCTTTACCGCAAGCACTGTATTGTGATTTAAGACCTTTGTGATTCTGTACATATCGTTCCCCTGACATCTTATTACTTCTCGTAGGTGTCAACTGCGTAGAGAGGCTCTCCTGCCTTAATTGCTCCGTCTGTGATAAGGCGGATTTTCTGATTATCCTTTAGCTCTGTGCAAATGACAGGAGTAGTAACTGATGGTGCATTTGCCTTTAAGTAGTCAAGGTCAAGCTTCATGAGTACATCGCCCTTATTGACATGCTGACCTGCCTCAACCTGTACGTCAAAGCCTTTGCCCTCGAGTTTTACCGTATCAATTCCTACATGGATTATCATACCAATTCCTGAGTCAGTTGTAAATCCCAAAGCATGCTTTGTATCAAAAACGAATAAAACCGTTCCATCCTCAGGTGCTACAACCACGCCCTCCTCAGGTGTGACTACCGCTCCGTCACCCATCATTTTGCTGGCAAATGCCTCATCCGGTGCCGTTGAGAGGTCTGCTGCTATTCCTGTCATAGGACTTGAGATGATGACTGTGCTTGTTGGCTCTTTTACGTCGCCGGCTTCCTGTGCTTTATCTGAAGCGGTGCTTGAATCTTCTGTTTTTGAATCAGTGGCCGAAGCTGCATTTTCGTTCTTCATCTCATCTGCGCCTGCTGTATTATTTTCTACTGCATCATCCTCGAAATGTTCCTCTGTCACACTCGCAAGATAATCCTCCAGATCTGATTTTATCACTGTTACTCTTGGTCCATAGATAATCTGTACACCCTGTCCCTTGTGCACGACTCCTGATGCTCCTGTTGATTTAAGAAGCGCATCGTTTACCTTTTCTGGGTCAATTACTGTGATACGAAGCCTTGTTGCACAGCAGTCCACATCTGAGATATTGGCTTTGCCGCCGAGACCTCGTGATATAGTCTGCGAGAGCTCGTCTACAGTCGCTTTGTCGTCAGAAGCTTTTGTATCCTTAGCAGCTTTTCTTTCATTTACATCTGCCTTGGTGTATAGCTTTGTCTCTGTGTCGTCATCCTCACGGCCCGGAGTCTTGAAATCAAACTTCTTTATAAGGAAGCTGAAAATAAAGTAATACAGTAAGAAATATACTATTCCCACCGGAATCACGAGCATCCAGCTTGTTTTTTCATTACCCTGCAATATACCAAACAGGAAGAAATCAAGTAATCCTCCTGAGAAAGTAAGTCCTACAGCGATGTTTAAAATATGTGCTATCATGTATGCGCTTCCTGCGAGCACTACCTGTACTGCAAAGAGAGCCGGTGCTACGAAAAGGAATGAGAACTCAAGAGGCTCTGTGATTCCTGTAAACATACATGCAAGTGTTGCAGAAAGTAAAAGGCTTCCTGCCTGTTTTTTCTTTTCCGGCTTTGCACATTTATACATTGCAAGTGCTGCTCCCGGAAGACCGAAAATCATGAAAATAAACTCTCCCGAGAAATATCTTGTGGCATCGGCACTGAAATGTGCGATGTTTGCAGAGTCAGCAAGCTGTGCGAAGAAGATGTTCTGTCCACCCTCAACCATATGTCCTGCAACCTCCATCGTTCCACCGACTGCTGTCTGCCAGAACGGCATGTAAAATACATGGTGCAGTCCGAATGGAATAAGCGCTCTCTTTATAATACCAAAGAGAAGTGTTCCGAAATATCCTGTTCCTGTCACCACTCCGCCGAGTGCATAGATTCCGTTCTGCACAGTAGGCCAGATAAAATACATTAAGATTCCTACAAAAAGATATACCACTGTTGATATGATAGGCACAAATCTTGTTCCACCGAAAAATGACAATGCATTCGGCAGCTCAATCTTGTAGAAACGGTTGTGCAGTGCTGCCACTCCCAGTCCTACAATAATTCCGCCAAACACACCCATCTGCAATGACTGGATACCACATACTGATGTGATGGTTCCATCAAGCACATCCTTTGCAATGCTTCCGTCTGCAAGGATTTTTCCGGAAATCTTGAGCATCGCATTGATTGATACATTCATAACAAAGTATGCTATGACTGCTGAAAGTGCTGACACCTCTTTTTCCTTCTTTGCCATTCCGATTGCTACTCCGACCGCAAAAATGAGCGGAAGGTTATCGAATATGGCACTTCCGACCGCATTCATGATTACAAGAAGTGCATGGAGTATAGTCTTATCTCCGAGCAGCCACTGTAAACCATAGGTCTCAATTGTTGTGGTGTTGGTGAATGAGCTTCCTAGTCCTAAAAGCAAGCCTGCTACCGGAAGGATTGCGATTGGAAGCATGAAGCTTCGTCCTACTCTCTGCAGGACACCAAAAATTTTGTCTTTCATGAGCTTTTCCTCCTATAAATGCAGGGTATGTACCGATTTGCACCTATCATTCTTTTTGTTCCAGCGACAAAAAGGAGGCACTTATCATACACTAACCCTGTTAAAAGTTATGTACGACAAATGCCTCCCTAAAAGTAACACGTCTGCTTAAGTTTATATCACAGAAGCCTTATTATTTCAACACAATTTTCCTTACGAGTTTATTTTTTGTTAATCATGCTGTTTTTATACATATTTTTTTGTGAATTATGTCTAATGTCTTTTTTCTCCAGATGCCTCCATGTTTCCACTATCATAAAGCATTCTTCCCCTGTGATGCCCTCTGATGAATACACAGCCTTTTGTATGATGCGCATGTACTCGTCCCAATGGATTCCGCAATAATCCGGTCCGCAGTATTTTTCCTTCAGGTTAGCCAGATAAAGCTCATCTGTCCTGTTCTTTGAAGGATGTCCCAGACCTTTGTAGATGCGGTTGTTTATCATTATTGCTGCCCTGCTGTAACGGCCTTTTTTCACCCTTTTTGCAAGTCTTGCTTCCCACAAAATATTTCTTCGCCTTTTGATATAAACTATGATGGCTGTAAGTGCAGTCAGAAAAATCACACAGAGTGAGGTTTTTAAAATCACCGGTGGTATATGAAGTCTCTTTTTTGAGTTCTGAGCATCTGTACGTTTATCCGCACCTGACTGTGAACCATAAGCCTTCTCACTGCCATCACCTGATGTACTGTTTGCTGCAGCTTTTGATGTATCATCTTTTGCTGTGTCATCATTTTCTGCATCTGTATTTTTTATATCTTCATTTGCAGCATCTTCATCTGCCGCAGTATCATTCATATGCTCACTATCATTATAAGCAGCACCGGTGTTTGTTTTCTTTCCGTTGACACCAATATAGTCAAACGGATTCTCACCTGTCACATACTCAAAATATCCCGGTGTCATCTCCACCGGAATCCATCCGAAATCATCCAGATATATTTCAACCCAGGCATGCGACTGCGAATCCTTCACCTCACATATATCCTCATCATTTTCACCGGATTTGAAGCTGTCCTCCTTTGCACAATATCCGCTTACATAACGGCATGGAACGCCCATCTGTCTGAGTATCATCGTGCCAGCCGATGCAAAATGCACACAAAAGCCCTGTCTGCTATTTGAGAGGAAATTTTCAACTACATCCTTACCGCCTGTGGAAGGAGGATTTTTGCTGTACTTAAAATTCTTCGATGTCAGAAACTGCTGCACCAGCTGTGCTGCCGCAATCCTGTTGGCATCATTTTCTCTTATATAGCCTGTGTACATCATATTGCTTGTGAGCTGTCCTGTCCTAAGAAGCCACTTTGCATCTTCCGCAACAATCCCGTCACCACCCTGCTTTGCAGTATAGTTTTCCATTACATAATTATTGTATGCCGCATAGAAATCATTGTTGACCTCAAGAGGCTGCTCGGGCTCAAGGCTGGACGTTTCCAGACTACCATCGAAAAAGCCGGGACACGCCGACACCTCGATAGTCTTTGTCCCTTTATCCTTTGTGATAAAAAAGTCTTCGTCAAAATCTATATCACCCTTGGCATCTATACTGTATGGGTCTATACAGTACGGTAAATAGGCGTATTTGGTGGAAAGCTTCTTCATCGTGATTGTATACTTTTCGGTGGCCGGATTGGTCTCATCATCATAATAACCATCGAGCAGCGTTGCTAATCCGATTGTAGTCTGCCAGGCTGTCATCCTTGAAGCATCATGATACTCTTTTTCCATCCCGGAAAAATCAGACTTTTTAATCCATCTGCCATTCTCATAGGTATCACCGTAGAAGCTTCTCAGATAAATATTAGAAGGTACTCCTGCCTTTGCTTCTACCGTCATCACTGTTTTTTCACTGTAGCTTGGATAGTGATTACTAACCGTGCCATCCTGTAAATCAATCCCCACGCTGAAGAATGATTTTACGCTGCCCTCCAAATCTTTTTGAAAGGCAAGCATCTGCGGCTTTTTATCGGCAAGCGTATCAGCAAGAGGTTTAAATGTAAATACACATATGAAAAGTATTGCTGACACTGCTGCCATATATAAAAAAGACGACGCTATCCTTAAAACCTCATTGCCCTGTGCACTGCCATTTGCATCATATCCTGCCACTGTGCGTGCGTTGCCATCTGCGATAAGACACCAGAGTGTACACAGCGTGAGCATAACAACCTCGCTGACACTTGGGCTTTTGCCTATGCACAGCTGTACCGCAAGCATAAGCGTTGGAAATAATGTGAGCATGCGTCTTCTTTTAATTTGAACCGCCAGTGTCACCAGCAAAAGCATAACTATAAACGACACAAAGCCAACAAATGCCCCCGCAAAGGCTTTATCGCCCTTTGGACAGACAAACGAAGTGCCATAGTACACATTTATTATCTCAAGATACCTGCCCTTTACATACAAAAAGCCGTCTTTTATATGCTCTGCAGCCTGCCAGTTTGCAATAAACACTCCAAGCACAAATACAAGCAGCAGCCCCGTATTTATCGCATGGCGCACCCATTTTCTTGTGTCAAGCGATGTAAGCCTGTTTATAAAGCCGCTTATCACCGAAAAAATAAACAGCCACACATACACATAATATGGGCATCTCACATGTGAAACGGTCGTATTCACAACAGACACTGCACACACCGTAAGAAGTACTGATGCAGCTGCATTGGCAAGTTCAGTAAGCAGGACACCAAGCACTGTAAATGCATTATTATAATCAGGCTTTATCTCATTTGTATCAGATCTCTGCCATCTGCTTTTCCTAAATGACAATCTCGTTTTTTTCATCCGCTCTGCCAACTATCTCCTCTCCCCTTTTTATCTGAAGTCTTCCGTCCACGCTAAGCAGACACACAAGCTTTTCTGCCCGGTACTTTTCCTCATACAAAAAAAGCGCATCATTTTTTGTATCCGGCTTTATTTTAAGAAAACTATTCAAAAATATGTAAAAGCCCTCCTCGTCATCCACTCTGGCTCTCACAATATCGTTTATGGCGGTATCATACCATGCCACATAATGAGAGCATTTTTGATCCATAAGCGAAAAAGAAAGCGAGACAAGAAGCTTCATAAAAGCATCTGCCTGTCTGCCCTTCTTTATTCCCCTTAAATCTGCTACTATGGCCACCGCACATGCCTTTGGCAGGCTGTTCTCCTTTACCATCAGCTCATCAGTCCTTGCAGAAAGCTTCCAGTGCACACTCTGCAGCCTGTCACCGTTTTGAAACTCCCTGACATCAAACAGCTCCGACGGATCATATCCCGGTCTTAAATCATCATAGATATCAGAATCCCCAAAGAAATTTCTTACTCTGTCCGTTATCCTCACAGGAATCTCATCAATCTGCGGCATCACCTCAACATTTGCATATTTTTTAACTCTTTTCGTGACATAAAAAAGCCTCGAAAAATCATATAGCTTTATCCTTACAAGCTCAAATTCATAATTGCCGCATAGGTTTACGCTGTACAAAAAAACACTGCCTCCAGACAGCCATTTTGTACTTTTTTCGCCGGATAAATTATTTTTCACCGTTACACGGTATTTTACACCATCAAAGCCTGCCTCCTTCAGCCGGCAGGAAAGACTCACCCTGATACTCTCGCCCTGTGTGGCGATAGCTATCGGAATATTTATAGCTGCCACTGCCCGGTGCGCCTTTACAAGCAATGCTATAAATGTCAGCACCATAAACACACACATAAAGCAGCCAAGCAGTGCCAGCGCAGCATTACCATATATCATCGACATATAAAAAACTATTGCCGCAGTAATTATTCCTATCAAAAAACTAATCACGATTACCTGCCTTTTTCACATAAGTTGTCGGCTGTTTAACAGCCTTTAGTATCTCATCTATCACTGAAAGCTCTGATACGTGTGATACTCTCGCCTTGGTATTCAGCACGATTCTGTGCTTTGTCACATCCGCAAATACAGAAACCACATCAGATGGTATGACATAGCTTCGCCCACTCAGATACGCATACGCCTTTGCCATCCTAACACACGCAATCGTACCTCTCGGACTCACTCCCAGCTCAATGTACGGACTTGTCCTTGTCGCATCAACCAGATCCACAATGTACGAGTAAATACTGTCATGTATAAACACCTGCTCAACCTCTCCCTGCATCTCAACAAGCCCCTGTGCATTCATAACAGGCTTTATCGTATACTCATCAGCCTTCACACTTTTGCCCTTTGCGATATCCACCTCTGCATCATGTGAAGGATATCCCATGCTCATACATATCATAAACCTGTCAAGCTGTGACTCCGGCAACAGCTGTGTACCGGCGCTGCCCTTTGGATTTTGAGTGGCCATCACTATAAACGGCTTTGGGACCTTCCTGCTTATTCCATCCACAGTGACATTTCCCTCCTCCATAACCTCCAGGAGCGCAGACTGTGTTTTGGGACTTGTTCTGTTAATCTCATCTGCCAGAAACAGATTACACATCACGGCACCCTCGTGGTACACAAACTCTCCGGTCTGCTTCTGATACATCGAAAAGCCAAGAATATCAGCAGGCAGCACATCAGGAGTGAACTGTACTCTGTGATTCACAAGCGCCATCGCCCTTGAAAAAGCTACTGCAAGCGTAGTCTTTCCCACTCCCGGCACATCCTCAAGCAGTATATGTCCACCTGCCAAAAAGGCAGCAAATGCCTTGATGATACAATCATCCTTGCCCTTTACTGCCTTTTTTACTTCGTCTATCACTAACTGTGCATTATTCATTTGTCTTATCCCCCGGTTAATCATTTTAAACTGCCGATGATCATCTTCATCATCTTATTCATAAATAGCTATATATATTTTACATATTTAGTATCAATATTTCAACTTTTATCACTTAAATTAAACAATTCTTAAAATTAATCATCTCTGCTGCTACACTGTTCCGGTGATGACAAGTGTGCTCTCACCCGGTGTGACAACCCACGCTCCTGTTGTGCTATCCTGTGTATAGGTTGCAGCCGGAACAGTGATTGCACCTGCCGTGCTCGAAAATGTGCCTGTCGCCTCATTGTAAGTGTAATCTGTAGCTGCAGTCCAGGCTGTGCCGTTTAATGCGGCTGTAAGATTGTTCAAAACCGGAGCAAATGTGTCTGTTATAACCACGCCTGTGGTATTGGTTGCCGCAACGCTTCCGTAGTTTTGAATCCTGAAGGTATAGGTCAGTGTACCGTTTTCCGTCACAGGAACAGGGCTTACTGACTTAGTAATTGCAAGATTTGGTGCAGCCTCGGCATTTACTGTCTCTGTTGCTGTGACCGGAGTGATTCCGGTGCCACTAACTGTAGCAGTGTTTGTGACTGCAGCCTCTATGCCAAGAGGAGCATACTCATTTAACGCTGCCTCATAGATGACAGTTGCATTGCCACCTGCCGGGACATTTATGCCTGTGATGCTAAGAGGCGGTCCCTGGGTTACTGCAGGCGCTGCCTGGAGTGTGCCGTTTGTATAGTATTTTGCGGTATTATTCACATAGGTTAATGGTACAAGAGTGTTGGTGTTAAAGGTATAAGCACCTAGATTGTCAGAAAGTGTCAGACCGTTTATCGCGGTATTTCCGGAGTTTACGATGCTCACCACATAGGTTATTGTATCGTTTTGATTGTAGGTGTTTTTGACTGCTGTTTTCGTAGCAGAAAGCACCTCCAGTATTTCTCCGACTGCTATATTTGAATTGGCTACATTGTTGCCATAACGAAGCTGTGCCTGATTAGTAAATCGTGCCATATATTTTCCATCCTTTCATATATTCAGGTATGGTTTAATATATGACACAAATCTACAAATGCCACAGATTATTTACTGTCCTGTTTATTTTTCTCCACATCAGCCTTTTTGATAAGCTCTAGAAGCTTTTCAAGCTCCTCCTCATCCACGCCGGTGTAGCCTGAAAGCTCACTAAGGCTCGGCTCGAAACCCTTATCGGATTTTAGTTTCTCCACTGCACGGTTTACTAATGAAACCTTTCCTACCACAGTATTCTCGCTCTCATCCTCACCGGTCTGCTCCCTGATACACTCTTTCATAGACTCCTCTATGGCATCCAAAAGCTCTTTTTCCACATCTATCTCATCCCCGCAGCCGCAGAGCTCAGTAAGGCACATGAAAAGTCCCATGTTTCCCTCCTGTACTACGTCCTCAAAGCCCTCTGATGTAACGGCAAGCTTCTTTGCCATGGCAAGCACACTTTTGAGCCAGAAATTTGATATAGTGTGTATCACACTCTCATCACCTGCAAGCAGCTTTTTGTACATATCGTCCTGCTCGGCCTTTGTGTAATCAGGTATCTCTTCAAGCTCCTCAAGATACATCCTAAACATAGGTGAATCCGGTATGAGGCTGTCCTCGTCTATATCAGGATCAGCTTCATTATCCTGCTTGGCCTTATTATTCTTTCCACCTGCTATGGCATCCATCGAATCGCCTTCTGAGTAAATTACATTGTTCAATGCAGCATTTTCAGACGATTCATCCCCATGTAATTCGTCCTCATGTGATTCATCCTCATAATCGCCTGCACTCTCATTCTCCTGCTCATGCGGTGTGATGAGAAATTCAAATACCATATCCTCCTGCGCCTTATTAAGCTCCATATCCTTAAAATAAGACATGATTTCATCTCTGCCTATCGGCTCCGCTGATGTCCTGATAATCTCGGCCACGCTCTGCACTGTCTCTATAAAGGTATTCTGGTCTAACATATTTTACACTCTCCTGTCTGATTTTCAAAAACTACATAACTATATCAATCCCTGTATAAAAATAAACAAAATTAAAAGCGGCAGTATGAACTGAAAATACGGCTTAAGCTTCCTTGAAATCTTAAGTCCTGATCCTGTATTTGCCTCATCTATATACTTATCAAAGCCCCAGCCCCACTTTGTCACACAAAAAAGCAGATAAACCAGTGAGCCAATCGGGAGAAGCAGATTGCTTACCATAAAGTCCTCGCTGTCAAGCACATCCCTGCCTCCTATGAGGTGCAGATTACTCCACACATTGTATCCAAGTACACACGGCATACTTGCAATAAGTATTATCACACCATTTATTAGCGCAGCCTTGTTTCTGGACCAGCCAAACATATCAATGGCAAACGACATGATATTCTCAAATACCGCAATAACGGTTGAAAAGCTGGCAAAGGTCATAAACAAGAAGAAAAGACAGCCCCATATGCGGCCTCCCTGCATATTTACAAACACATTTGGCAAAGTGATAAAGATAAGGCTTGGTCCTGCGTCTACCTCCACCCCATAGCTGAAGCAAGCCGGGAAAATGATAAGGCCTGACATTATAGCTACAAATGTATCAAGAGCACATATTTTGGCACCCTCACCTGCAAGAGTGCAGTCCTTTCCCATATAGCTGCCGAATATCTCCATTGCGGCCACACCCAGACTCAGCGTAAAAAACGCCTGATTCATGGCTGCTGTTATTACATTCTTTATTCCAATTTCAGAGACCGCATCCAGATTTGGAACAAGATAGAATTTCACTCCTTCCAAAGCCCCTGAAAGTGTGATACTGTGCACCGCAAGGACAATGATAAGCAAGAGCAGAGCACTCATCATAAATTTACTGATTTTCTCAAGCCCATTCTGCAGACCACGGCTGCACACCAAAAAGCCAAGCACAACCGTAACTATCATCCAGAAAGCCATCTGCTTGGGTTCTGCAAGCATGTTTCCAAATGCAGCTGCCGTGTCATCAGTATTCATGCCTGATGTAAAATCTCCCTTTAGGAATTTAAAGAAATACGCAACCATCCAGCCTGAGACTGTTGTGTAATACATCATGAGCATGTAGCAGCCAAGCATGGCTATCCATCCGTGAATATGCCATTTACTGCCCTCTTTCTCAAGAGCCTTGTAGCTCATCACAGCACTTTTTCTGCTGGCTCGGCCTACAGCAAGCTCCATCGTAAGCACCGGAAGTCCCATGCATACCAGAAATATAAGGTAAAACAGTACAAAAATACCGCCACCGTTTTGACCTGTCACATACGGAAAACGCCATACATTGCCTATGCCTATAGCGCATCCTGCACTTACCAGTATAAATCCCAGACGTGATTTAAATGATTCTCTTTTCATATTTATATATCTCCTATTGTTATTGCGTTACGTTATCCCCCTGCTGTGAGCATTGACTATTGCTTTATGCTTTATTACTCTCCTCAAAGACTCGCAGCTCCTTTATTGCCTGTCCACCCATCAGATAGAGAATACCTGTATTGAATATAGTCATAAGGCCGATTCCTACATCTCCGAGATCCCAGACAAATGTATATGCCGCGATACCGCCTACAAACAGCATAACAAGAGCCAGCACCTTGTACATGGTCTGTGAAATCCAGTTATCCCCAAACAGGTACGCAACATTACTCCTTGCATAAAAAAGTATACCAAGGAAGGTGGAAAAGCTGAATAAAAACAATGTGACTGCTATAAAAATAACTCCAAAATCTCCAAGATGATACCTCATAGCTGACTGTAATAAATCCATGCCCTCTTTCCCTGCCACTATATTCTCCGGTGCAGTGAGCATGATCATTGCCGTACAGCTGCAAATCACTATCGTATCTATAAATACACCGAGCGCCTGCGTCAGTCCTGCCTTTACAGGAGTATCGCACTCTGCCGCCGCTGCAGCGCATGGAGCTGAGCCTGAGCCTGCCTCATTTGAAAAAAGACCTCTCTTTACACCGTTCATGAGCACCGCTCCAAAGCCTCCCGCAGCCACCTGCCTGATACCGAAGGCTTCCTCGAATATCCTTGAAAAAACCGATGGCATCATGCCTATATTTTTAATTATGATAAAAATGGTTATGACAAAATAGCACACCGCCATGATAGGAACAACTATGTCAAGCACCTTTACCGTAGCATTTTTCCTAAGCACTATTACAGCAGCCACTGCAACTAAAATTACGGTAGTGTAAATAGGTGGTATGCCAAATGCATTTTCAAAGGATGATGTGACAGAATTGCTTATAACCTGACTTATGCCACACCAGCAGATTAGTCCGGATATAGCAAACAAAACAGCTATAATAACATGTTTTTTCTTTTTGCCTGATTTATCCTCAAAGTAATGGTGTATGTAATACGCCGGACCTCCACGATAGCCTGAGTACAATGGATCCGGCTCCTTGTGAAGCTGTGCCAGTGTAGCCTCCACAAAAGCCGTGGATGAACCTATAATGGCTGTTATCCACATCCAGAAAACCGCACCTGCGCCTCCCACTGATATGGCAGCCACAACACCAACCAGATTACCCATGCCCACTCTCGTCGCCGTAGAGACAATGAGTGTCTGGAACGTGGACAGGCTGTCCTTATTTTCCTTTTTACCCGTCAGCGCCTTTATCATGTCCGGAAACATTCTGATTGGTAAAAGTCTTGTCCTTACAGTGAAATAAATTCCTGTCGGAATCAAAAGAATTATGAGCAGGGAGATTCCCACGCTCCCACCGCCGGGCAGTGGAATGTGTATCAGATCTCCCCACAAGAAAGAATAAACTTTTTCAATAAGTGCTACTATCATAGTAAATATCGTCCCCTTAGTTTTTATTGCTTCAACGCATTGAAGATGAAGCCAGTATTACTATGATACAATATGAGCAGGAAACTTTCAATATATTCTGTTTTTTTGGTCTGTTTTTCTTTCACAAACAGTAATAAATACACTATAAGTCCCTTGCATATGAGATTATAATTTCTTATAATGATATGGTTGAATATTCAAAAGATATACGCCCGGGGAGATAAATAATGATAAAACTAATAGCAACAGATATAGACGGAACACTTGTAAAGGACGGCTCACTGCTCATAGATCCTGAGTACATGTCTGTCATCGACAGGCTCATAGACAAAGGAATAATATTTGTAGTCTGTTCCGGCAGACAGTTTTCAAGCGAATTTAAGCTGTTTGCTCCGATAAAGCACAAGCTTTTGTATATAACAGACGGAGGAACAGTCGTGCGCACTCCAAAGGAAATCCTAAAAACCTATCCTATGGACGAGGATATATGGAAGGGCATGTGCCGGATGGTCCGCGATGAGCTGCCTGCATGCGATTACTTTGCTGCTACTCCTGATTTCTGCTTTGCAGAGGATGGTGGCAGCCCAATCTTTCATCTGCTTCGTGATTCATACGGCTTTGAGATGCGTGAGGTTGATGACATCACAAGGCTTGACAGAAATGACATCATCAAATTCACTGTCTTTCATCCCGACAAATGCGAAGAGCTGTGTACACCGGTTTTCATTCCGGCATGGAATAAAAAAGCTCACCTGGCAGCCGCCGGCAAGGAATGGGTAGACTGCAACGCAAAGGGTGTCAGCAAATGGACTGCACTCTCATACCTAATAGACAGATTCGACCTGCTTCCGGACGAAGTATGCTGTTTCGGTGACAATCTGAATGATATTGAGATGCTTCAAAATGCCGGTATAAGCTACGCCGTGTCAAATGCCCGCCAGGAAGTTATTGCAGCCGCAAAACACACCTGTGCGCCTTACTGGGAAAACGGAGTACTTAGTATTTTAAAGTCTTTTTTATAATTTTTTAAATTTTTTAAAAAAAGTACTTGCATTTTTGTAAAACCCTGTGTATAATATCATTTGTCCGTGTGACACAGATATTCACACAGATGTTTGCGCTTCTAGCTCATTTGGTAGAGCACCTGACTCTTAATCAGGGTGTGCAGGGTTCGAGCCCCTGGAGGCGCATTTTTTGTACCCAAATTAATTTACCAACACTTTAAAAGAAGCCGGATTTATTCCGGCTTCTTTTTTACATATCTCTGTTTATATACATCTGTTTTTACTTTTTATTTGTTTTATTATCCAAAGCAGCTTCAATCGCATCAATCACAATCTTAAGAGCCTTGATTCTCGCATATTTCTTGTCGTTTGACTCAAGCACATGCCATGGTGCGTAAGTGGTATTGGTTTTCTTTAGCATCTCATTTACAGCAGTCTCATACAGATCCCATTTTTCTCTGTTTCTCCAGTCCTCATCGGTAATCTTCCATTGCTTTTCCGGAGTATTCTGGCGTTCCTCAAATCGAGCCAGCTGTGTATCCTTATCAATCTGCACCCAGAACTTTATGATGACAGCTCCCCAGTCTGACAGCTCCTTTTCAAATTCATTAATCTCATTGTAGGCACGCTGCCATTCATTCTCGCTGCAAAAACCCTCTAGTCTTTCTACCATAACCCTGCCATACCATGTCCTGTCAAAAATAGCTATATGCCCTGTCTTAGGAAGACGATTCCAAAATCTCCACAGATAGTGTCTGGCTTTCTCGTTTGGCAGCGGACTTGCAATCGGATGCACCTCAAAGCCTCTCGGATCCAGCGCCCCTGTGATTCTCTTTATATTTCCACCCTTTCCTGCTGCATCCCAGCCCTCATATGCTATGACAACAGGAATCTTTCGCCTGTATAGCTTGTTATGCAGCTCGCTAAGCTTAGACTGCAGATTTTTGAGCTCCTTTTTGTATTCTTCCTCAGATAGTTCCTTATCAAGTGATATCTCAGAAAGCTTTGGAATCTTCTCAAGCGGGAACACATTCTGTAACAGCGGCACAGCAAGATTACTGTTTTTAAGTGCTGTCTCTATTCCACTAACCAGCGTCTCCAGCACCTGAAGCTCAGCCCATTTTCTATTCTTTGCATCAACTATATACCAAGGATCTGCAGGCGAATTTGTATCATTCAGATATCTGTCAAACACATGCATACACTTGTCATAATGCTTATTCTGCCAGTCTTCATCTCCACTGACACGCCATCTGGTATCCTTATTCTCCTTTAATACCTCAATACGCTTTTTTTGTTCCTTCCGGCTGATTTGGAAGAAAAATTTCATAACAAGATAACCATTGTCAGTCAGCTGTCGCTCGAAGCGCTTCACGCTTTCAATTTTCTTCTTGTACTCCTTCTCTCCTATCTTGTCTTGCAGTACGTCCTTTACTACCTCATCCATCCAGCCCGAATCAAGAAACTCAAACTTCCCCTTTTCCGGAATCTTTACAAAATACCGATATAAAAAGGGCTTGCGTCTTTCCTCCTCTGTCGGCTCGTCCATGGTTGCGACCTTGAAAAATCGCGGATCAATATTCTTGATTACCTTACCGAGCACACTGCCCTTTCCTGCAGTACCCCAGCCCTCAAACAGCACAAGTACAGGCAGTCCATGCTCCTTAATCTGCATCTGAAGCACAGACAGCTTAGAGCGTGCTGCATGCAGGCGCTCATCCAGTTCTTCCTCCTCCGGAATTTGTGGTTTAATCCAGTTTTCTAACATGTAATTACCTCCCAAATATATAATTTCAGCCATAAAACCGCTACATCATTATATTAGTATAGCTTTTTTCAGGCTAATATACAATCTTCACACTATATTTGTTTCAGGTATGTTTCAGTTCTCCGCTTCTCCAATATTTGTCATTTTAAAACCCTCCCCGTGCACCTCATGAGACTCAACAACCACAATAAAAGAATCCGGGTCTGTATCTTTTACGGATTTACGCATCTGGTACATTTCCTTACTGTTGCATGCACACATTACCACCTGAATATCGTCCTGCTTATATCCTCCCTGCGCCTTAAGAATAGTGCTTCCGCGCTGACTGCATTCATCAATTACATCGCATATTCTCTTTCCATTTTTTGTGACGATAAAGGCTACTTTGCCTGAATTCATGCCATATATCATTTTATCAATAACAACCGCAGACAGTATATTCACTATCATGCCGTAAATCATTCCGTCAATATCCCGAAACAAAAGTCCTCCAACCAGAATAATTCCGACATCAGTAAGAAAAGAGATGTTGCCCATCGATAAATGAGGCCGCAATGCTTTTACAGCCATGATGATAAAATCAGCTCCTCCTGTTGAAGAATTTCTTGTATAAATCATGGCATAGCCTATTCCGCAAAATACACCTGTGCACAATGCCGCAAGCAGTCTGTCGCCCTGATACACCGGAAATAACGGCGCAACATAGTCAACAATAAAAGAAGACAAAAGCATGCATCGTATTGAGCTGACAAAAAATTTCCTGCCCAATAATTTGCAGCATAGTATCGCAACCGGAATATTAAGCAGGACCGTTGATAAACCAATGGAAATATTAAACAGCCGGTATAAAATAATCGAAATACCCGAAAAACCTGTCATAGGAAACTCTGCCTGCAGGGCGAAGTTATATATACCTATTGCATAAAAGATGCTTCCCGCAAGCTCCCACATAATCTGTACCAATAATTCTTTTTTCTTATTCATATTGCATCTATCCTCCAAAATAAATAAGCGCCCGGAAACAAATCTTACAGTGTAAATTACTGCACCTACGATTTGCTCCCAGACGCTTTAACCACTCATCCGGTGAAGAGTGAACGTTTTCTGATGTATGCAATTATTATATTTGAGATGTTAAATTAAGTCAAGCCGGAATCATCAATTTTCCAGGCTAAGGCATCATGCTCATAACCTCTTTGTTTGCTTCCTGCCTTGCTATCCCTGATACCTTATTCTTTCAACCAGCGTTTCCTTTTTCAGATTACTGCTTAAAACGCAGGAAAGTACAATCTGCAACAGACCGACCAAAAAAATCATAATAAAAATTGGTACGATTGGAACATGATAGATATTCATTCCAAATATTCCATTATGTTTTGCATAGGAAAAAAGTGCATAGCCGAGCGGCAGACCAATGATCAAAGCTACGCATATGGTACCAACCGTAAAAATCAGTCCCTGTAACTGCAGGCATAAATTTAATTGTTTATTTGTCATACCCACAGCCTGTAATATACCATATTCCTGCTTTTTTGTCGTAATATTCATGATCATGGTATTCGCCATATTCATAAACCCGATGAGTCCTACAATAGCCATAAACAGATAACAGCCAAGCTTCATCATGCTGCTTGCAAATTCGGCAGATTGTAACTGCGCATGATAAGTATCCATTTTTATATGCGAAGTATTAGAAATCAAAGTATTCAGACTTTGTTCTACAGATGCCACATCTTTTTTATCACAGTCCACCCACAGATAGCCATAGGCTGTTCC
>ENA-OUOY01000017-OUOY01000017.1-human-gut-metagenome-genome-assembly--contig:-NODE-17-length-163043-cov-40.674301_pt1 | contig 163043 bp, 114 predicted proteins | sample MGYA00237937_ERZ548767 | MGnify/ENA primary metagenome ERZ548767 (study PRJEB26490, sample SAMN05356887) | human gut metagenome | biome: terrestrial biome; feature: human-associated habitat... | reverse complement strand
TATGTTTTCTGGTTGTACAAGCCTGACAACGGCACCGGAATTGCCAGCAGAACAATTAGCATCGTTTTGTTATGAATCTATGTTTTCTGGATGTACAAGCCTGACAACAGCACCGGAATTGCCAGCAGAACAATTAGCAGAGTACTGTTATAAATCTATGTTTTCTGGATGCAAAAGCTTGACAACAGCACCAAAATTGCCAGCAGAACAATTAGCATCGTATTGTTATAAATCTATGTTTTTTGAATGTACAAGCCTGAAAGAAGCGCCGGAATTGCCAGCAAAGACATTAGCACTTTATTGTTATTGTGAAATGTTTAATAAATGTACAGGACTTATAGAGGCTCCAGATCTACCGGCAACAAATTTAGCAGAGTCTTGTTACGCCTATATGTTTAGTGGATGTACAAGCCTGACAACAGCGCCAAAATTGCCAGCAGAACAATTAGCAGAGTATTGTTACGCCTATATGTTTAGTGGATGTACAACATTAAGAATTAGTACGAAGTTGGATGAACAACATTCTAAGAAATGGAATATTTTAAGTCAGGCAAACACGCGAAATATGTTTAGCGGATGTACTAAGGTCGATTTTGGAAATGGATCACATGAGGCAAAAGCAGGAGAGACATATTATACAGGATGCAATCATGTGTATAACAGTAAAAATGAATGTATTAAATGTCAATGGAAGAATATCACTATAATCGATTCAGTGGATATGACAATCACTGCACCTGTTCCTGGTGTGCCATTTCCTACATCTGTAACTTGTAATACGACTGGGGTATCAGGATGCTCAGGCTTTAAATGGACTAAAGAAGATGGAACAGAAGTGAAAGCAGATGATAAAGTACAATATGGTGCCACATATTATGCTAATGTTACATTAACAAAAAAAGAAGGATATGGTTTTAGTGATACGGTAAAAATTACATGTAATGGGAAAGAGATCCCTAATGAAGACTGTAACATCACGGGGGAATCGCTAAATATAAAGATACCATTTTGGGTAAAGGCAAATCTTATTAGCATAACACAGCCACAGTCAGTTCAGGCAAGCTATGGAGCTGAAAAGTCAGCAGAGGGGTTGGGCTTGCCAGAAACTGTTAAAATTAAAACAGAGAGTTCAGATATTACATCAGCTCCTGTTACATGGGATTTTAAGAATGTGAAATATGATCCAAATAAGGATGATGAACAGAAATTTGAGGTTTCTGGAGAAATAACATTACCAGATACGGTGGTAAATAAAAATAATATACCTTTAAATGTAAAAGTGAATGTCACTGTATCAGCTGCAAAAGAGATAAAATACAGCGCAACCGGATATGAAGGAAACTATGATGGACAGACTCATGGTATTTATGTAAAAGTAACCGAACCTGCAGATACAGAAATCTGGTATAGTACAAATCAGGTAACTGGAAGTAAAAAAAATAAATTATACAAAGATGCTGGAACATATACGGTTTACTATTACATCAATAAAAAAGGATATAAACCGATTGGCGGTGTCTGCAATGTAGTTATACATCCTAAACAAATAACAGCAACGGTAAATGCAGACAGCAAAAATTATGATGGAACAACTGTCACTAATGTGTCAGCATTAGCTGATACAGGAATAGAAGGAGAAAAACTCAGTATTTCCGGACTTACAGGTACATTTGATAACAAGAATGCAGGAAATGGTAAGATAGTAAATATTAATAGCAATAATGCTGTTATAACAGTTAATCCTTCATCAAATAATGGCACAAAGGCAGATAATTACATTATTTCTTATCCATCAAGTACCACTGCATCAATTAACCCTCGAAAACTTGAATTTTCATGGGAGACTAAATCAGAATTTATATTCGATGAAATGCAGCATGAGGTAAATGCAAAAATAACAAACCTGGTAGATGGAGAAAACGCAAATATCACATATAGTAATGATGGCAACAATGTCCATACAGCTACTAATCCAGGGCAATATACAGCAAAAGTAGAAAGCATTGATAATCCAAATTATACGTTAGACGGTTCAAATAATATCTGCGAGTGGAGTATAAAAGAGTTTGTAACGGATGTAAGGGCTACTGTTTATGGTAGTGTTGGAGACAATGGATGGTTTACGTCAGGCACTGTTCAATTGAAGGCACCGGTGGGGTATAAAATACGCCTAAGCGATAATAAGTCAGGTTGGCAGGATACAGCGGAGTGTACATTAACTGATGGAAAAGATAAAATGGCAACATATCAGTTGATTGAGAGTGATACAGGATATGTGACAAATCCTATAAGCATTGCTCCTGTCAAAATAGACAGTACAGCTCCAACAGGAACTATCAGCATAAAGGAAAACAAATATACATCATTGCTAAATACGATTACATTTAAGCATTTTTTCAAGAATTCTGTTGATGTTAAATTTAATGTAGAAGATGAGACAAGTGGTGTGGCTAAGATTGAGTATGCTTTGATTTCGGATGTCAAAGATCTGCAATCTGCTACATGGAAGGATATTACAGAGGCAAAGAAGATATCTTTAGCAGCACATACCAAGAAGGCTGTATATGCTCGACTGACAGATAATGCAGGAAATACAGCAGTCATTAATTCTGATGGTATTGTAGTTTACACTGATGCTGTAACAGAAGATACCGTATCTTCCGAAAGATTAAATGCAAAAGATACACCAACAAATATCTCAGTAAATCAAAACACTGTCGCAACAGTATTGTTTGACGGAAAAGATATTAAAGAAAATTTGAATGATGTGCTTATGATTAATAATTCAGACGGCAAAATTGTATTAAAGAAATCATTCTTAGAGACTTTGAGTGCAGGAGAACACAGGCTTACAATAGGCTATAATCCTTTTGGGGAGCAATATGTATCTGAAAGTAATAATGATGCTCCGGCAGAGTCTGTTATAACAATACAAGTAAGCAGATTGGCTGGAAGTGTCAGCGATATTGCAGATATTGGAAAAACATACGATGGAACAGCAGTAAGTGATCCGGAGTTTACAACAACAAATGCCAAGAGTGATAAAACTGTTACATATGAGTACAAACAAAAGGATGCAGCAGATGCTGAGTATTCAGAAGCTGTACCGGTAAATGCAGGCAGCTATACAGTAAGAATTACTGTTGCTGAGGATGATAATTATTCAAAAGCAGTGAGTACAAAAGACTTTATTATCACAAAGAAACCTGTAAATATCAAATGGTCAGATAATGAATTTACATATGATGGTAAAGCTCACAAAGCTCAGGCAGATGTTATTTCTGATGACATAGTTGGAAAAGACAAAGTAAGTGTCATAACAACTGGAGAGCAGACTAACGCAGGTAAGTACACAGCAACTGCAACAGGTGTTGATAATGCAAATTATGTGCTCAGCACAAAAGCTGACTGTACACATGATTTCAGCATTGCTAGAAAGCCAATTAAAGTAACAGCTGACAGTGTACAAAAACATGTAAATGCTGATGATCCTAAGTTTACTTATACAGTTGAAGCTAATGCACTGGTAACAGGAGATACACTTAAGGATATTACAGTTGAAAGAACAAAAGGAGAGGAATGTGGCAAGTACGATATCACTATTTCAGCAAAGGCTGATTCTAATCCTAACTACGAAATAACAACTGTTGACGGCAAATTAACTATTGCAGACCACACATATTCCGATACAACATACACATGGAGCGCTGACAACACTGAGTGTACAGCTGTAAGAAAGTGCACATACTGCGACAAGACTGACACAGAGACAGCTAAATCAAAAGCAGAAGTGACACAGAATAATAGCTGTACACTGCCGGAGCTCACAAAGTACACAGTAAGCTTCAAGAACGAAAACGGCACAGCTTTTAAAGCACAGACCAAGGAAAATGTGCAGACAAAAGAAGCAACAGGTCACAAGTGGGATGGCGGAGTACAGACCAAGGCTCCAACATACACAGACGAGGGCGAGATGACATACACCTGTGAGTCATGTGGCGCTACAAAGACAGAGAGCATAGAAAAGCTTAAACTCAACGAGTACGATATCCTTGAGGGTGCAGACACCACCCACGTGCTTAAAGTGGATGAATCTCATGCAATCCGTGTCAACTGTGAAGTAGAGTATTTCCTTGATGTTATGGTAGATGGAAAGACAGTTGATCCGAAATACTATACAGTAAAGAGCGGCTCAACAATTGTGACATTTACAAAGGAGTTCCTTGATTCGCTCAGTGTCGGAGAACATGAAGTGAAGTTCTTATTCACAAACGGAACAGCCAAGGCAACTATAACAGTAGTTGAGAAGAAGGCACAAGAAACTAAGCCGGACGACAAGGATAAAACAGATATCAATAAACCTGCTACACCACAAAAACCGGCAGATACTTTAACGACTCCTGGCAAACCGGCACAGCAGACATCAGCTCCGGCTAAAAAGCTGGCAGCAAATCAGAAGAAAGCAACCAGAACAGGCGATGACAATCCTGCAATGATGGTACTTATACTGATGCTTCTTGGCGGAGCAGGTGCAGTTGGATACAGCTTAAAGAGAAGAAAAGTTCGGTAGAAAATACTTAACAGCATAAAAAAACACGCAATTCACTAACCTGTTAGTAAAATTTATCCTCAGAGGCAGTCGCGGTTTCGTGGCTGTCTCTCTTTTATAATAGGATAATAGGAATTTGATTGATATTCTTATTGCCCTTTTGCGGTTTTAATGCTACAATCAAGCCAAAGCATTATATTTCTGTTGAGCGACACCACAGTACACATTTTCATCGGTGCGTATCACTTTGAAGAGGGCAGAACCACTTAATATTTTTCTACAAAGACATGGAAATTTTCAATGCTTTAAGTTACCTATCAATAGCAGGGAAAATGGATATGTCGATTGAGAAACATTATGTGAATGAAGCTGACTGGGGTTGTTGATGCTTTATATTGACAAGAAATTTTGTATCATGCGATATTCTATTCTTCTTGCTTACACAACTAAACAGGAGGAGAATAATGTCGGGAGAGACAAAAGAGGTTTTTGGCAGTAATTATGGCCAGAACGATGTAATCATCAACGGATTGATTGACAAAATGACGCTGTTTGATGACAATCTGATGAGTCTTGTATTCGGGCAGAATATCGAGACAACGGAGTTACTGCTTCGCGTAATAATGGAGCGTGATATTAAGGTTATAGACGTCCGGGGGCAGGATGAATTAAAAAATCCAGTGATTGGTGGGAGATGTATTACCTTGGATGTGCATGCAATAGATGTCGATGGCAGACATATTGATATCGAGGTGCAGATTAATGCTGAGGGATCGCATGTCAAAAGAGCCAGATATCACAGCAGTATGATGGATGCGAGGATGCTGGAGGAAGGACAGGAGTTTAAGGAGATTAAGGATTCATACGTGATTTTTATTTATGATCACGATAAGTTCAGAAAAGGACTGCCATTTTATCACATTCAAAGGCGTGTTGATGAAACGGGTGAAGCCTTTGGAGATGGTTCGCATATTATCTATGTAAATGGAAGGTATGAAGGTAATGATGATATAGGTCGGATGATGAGAGATTTTCATCAGTGCAGGCCGGAGCAGATAAAAAGTGAGACATTGTCAAAAGCGGTGGCTTATTACAAAGAAAAGGAAGGACGTGGTGCTATGAGTGAAGCTGTAAGAAAGTACGCAATGGAATATGCAAAAGAGTATGCAAAAGAGTATGGTGAGGAACAAAGAAGAGAAGGTATGAAGGCTGGAATTAAGACTGGCATTGAGACTGGAATTGAGACTGGCATTCAGACCGGACGTCGTACGGAAATATTCTTATCAGTTCAGGATGGGGACTATTCGGTGAACAGGGGAGCTGAGAAGCTTGGAATGTCAGTGGATGAGTTTGAGAAATCAATGAGTGAGGCAGGCTACAGAGTGCCGGAGTTAGTGTAACACGTATATATACAATTAAAATCGAGGCGTGTTTGGATATGGAAAATTCAAATGAAAAAGAAGACATGAGAGCACTTATTATGGTATTTGTAATATGGCTTTTGTTATGGTGTGTTGATAATAGACAGTATTTTTTTGTGTATCTGCCGCATCACTCAGATTATGAGATAGTGGCAGCATATAAAGCTTTTAATGGTGATTTACATCATGATATAATCAGGGTATATGTACCGGATAGGGATAATGCTATCGGATATATAAAGGCAGACTACACAGACAAAGAAGAAAAGCCTATATATGTAGGATACAGTAAGGAAAGGTCACCGCACGTTGTACGTAAAACACCGGCGCTTTCAAAAGGAATGATTTTAGTGGGAGGAATCATTCCGGCAGCAATAGTCCAATATTTTTTTAGAAAAAAGCATAAATAGTGTCCTTAGACACGCAGGAAATTTAGAGACCCTTCAGGATTGTCAGTGCCCTTCTCAAGCAGTGAGATGAGCTCAGAGATAGTCTGTTCGGTCTCTTCTTTTGTGGACGGAATCAGTGTATTGTCTAGCTTTACGACGAGCACAAGAAGCACAATCTCTGCAAGCGCATCAGGCTGTTGGCACACGATAAGTCCCTCAGCTGCTCCCTGCCTTATGATTTCACCGGTCACCGGCTTTAGCTCGGTAATCAGGTAATTGATGTATTTGTTGTGCAAAAATGCATTCTCCTGCACACCGTTTCCGGCATCGGACTGGATTTTTAAAAAGGCGGCAGAGGAGTTGCGACACGCCTGAAATATCATCGCCATGCGCACAAACGGAGATATATCGGTGCGCTTTGCAAGCTCCTTTGCGGTGGCAAGCGGCTCTTCGTAGCTTTTTGCCATAAGTGCATCAAAGATAGCTTCCTTTGATGAAAAATAATAATATATGCTACCCTTGCCTATCCCGGCTGTCTGGGCGATTTCGCTGACAGATATCTGGGATATTTTTTTTGTTTCTAAAAGGGTTCTTAGCGCTTCAAGTATCTTCTCATATTTTTCCGAATTTGGTCTTGTGGAATGTGGCATAGTGGCTCCTCTTTTATTAGTTACGTTCATTTTAATATATATGATTAAAGGGTCAAAAGGTATCATCGATGCATGCTTGCATGCAATTCGATGTATACCTTAGTGACCCGCACTACACCGAGAAAGTAGCAATTTGCTGCGGGGACGCAGGAAATTAGCGGATTTCGAGGTGTAGTCAGATTACGGGAATGCGTAGCATGTAGTAATCTGATTAATCATAAATGAGGGGCAAAATACCTTTTGACCCTCATATCATATATACTATCACAATCCATGTGATTCTTCCATGAAATTTTACCGTGGTAATAGGTTTTGGTGATAATGATAGGATACGTTTGGATTGTTTATGAAAAAAACAGAATAGTTTGAAAATGAAAATATTTATATTGACCGCTGGTCGAAAAAGTGATACTGTAATGAAGTAACAAGTTGACCAGTGGTCAAAAAGGAGAATTGATATGACTTATGCAGATATGTTTTCAAAGGTAAAGGGACTGTTTATGGAGTCTGATGTGAGCGATATAAGCGAGCATCTTGCTTTTCAGTTCAATATAACAGGAGAGGCAGAGGGAATTTTCTATGCCGAGGTAAAGGACGGTGTGCTGGCAGTGGAGCCGTATGAGTATTTTGACAGGGATGCGATTTTTATATGCAGTGCTGAGACTCTTTTCAAGCTGGCAGAAGGAAGGATTGATCCGATTCTTGCATTTACAACAGGCAAGCTCAAGGTGGAGGGAAATATTGATAAGGCACTTCGCCTGAAGCAGATTATAGACAGTAAGAAGGCGTAGGCGATGAAGATGAAGTGGGGAATAATTGCAGGTGTTTTAGGCGGTATTGCTGCAGCAGAGGCAGGCGGCAGTGCTTATTTCTACAGGAGGACCATGATGCGCTACAATGCCAGGAAGGAGCGCACGATGAAGATGTCCGGGGTTGACTGGGAGAGCTATTACAGCTTTATGAAGCCGCGCGGAGAGTGGATGAGAGCACAGACTCATGAGGATGTGTGGATTAAGTCTGATGATGGATTAAGACTGCATGCCACATATTTTCCGGGGATAGATGGAGGTAATCCGGATAAAGCCGTCATATGCTTTCACGGCTACACAAGTGAAGCTATGTCTGATTACAGCAGCATATCCAATTACTATTTAAAGAAGGGCTATAGCATGCTGCTTGTAGATGCGAGGGCACATGGACAAAGCGAGGGTAAATTCATAGGCTTCGGCTGCAAGGACCGCTATGATGCGCTTAAGTGGATTGACTGGATGATTAAGAAGGCAGGCAATGGCATAAGGATTGTTTTGATGGGAAATTCCATGGGAGGTGCCACTGTGCTTATGGCTAGTGGGCTTAATCTGCCAGAGCAGGTGAAGGGAATTGTGTCAGACTGTGCATTTACCTCGCCTAAGACGGTATTTACACATGTGCTTCACAGCATGTACCATCTGCCGGCTTTTCCGATGATTCAGATTGCAGATTTTGTGAATAGAAAAATGGCAGGGTATGGGCTTGATGAATGCAATGCTGCAAAAGAGGTGCAAAAGGCGAAGCTGCCTATTTTGTTTATCCATGGTGATAAGGATACATTTGTGCCATGCAGCATGTGTGATGAGCTTTATGCAAGCTGCGCGTCACAAAAGACAAAGCTGATAGTAAAGGGGGCAGGACACTGTGAGAGCTATTACAAGAATACGAAAGCTTTCGAGGATGCACTTGATAAATTTTTGGAAGGAGTTATGAGATGATGAAGACGAGAAAGGGACACAACGTATATCCGATTACGGTTGCACAAAAATTTCATTTGTACTATGCAAAGTACTGTCCGAATATGGCTGTGCTTAATATAGGTACAAGCCTCACAATCGGTACGGAGCTCGACTGGAACGTGCTAAAGGATTCAATCAACTACGCGTATGCCAGAAACGAGGCCATGCGTATCCGCTTTACAAGGGATAAGGATGGAGAGTGCTATCAGTATATTGCGGATGTGGATGAGGATTTTAATGAGAGAACTGTCGATTTCAGGGATTTTACTGATTTAACCATGGAGGAGGCAGAGAATGAGATGCAAGGCTGGACACAGGTGCCGTTTGAGTTTGAGGACTCTCCTATGACGAAAATCGTGATGATAAAGATGCCTGATGGCTTTAATGGAGTGTACTTCTTAGGTCATCACATGGTGGTTGATGCGCAGTCACTTATTGCATTTTTAAAGGATATTATTGAGATATACTGCAATGCCATGTATGAGGGAGTACCTTTTCCAAAGGATATGTGCTCATATATCGAGCAGCTTAAAAAGGATCTGGCATACGAAGCCGGAAGCAAGGCACAGCTTAGGGACAGAGAGTTTTTTGAGAAGCTTATCAGACAGTCGGAGCCAATCTACAACGGAATCGACGGCACAGCAAAGCTTGATGCGGCAAGAGAACTGATGCATGATAACAAGCTAAGGAGTGCATTCAATGCATCGGATGATGTCACCTCAGCACTTGATATCTTTCATCTGGAGGCTGAGCCGACAAAGCGTCTTATGGATTTTTGCGAGAAATATCATGTTTCGCTTGCTTGTCTGCTTCTCATGGGAATAAGGACGTTTTTCCAGAAGGAAAACGGCTTCGATGATGTCTCCGTAAATAATGCCATCGCCAGACGTGCGACGCTCAAGGAGAAGAGGTCAGGTGGCACACGTATTCATTCGTTTCCGTTTAGGACGTGCTTTTCAAAGGATGTACGCTTTATCGATGCCGTGTATACCATCAGGGATAAGCAAAACGAGCTGTTCCGCCATGCAAACTACAACCCGACAGAGTACTTTGCACTGCGCTCAAAGACCTATCCGCAGCCAAAGGCGGGGCTTACATATGAGCCGATGTCGCTTACATATCAGCCTATGACCTTAAAGGAAAAGGGCTTAAACGACCTGGGAGATATAAAATACAAGACTAAGTGGTACCCGAACGGCATGACTACACAGGCTATGTATCTAACGGTAATGCACCGCCCGGAGGACAACGGACTGGATTTCAGCTTCGAGCATCAGGTCAAGGCAGTCTCAAGAAAGCAGCTTGAGTATATGTACTATTACCTGTGCAAAATCATGTTCAAGGGTGCAGAAAACCCTGAGCTTACAATAGGCGAAATCATTAAATTAGTGTAGTGGATTAGGAAACGTATTAGGTAAAAGGAGATTATTATGTTTGATGAATTAGTGGAAATTATCTGTAATTATGTTGATGTTCAGCCGGCAGATGTGCACGAAGAGTCACGTTTTATGGAGGATCTGGGCTTTACGTCATTTGATTTCATGAGCATGCTCGGGGAGATAGAGGACACCTTTGATGTGGAGATTGAGCAGACAAAGGCTGCAGAAATCCGCACAGTACAGGAAGCAATCGATTATCTTGAGACATTAAAAGACGCATAATGGGTGCAGATAGGAGAAAATATGTTATTTCACACAATTCCAGATATTCTTTCATATGCAAATGAAGCTTACGGCGCGGATGATGCGATAAGATGGAAGAAATCCAAAAATGAGATGGAGTCAAGAACCTACAGTGAGCTTAAGAATGATACAGACAGCTTTGCCAATGCCATCGAAAAGCTTGGCAAAAAAGGGCAGCATATCGCTGTAATAGGCCCTTCATCATATGAGTGGATAGTATCCTATCTGGCAATCACAGAAAGTGGAAGTGTTGCGGTTCCAATCGATGCATCACTTCCGGCAGAGGATATATGTGAGCTTTTGGACAGAGCAGATGTGAGGATGCTTATATTTGATGAGGCACGTTCGGATGTGGCTGAGGCCGCAGCTAAAAGCTGTCATGATATAAATGTGTATGTGTCTATGAACAGTACAGAGCATTGTCCACAGGTGCTTTCGTTTAAAGGGCTTATAGATGACAATAGGGGAAGCTACGAGCCGGCAGTGGCAGAGGATGCGCTTTGCACTATCATGTTTACGTCTGGAACAACAGGAAAGAGCAAGGGAGTAATGCTCACGCAGAACAACCTGGCTGAAAATGCCACATGCCTTGACATGAAAATTGGACCTCACACGGTAATTTTGTCTGTGCTTCCGATACACCATGCATACTGTCTGAGCATGGATATTCTGAAAGGAATTTCACTGGGTTCGGTAATATGCATCAATGATTCCATCATGCGCATGGCAAAAAATATACAGCTTTTTACTCCCGACATGATTCTTATGGTGCCTCTTATGATTGAGACATTTGCCAGAAAGCTTGAGGAGGTAAGGGCAGCAGGACTTCCTGCAGAGCCGGTCCGTAAGAAAATATTTGGAGAGAGGCTTCATACAATCTGCAGTGGCGGTGCGTACCTAAATCCTGATTATGTTGATTTATTTGCAGAGTTTGGTATCGCCATATTGCAGGGCTATGGCATGACTGAGTGTTCTCCGGTCATAAGCACAAATCTAAGCTGGGATATCCGCAAAAACTCTGTAGGCAAGCTGATGCCAAACTGTGAGGCAAAAACAGTTGACGGTGAGCTTTTAGTCCGCGGTACAAGTGTGATGCAGGGCTATTATAAGATGCCAAAGGAGACAGAGGAGACACTGTCGGATGGCTGGCTTCACACGGGTGACTTAGGCTATGTGGACGAGGATGGATATATTTATCTGACCGGCAGAAGAAAGAATCTGATTATCACCAAAAACGGTGAGAATGTGTCACCGGAGGAGCTTGAAAACGCTCTGAGCGTAAATCATCTCATAAAGGAAATCATAGTGCGTGAGTCTGAAGGCGTGATAGAAGCTGAGATTTTCCCGGACAGCGAGTATGCTCAAAATGCAGGTATCGTCGATATAAGGCCGGCTCTGCAGGCGCTTATTGATGAGTACAATGTGAATGCACCTGCCTACAAGCGTATCTATAGCCTTAAAGTAAGGGAGAGTGAGTTTGAAAAGACGGCTTCACGTAAGATAAAGAGAAGCTGATAGAAATAATCACATAGTTACTATAATACTAAAAAGAGGAAGCCGATGCATGTGGCTTGCATCGGCTATATATGAAAAAGATTAGTATGAGTATTGCGTAATTAATATGTTTTGTTGCTTTTGTTTTGTATCTTTCGTTTATGATGTTAGTATACAAATCAATTGTGAAAACCGTGTGTTTTGAATTTCACTTTTCTGTAAACAAAATATGAACAAACTGTGCAGGTCTAAGGTACCATAAAAAATCCTTAGACAATATCATGATTTTGTGTATAATTATAGTATCGGTATTTGTTATTGCATATAGGATAAAATTTTATGCATAATCAAACAGCGATATTATTTTTTTACAAGGGGAAAAAGATGAAATTATTAAGTTTTGCAATCCCATGTTACAATTCAAAGGATTACATGGAGCATTGTATAGAGTCTATCCTGCCGGGTGGAGATGATGTGGAGATAATTATTGTTGATGATGGTTCAAAGGATGAGACAGCAGCGATAGCTGACAGATATGCAGCCGAATATCCTGACATAGTAAAGGCTGTACACCAGGAGAACGGTGGACATGGAGAGGCTGTAAACACAGGTCTCAAAAATGCCACAGGCAAATATTTCAAGGTCGTTGACAGTGATGACTGGGTGGATTTGGAATCATACAAGAAGATACTGGACAAGCTAAGGGAGTTTGAGCAGGAGAATACACAGATTGATATGCTTCTTGCCAACTATGTCTACGAGAAAGAGGGAGCAAAGCGTAAAAAGGTTATGCGTCAGACCGGCTTTCCACGCAATGAGATATTTACCTGGAGTGATATAAAGCATATTCACAAGGGACATTACATACTGATGCATTCGGTAATATACAGGACAGAGCTTTTGAGAAGCTGTGGACTTGAGCTGCCAAAGCATACCTTTTATGTGGATAATATCTATGTATATAAGCCGCTTCCGTATGTGCGCACGATGTACTATCTGGATGTGGACTTCTACAGATATTTTATCGGGCGCGATGACCAGTCGGTCAATGAGCAGGTGATGATACGTCGTATTGACCAGCAGATTCGTGTGAATAAGATTATGTTTGACGATGTCAAATTGCATGAGATAACAAATGAGATGTGCAGGAAGTATATGTACAGCTATCTGGAGATTATTACGACTATTTCTACTATTCTGGCAATTATCTCAGGCACCGATGAGAACATGGCTAAGAAGGATGAACTGTGGGCATACATGAAGGAGCATGATGAAGAAACCTACAAGAAGCTGCGCCATGGCGTCATGGGACAGTTAATGAACCTGCCGGGCAAGGGAGGCAGAAAGGTAGCTATCGGTGCGTATAAGCTGTCACAGAAGGTTGTTGGATTCAATTAGACGGATGTGAAATAAGGAGTATTATATGGATGAAGTATATAAGCAAATTGTTAATATAGCAAAAAAATATAATACAAAAAAAGTAGTGCTGTTTGGTTCACGCGCCAGAGGCACGAATCATCCTAAAAGTGATATTGATCTGGCTATTTATGGATGTGAGGATTTTGGTGATTTATCGGATTGTCTTAATGAGGAGTTGTGGTCTTTACTAAAGCTGGACATAATAAATATGGATGATAAGCATATTTCACCGGTATTGGTGACAGAAATAGAAAGGGATGGGAGGGTATTGTATGAAAAAGTTTGACCAGTATGTCAGCCACTTGAGGATATTGTCAAGGGCATTTGATGAAGACTTGACAAATGATTTTATTGTGAGCGGTATAATTGATAAATATTATATACAATTTGAGCTGGGCTGGAAGGTCTTAAAGGAACTGTTACGATATGAGGGCGCTAATCAGGCTGCAACAGGTTCTCCAAGAGAAATTATAAAAACTGCATATGCGTATTATGATTTTATTGATGAGAGTGTCTGGCTTGGAATGTTAAGAGACAGGAATGATACAACTCATATATACAATGAGGAAGCTGCACGTCAGCTTGTGAATAAGGTGCTTGACAGTTATATTCATGAATTTCAGGTGCTGGAAATGAAAATTAAAGAAAGATATTCAGATGAGGTATTATCATCAATTAATTAAAGTAAAGACCACAGAGCAAAACAGAGACTCTGTGGTCTTTTAATATTGCAATTAAATTACTCTCCAAGTGTGAGCATGGTATCTATGCAGGCCTTGGCCTTTGTTCTTATATCGTCAGGCAGTATGATTTCTTCTCCGCCTGCTCCCTTAACACAATTGTATACATCCATCAGGGTAGTGAGCTTCATATTGTGGCATACGCAGTCTTTTGAGAGCGGATAGAAGCTCTTTTCAGGGCACTCATACTGTAAGTGCTGCAGTATGCTGTTTTCAGTTCCGATGATAAATTCCCTGTCTGTGCTGTTTTTAGCATAGTCAATGATGCCGGTGGTGCTTCCGATATAGTCTGCAGCCTTTGAAACCTCTGCAAGGCACTCCGGATGTACGAGAAGTTTTGCAGCAGGATGAGCCGCTTTTGCTCTCTCAACATCTGCTATTGACATGCGCAGGTGAGTAGGACAGCCACCATGTACAAATTTGAAGGTCTTTTCCGGAACCTGTTCCTCAACCCATGCGCCCAGATTGCAGTCAGGGATGAAAAGAATCTTGTTATTGTCAATATTTTTAACAATTTTTACAGCGGATGAAGATGTGACGCACACATCGCATATGGTTTTAAGCTCTGATGTGGTGTTTATGTAGGCAACCACTGTATAGTCAGGGTTCTCGGCCTTTAACGATTGTAAGAGCTCTACATCGAGCTGCTCCGCCATAGGACAGCCTGCTGCGCTGTTTGACAAAAATACATGCTTGTCAGGAGATAAAATCTTGCAGGTCTCTGCCATGAAGCGGACACCGCACATGAGCACATTCTTCTGTGGTGCTGTGGCAGCCTGCTTGCTGAGTCCATATGAGTCGCCTGTGAAGTCGGCAACCTCAAGTATCTCGTGACTCTGATAAGCATGAGCTAATATACAGATATCATTTTCCTTCTTTAATCGGATAATCTCATCCTGTAATTCTCTTGTTGTCATCATAATATGATATACCTCTTGAAATTCCTAGTGTGATTGAAGCACAGTTATATCAATGTAAGCCCCTTTTGGATTTTACATAAAGAACCGGCCAAAATAAATAAGTTACTTGTCATTATACTTAGCTGTAAACCAGCTGTCAACACAAAAGTTTTACAGGTGTCTTGTCAGTTGTAAATTTTAGTGTTATAATACGCCCATTACAGTAAATCGCATCCAGGGGGATGTTGCTAAAGAAGCGGCTACATCGGTGGATGCAGGTAAATAAAAGAGGTAACATACTATGAATACAGATGTACTTATTGTGGGAAGCGGCTGCTCAGGTCTTTATTGTGCGCTTAAGCTTCCAAGAGACGTAAGAATTACACTGATAACAAAGTCAGATCTGGAGAGCAATGATTCATTTCTGGCGCAGGGTGGCATGTGTATGCTTAAAGAGCAGTCTGATTTCGACAGCTTTTTTGAGGATACCTTAAAGGCCGGCCACTACGAGAATGACAAGGAGTCGGTTGGGATAATGATAAACTCATCACCTGAGGTGGTGAAGGATCTTGTTTCATACGGAGCAGATTTTGCGAGAAATGATGACGGCTCACTTGCCTATACGAGAGAGGGAGCTCATTCACACAACAGAATTATTTTCCATGAAGACGTGACCGGAAAAGAGATAACAAGCACATTGCTTGCACAGGTTAAGAAGCTTTCAAATGTGACACTCATGGAGTATACGACGATGGTTGACATCATCGAAAGGGATAACAAATGCTACGGCGCCATCATCAGAAAACAGGATGGCACGCTGGAAAAGGTGACAGCGGCATACACTGTCATGGCTTGCGGCGGAGTTGGAGGACTGTACAGATTTTCAACAAATTTCAGACATCTGACAGGTGACTCGCTTGCCATTGCAAAAAAGCATGGCATAGAGCTTAAAAACCCAGACTATGTGCAGATTCACCCAACGACCTTTTACACGAAAAAGCATGAGGACAGAAGCTTTCTCATTTCAGAGTCCGTAAGAGGTGAGGGGGCTAAGCTTTTGGACAAGAATATGAACAGGTTTGTCGATGAGCTCTTACCAAGAGACGTGCTGACCGGCAAAATCCGTGAGCAGATGATAAAGGACGGCACAGATTTTGTCTGGGAGGATTTGCGTACCATTCCAAGGGATGAGCTTGTATCACATTTTCCAAATATCATTGAACATTGCAAGGATATGGGATATGATGTCTTCAAGGAGCCTATTCCTGTTGTTCCGGCACAGCACTATTTCATGGGCGGCGTCAAGGTGAATCACCACAGCCGCACATCCATGGAAAGTCTCTATGCAGTTGGAGAGACCGCTTGCAACGGAGTGCACGGAAGAAACCGTCTTGCAAGCAATTCACTGCTTGAGAGCCTGGTATTCGCAAAGCGTGCAGCAGGACAGATGGCGGAGCTTGGCTTTGTAAATGATGAGATAGCAGCCAAAAAGGCCGCAGATAGCATCGACCTCGCAGACTACAGCGATGAAAAAGCTGTAGAGAGAGAATACAGAAAGCTCGCCATGGAGGCAATAGAGGGCCGCACCAGCGCACAAGACATGAATGCCGAATCAGGTGTCACCTACATTCAGGCATAAAAGCAAGTATCAACCTTTAAGCGAGTGGACAGCCAAAGGCTGGCCATACGAGCAATATCGGAAATTATAGACAAGCTACAGTCCGTACATCATAGAGGCGATTTTAAGTGCGGTAATAGCTGTAGTAACCAGGTTTCGCACTCAAAAAACTAGGAAGCCGGAGAGTACACAGTGTGTTCCGAAGAAAAATATGAACTGCCACGGGGTTCCATTAACGCAGTTAATGCGAACAAGTGGCAAATTATAAAGCGCTATCCCAAAAAAATCCCGTGGCTGACTTCATATTTTTCTGAGGAATATACTGCGTACTACCCCGGCACCACACAGCATAAAAAGTGCGAAACCGTAATAAATAAGAATAATTTGAACGAAAGGAATCTAACTATATGTACGATCAGGTAACACTGGGTCTCAACGTAGACCCATTCATATTAAGCGCATTAAAGGAGGACATCACAAGCGAGGACGTATCCACAAACAGCGTGATGCCACATCCGCAGGCAGGAGAGGTGGATTTAATCTGCAAACAGGACGGAATCATCTGTGGACTGCAGGTTTTTGAGAGAGTTTTCACACTGCTTGATGCAGATACAAAGGTAGAGTTTTACGTAAAGGATGGCGATAGGGTAGAAAATAAGCAGCTTATCGGTAAGGTTTACGGAGATATCAGAGTACTCTTGTGCGGTGAGAGAACTGCGCTCAATTATTTACAGCGTATGAGTGGAATTGCCACTTATACCAGTCAGGTTGCAGCGCTCTTAGAGGGCACCGGTATCAAGCTTTTGGATACCAGAAAGACAACTCCAAACAATAGAATTTTTGAAAAATACTCGGTCAGAGTCGGCGGTGGAAACAACCACAGATACAATCTCTCGGATGGTGTGCTTCTTAAGGATAACCACATCGGAGCAGCTGGCGGCGTAAAAGAGGCAATCGCCATGGCAAAGGCCTATGCCCCGTTTGTCAGAAAGATTGAGGTTGAGGTAGAGAGCTTTGATATGGTGAAGGATGCGGTTGAAGCCGGTGCCGACATTATCATGCTCGACAACATGTCAACAGAGCTTTTAAAGCAGTGCATCGACTACATTGACGGCAGAGCCGAAATCGAGGTTTCGGGAAATGTTACCAAAGAAAATATTGCAAGAATAAAGGGTCTTGGTGTAGACTATGTATCAAGTGGTGCGCTAACACATTCAGCGCCTATTATGGATTTATCACTTAAAAATCTACATGCAGTATAGATTTTAGATTGCCGGTCTCACTATGCTGTGACAGTAATGTTTTACGGAAAGGAACGAAAATGAACGGTGATGAGAGAAGAAAAAAAATAATAAATATTCTATCCTCGTCAAAGTCGCCTGTGGCGGGAGTTGCGCTTGCAAAGGAGCTTGATGTGAGTCGTCAGGTGATTGTGCAGGACATAGCACTGCTTCGAGCAAACGGAGCCGCGATTTTTTCGACAAACAGAGGATATCTGATACAGGCGGATAAGCAGTATTCGAGAGTATTAAAGGTGGTTCACGAGGATGATGAAGTAGAGGAGGAGCTTTCAACAATAGTTGATGCCGGAGGCCATGTGAAGGACGTATTTGTATACCACAAGGTCTACGGAGTGATCCGCGCCAATATGGACATCAAGTCCAGACGTGATGTCAGAAATTACCTGGAGGAAATCCGCACAGGAAAGTCCAGCCTTCTTAAAAATGTAACTTCAGGTTATCACTATCACACAATATGTGCGGAGAGTGAAGAGGTGCTTGATGCCATACAGGAAGAGCTTAAGCAGAAGGGCTTCCTAGCAAAGCTGCAGGACTATGAGCCGGTGGATTTCTGGGGAGACAACGAGGACGAGGCGAAGGCTTAATTTTATCGTAAAGTTAAAGCGTAATATAATAATTGCCCGGGTGAAAGCCCGGGCTGTTTTTTGCTTTTTATTTAATTTCCAGATTTTCACCTGTAAGCCCTATGTATGATCCCTCAGGAAGTCCACCTTCAGGATGTCCGATAAGCCATTTGTTTTTAGCTGCAAGAAGAGCATCTTCTCCGCCGGTGTGTGGATGTTCCAGGGCTTCATTTGTGCCTTTTGGAAGTACAACGGCTACCAGAAATCCGCCAGCAGATGCATTACATGGTGCGTAGTGCAGTGTTGTGGCATAAAGCTCGACTGCTGTTCCGGAAGGAATCCTGAAAGCTTCCATCAAAGAGGTATCATATGTATTTTCCACGGAGATATCCTGCTGTCGGCCGAGTATCAGTATGGCATCAGTTGCGGCAATATTGACCTCAGAGCATCTGTGATATTCAACAGCATTGAGCTTATGATTGTTGCCTATGCACCAGCCTATCTGTATAGGAAGCTCCCCGTATGTTTTCTGTTGTAATTCTGTAGCGCATTTTAGCTTTTCAAGTGCAGAAATGGATGGCTCATAAACCACATCAGCAGGAATTTCTACTGTCTGCATTGTGCTGACCAGCTCTGTAAGATCTATAGAGTCGATCACCTTTCCATATTTCTTAAAACATTCTTCTGTTATTTCATGTATGATCATTATATGGTCCTCCTGATTTTTAAAATTGTAAAAATTATAATGTATGACAGAGAAAATGTCAGCAGGATAAATTATTGTTTTATACCCTAGTTATTAGATATATTTATTTTAGGATTTGTAAAAATATTTTTTATGGAATATAATGACTATTATGCAATTTTATAGCAGAGACTGAACAAAAGAAAATAGGGAGAAACATGGTATGAAAAAAAGATTGGTTTCCGCAGCGGTTACAGTGGCATTGTTTATCGGACTTATAGCCGGTGTTACTTTTAAATCGTCAGATAAAAAAGAAATAAAGCATTTTACGGCTTTTTTTTCTGTAGAAGGAGATAATATAGATCCGGATAATGATATAAAGCAGCTCATAGCAGAGCAGATCGGTGCTGAATGTGAGGAAACCTGGCTTGTTGGACAGGATAAGGACGATGCAATAAATTCTCTAATAGCAACCGGGAAATATCCGGATTTTGTATTGGGTGAGACTGCGCTGTATGAGGCAGATGCACTCATTCCAATAGATGAATACTGGGACGATTATCCGAACATAAAAGAATATCTCAGTGATGAACAATGGGAAAAGTTAAGACAGCCGGATGGACACATATATTGGATTCCACAGTTTGGAGTATCACATGGGGATGATGTGGAGATGCTGCATAATGGTGAAGCCTTCTGGATTCAGACAAGAGTATTAAAATGGGCTGGATATCCAAAGATTACAACGATAGAGCAGTACTTTGACCTGATAGAAAGCTATGTACAGGCAAATCCAACAATGCCGGATGGAACAGAAAATATACCATTTACGATGCTTTGTGATGACTGGCGGTATTTTTGTCTTGAAAATGTACCGCAGTTTCTTGACGGATTTCCAAACGATGGAAGCTGTATGGTGGACACGGAAACCAAAAAAGTGATGGATTACAATGTGAGCGACACAGCCAAAAGATATTTCGGAAAGCTTAACGAAGAGTTCCATAAAGGAATAATGGATCCCGGGGCGTTTAATGCCACCTATGATCAATATCTGGATAAGCTGTCAACAGGAGCTGTGCTTGGGATGGTCGACCAGTGGTGGCAGTTTTATTATACAATAGATCCTGTATTCAAAAAACAGAATCTGGCACAGCTTGGGTGTGATTATGTTCCTCTTCCTGTCACGATTGATGATGGTATTCACAACAGATGGCATACAAACAGGATGGCAGAAATAGATTATTCTTCAGGAGTGTCCATTACCACCTCCTGTAAAGATATCGAAGGTGCGATGAAGTTTGTCAGTGATCTTCTGGAATCTGATATCATAAGAGAAAGGTTCTGGGGGGAGGAGGGCAAGGACTATTCAGTCGATGAAAACGGTTTGTTTTACCTTACCAATGAGCAGGCAGAGAAAAAAAGTGACAGCTCATATCATACAGCGCATATGTGTTCGTACTCATACTTTCCAAGAGTGGAGGGAATGCTTGATGATGGTATAAATGCGTTTTCAATGGAGTTTCAGCAGAACGAGTTTTTCAGAAATCAGCCTGTGGATATTCAGGAATGTTTTAAAGCCTATGGAGTGGAAAACTATGTAGATATGCTTGGAAAAAATGAGGCTCCCGGCTCGTGGTATCCGATGTATTCATATTCAGATTCAATTCCTTCGACCTCTGAATGTGGGAAAGCAAAGAATAATATTGTGGCAGTAAAGAAAATATGGCTGCCGCAGGTTATCATGGCAGATGATTTTGGTGCTGCCTGGGATCAGTATATGGAGAAGTACAATGCCTGTAATCCACAGATATATTTTGATTATTTACAGCAAAAGGTAAATGAAAATTAGCAATATTTGAATACTGTTTGGCAATTTATTAATAGAATAACAAGCCCCTGTTCGTTTACACTTGTATATATCAATAAACGAATGGGGGGATTTTATTTTGGATGATTTAAAAAATGGTGCTTTGTATATAGGCACGATACCATCATCAATGGACAATAACAGATGCTCGGTCGCACTTGAGGATGATGGAAGCGTTACCTTTTATATCTATGCGCCAAATGCCAATAAAGTAGAAGTAGCCGGAATGGGAGGCTATTTCAGCTCAGAACGCATACAGTTAAAGCCTGATATGCAGGGTGGATTTTCGGCAAACATTAAAGATTTCCACTGGGCAATGCATTATTATTTCTGGTATGTAGATGATGTCTGTATAACAAATCCTCATGCGGCTATATCATATGGCTGTTTTGCTGCAATAAACACATTTGAAGTGCCAAAAGAGGGCGAGGATTTCTATTTTGTCAGGGATGTGCCGCATGGAACGGTAAGTCTGTGCAAATATACCTCACAGGTAAACGGTCACATAAAGGAGAGCTATGTGTATACTCCACCCGGATATGAGAGTGGAGATGGAAGGTATCCTGTATTGTATTTACAGCATGGTGTCGGGGAGAATGAGACCGGATGGGTATGGCAGGGTAAGATGAATTTCATCATGGACAATCTGATAGCAGACAAAAAATGTGTGCCGATGATCATAGTTGCAAGCAGTGGCTACGCATTTAAGGATAACGAATACCCTGTATTTTTTCCTGGAGATTTTGACAGTGAGCTTGTAAATAGCATAATCCCTTATATAGAGAAAAATTTTAAGGTCAAAAAAGGAAGAAACAACCGTGCTGTGGCAGGACTTTCACTTGGTTCAGGACAGGCTACGGATATAGCGGCAAGACACCCGGAGCTTTTTTCAGCAGTTGGTGTATTTTCAGGTGTTGCAATACATCTCATGAAAAAAATCATCGACAGCCCATATCGGTTTGAAGCTGTCTTTATGTCGGCAGGAGATGAAGAAAAAGAGATACTGCTTGGAATCAATGAGATGGTAAAGGAATTTTCACGACAGGGGAAAAACAGTACACCAAAAGTATATGAGGGGTATCATGAATGGCATGTATGGAGAAAGAGCTTTAAGGATTTCGCACAGATGCTTTTTACATGGGATGACGCAGAACTTGATGATATTAATAAAGCTGTCCCGGTCAGATCAAAGAATATTGATTTTACCACACCAGTACAGGTGGATGAGAGCATGGTATTTTTTGATCCGGTGTACAGGCAGATACAGTTCGAAAATGACGAGGATGGAAAACCGGCTGGCAAATATCCGGATGTCATACATGGTATCCGTGTGACGGAGGATAACAGCATTGAAGTAAATCTTTTTGCACCTGATGCAAAAAGCGTGAGCGTAGTTCTTGAAAATGGCACGGAGGAGCTTCTTTACAGATCAAAGAAAAATGAGGGTTATTGGGAAAAAACAATAGGCAATCCGGCAGAGGGATTTAACTATGTGACATTTATGGTAAATGGAACACCTGTAGTAAATCCTGCGGCACCTGTCGGGTTCGGATATAACAGGGCTGTAAACTTTGCTGAGGTACCTGAGAGGAACTTTAGCTGGCATGAGCTTAAGGAAACAGATCATGGTCAGATACATATCCATTATTCGTGTGATGGAGACGGACAGGTCAGTATGAATTATGTTTATACACCAGCCGGTTATGGAGAGGATAACTGTGACACCGGCAGAGTATGTGTGCTTGAGTGTGCTGCGGACGAAAGAAATTTTTGCTGGATACATCAGGGAAAGATAGCAAATATCATGGATAATCTGTCTGGCGAAGGCAGGATAAAAGGAATTATGATAATAATGGCAGACAGCACGATATCTGATGATATCATCGGGAACATAACAGCCATATACGGAATTAAGGACAGTGCACAGAAAGAATGGTTCAAAAAAGGAGATAATGAATCCTGGACATCATGCAGACACAGATTTGTAAATTTAATGTGCGGGATACAGTAAAACAGCGACAAAAAGGAGAGAAAAATGGCAGGAGCATATAAGACAGGCAAATACAGAAATATATTCAAAGAGTATGGGTATCCGGAAGAAGAAATTCAAAAAAGAGTAGAGGATACTTTTAACACGATATTCTATGGGAATGATGATGAACGTTTTTATCATGAAGCCGGTGATGATATGGGATATATGGAGGATACCGGTAATCATGATGTGAGAACCGAGGGAATGTCATATGGCATGATGGTATGTGTACAGCTGGATAAAAAAGCAGAGTTTGACAGACTGTGGAAATGGGTGCGCACATATATGTACATAGAAGATGGTCCGGCAAAAAATTATTTTGCGTGGTCATGTCAGACAAACGGAAAGCGAAATGCCGATGGACCGGCACCTGATGGTGAAGAGTATTTTGCAATGGCATTGTTTTTCGCCTTTAAAAGATGGGGAGATGGCGATGGTATATTCTGCTACAGCAAAGAGGCACAAAATATCTTAAGGGAGTGTGTGCACAAGGGTGAGCCGGGACACAGCGGAGAGCCAATGTGGGAGCCTTCCAACAAGCTGATAAAGTTTGTCACAAATATGGATTTCAGTGATCCTTCATACCATCTGCCGCATTTTTATGAACTTTTTGCCCAAAGGGCTTATGAGGAGGACCGGGACTTCTGGAAAGAAGCAGCAGCTGCCAGCAGAGCATATCTGCACAGTGCATGCCATGAAAAGACAGGACTTAGCGCAGAATATGCAGATTATGACGGAAAGCCTCATACGGGGCATAAGGAAATATTTGGAAGACATGACTGGTATTACAGTGATGCATACCGCACGATCGCCAATATAGCGATGGATCATCTGTGGTTTGATGCAGATCCGTGGCAGATTAAAACGGCAGAAAACCTTCAGAAGTTTTATTGTGAGGATCAGAAGGACAATTGGGATGGTGTATTTCTTATAGATGGTACACCGCTTGATGAGAAGGCACTTCATCCGGTAGCAATCATTGCTGTTAATGCAGAAGCTTCACTCGCAGCAGATGGAAAATATGCAAAGCAATGTGTTGAAAAGTTCTGGAACACTCCGCTTAGGACAGGTGACAGGAGATACTATGACAATTTCCTTTACATGTTTGCAATGTTAGCACTTTCAGGAAATTACAGGATTTATTGATTTTAATATACAAGAACCTTAAGCTGGAATGATGAAGCAGTCATAAACTATAAAAGACAGGACAAATATCTATAATTTCTCCCGGTGCAAAGCACCGGGAGTTTTTGTATCATATAATCATTATAGCTGATAAAATTGACACAACAAGGAGGCAGCAAGATGGCAGGGCCAAAAGCACCAAAGGATCCGGAAAGAAAAAGACCTTATTTCTACATCATGAAGGATAAGGATATATACGGCTCAGTACAGGAAGATGGAAGCATTATACATTTTATATATGAAAGCGACGGAAGACTGATAAACAGTGCACAGATAGCCGGAAATATAGAAGATAAAGAGGAACTGGGACTGTTAGGGACAGTGGAAGGTTTTGGCAGGCTTGTACACAGCATAGGTGTATCTGTGGAAACAGATAATCAAAACGAACAGATAGAATTTGTGTTTCAGATGTACGGAAAGAAGGATCTGTACGGAGGCGGTACTAATCTTAAGGTAAAGCTGACAGGCGATGGAATGGAGAGAAAGATATACCTGTCAGATTATAAGTGGACACCGGATGATGATATACCGGGACAGATAAAGTTTATATTTAATACACCGGATATCATGGGAAAAGCGAGTGTCAGACTGTATCTGAATGACGGCTATGAGGCTCCGGCAGATATTGAGGAAACAGAGGTGGATATGAACTCTGATGAATACTGCAGGATGATAAGCCATTCGCTTATGAATATGGGAAATGCATACCGCATAAGAAAAGCCATCGAAAAGACTAGAGCCGGAAAAGAGGTATCACTTGCATACATCGGTGGATCTATCACACAGGGAGCAGGTGCGGCACCTATAAATACAGAGTGCTACGCATACAAATCCTATCAGCTTTTCCAGAAGCGGTTTTCCGCAAAGAATAATGTGAAATTCATAAAAGCCGGTGTGGGCGGCACACCATCGGAGCTGGGAATGATCAGATTTGACAGGGATGTACTAAGAGACGGACAGCAGCCTGATATAGTAGTTATTGAATTTGCTGTAAATGATGAGGGGGATGAGACAAAGGGTGACTGCTATGAAAGCCTTGTACGTAAAGTACTTAATCTGCCATGGAAACCGGCAGTCATATTGCTTTTTTCAGTATTTGCAAATGACTGGAACCTTCAAGACCGCCTAAGCCCGGTTGGAAAGCTCTATGATCTGCCTATGGTAAGCGTGCTGGATGCGGTTTCCCCTCAGTTTGCATTAAAAAATGACGAGGGAAGGGTAATAACCAAAAATCAGTTTTTCTATGATATGTTTCATCCGGGCAATGCAGGCCATTCCGTCATGGCAGACTGCATAGAGTATCTTTTTGAAAAAATAGATCAGGCAGGGCATGCAAGTTTGAATGCATTTGAACTGGGACTGACAGAGGAAAAAATATTGCAGGAAAAACTAAATCTTGCACCGGTAATAGGAAACAGCTTTGAAAATATAAGACTGCTCGACAAAAAGGATATATATGCAAAGGCATATATTGACGAGGGTGGCTTTGATTCGACAGATACACAGCTGCAAAGCGTTGAGATGGATGATCAGCTTTCGCTGACTCCGGAATTCCCGTATAACTGGATGTATGATGGCACAAAAAATACATTAAACAGGGTAAAAGCGTATTTTGAGCTTGAGATGGAGTGCAGGGCACTTCTCCTTGTATTTAAGGATTCGGGAGAGGTAAACGTGGGAAAGGCGAAGGTATATGTGGACGGAGAATATCATTTTACGGCTGATCCACATATCAATAACTGGCAGCACTGCAATGCGGTAATAATATTTAACAATAAGACCAGTGAAAATCATGTTGTAAGAATTGAAATTGCAGAGGAAGACAGAGACAAGCAGTTTACGATACTGGGCTTTGGATATGTATTATAGAGAATGAGAGGTAAGAGACATGGTAACAGCAAAAAATCCAATACTTTCAGGTTTTTATCCTGATCCATCAATATGTAGAGTCGGGGAAGACTATTATCTGGTGACATCAAGCTTTGTGTATGCACCGGGTGTTCCCATATTTCATAGCCGGGATCTGGCTCATTGGGAGCAGATTGGCAATATACTTGACAGACCATCGCAGCTATGCGTGGAAAATGAAGAAATATCGAGAGGTATTTTTGCACCGACCATAAGATATCATGAAGGAACTTTTTATATGATAACGACCAATGTATCGCATGGCGGCAATTTTATAGTGACAGCGCAGGATCCCGCAGGACCGTGGTCTGATCCGTATTATTTGGGAGAAGAAGCAGTCGGAATAGACCCAAGCCTTTTCTTTGATGATGACGGCAGATGTTATTACTGTGGCACACGCCCAAACCCTGAAGGAGTACGCTACAATGGAGACTGGGAGATATGGATACAGGAGCTTGATCTTGGAACCATGAAGCTTAAGGGTAGGAGCATGGCCATATGGAAAGGTGCTGTAAAGGGCTGCATATGGCCGGAAGGACCACATATCTACAAGATAAACGGATATTATTATCTGATGCATGCAGAGGGCGGCACCGGACCGGAGCACAGTATAACGATAGCAAGAAGCACGGAGCTTTTTAAATGGTTTGAAGGATGTCCGAGAAATCCGATATTTACACACAGAAATCTGGGGATGGATTATCCGGTCATCTATGCAGGACATGGTGATCTGGTGGATGATATAAACGGAAACTGGTATGTGGTCATGCTTGCGTCAAGACCATGCAAAAAGCACAGCAGCATGGGCAGGGAAACCTTTATTGCAAAAACAATATGGGAAAACGAATGGCCGGTAATAGCACCCGGGATAGGACACCTTGAGGATACGGTAGATATACCGCTTGAAGAGTGCAGATTTATAGATGAGATATCAGAAAATGATTTTATAACTTTCTGCGAAGCCAAACTTGATAAGAGGCTGGTTGGAATAGGAAAACGCAACGAGTCTTTTTACTCCCTTAAGGAAAATCCGGGAGTACTGAGACTGTACACAAACAAAGAGCAGATCACTGATCTTGGCACAAGCGCATTTCTTGGACTAAGACAGAAGGGCTATGAGTTTACGGTAAAGACAGCAGTGCGTTTTATCCCACAGTCGGATAATGAGACGGCAGGACTTGTACTTTTCCAGAACAATGAGAATCATCTTCGCGCTGAGATAACAATGGAAGCCGGGAGGCTGGTATTTGTGGTGACTACACATATTAAGGGAACTGACAAAAAGATAGCAGTGGCAGATATTATGGAGTACAGCATTACAGAAAAAAATCCACTGTGGAATATATGTATGATCTGTAAGGAACAGGAAGCATCTATATGGATAGGTACGGCCGAAAAGAGCGTAAAAGTCGCAGAAAAAATAAGTCTGCTGCCATATACCACAGAAGAAGCAGGTGGCTTTGTGGGCTGTACGGTCGGTATGTATGCATCCTCAAATGGCAGCAATAGTAATAACTATGCAGAATTTTCATACATAATGCTCACCCAATAAACATTTTGCGAAATTCAGTCGGGGTGCAGCCCTTTTCAGCTTTGAACACCCTTATGAAAGTGGATGGATTTGCAAAGCCTGACTGCATTGCAGTCTCGGTGACAGATATATTGGGATCAGCCAGAAGGGTCAGGGCAAGCTCTATTCTTTTCTGATTTAAGTATTTGTAAAAGGTATTATTGGTAAACTGCTTAAATAGCCGGGTAAAGTGATATTTACTGAATCCGGCTATTTTTGAGATTTCATCAAGTGTTATGTCCTCAGTGCAATGTGTATCGATATACTCACAGATAGACAGAAAACGCTCCAGATATTCCTGCTGTTTGTGTCTGCCGACATTAAAATTACAACTGTTGGCAGTATGATGTCTTCCAATAAGGACAAGTACTTCAAGCATTTTGGAGTAGATCACGGCTTCTGATAGGAATGGGTCGGTCTGGTATTCATCTGATATATCAAGCAGCAGTTTACGGATATTGCTGTGGATATCACCGGAAGTTTCCGGGGTTAGCGTTATAGCAGGTGCTATAAGGGTAAGTATGGAATTTAATTCCTTTATTTTTGAGACAGCAGACCACTCAATCTGCAGGATAAGCCTTTTTCCGGTGTCAGGTGCGATAAGCCTGTGTTTTACACCGGAAGCTATAAAGATAATATCATTCTCATTAAGATGTACCAAATCATCCCCAATCTGCACTGTATAGCCGCCTTCAAGTGGCATGATAATCTCCATGGGAGTATGCCAGTGAATGGGATAATCTTCTGCTTCCGCATTTATAAAAAGCTTTACATTGCTGTTTTCTTTATATTTTACTGTCTCATGTATTCCATTCAGATTTTCGATCATATATACTTGTCTCCATACGGCTGATATTTATGCGCATTTGCGTGAATATAGTTATTATAGCACAAATAGCAATTTTTGAACATTGTGGGGCAACAATTAGAAAGAAAATACTGCATGAATCTGGTAAAATCATTATATAAATTAAAGGAGAAGTCACTATGAGTAAAAAAACTATAGAATATGCAAAAAAACTAGTATCGCAGATGACAATAGATGAGAAGATAAGTCAGATGCTGTATGAGTCACCGGCTATAGAAAGACTGGGGATACCGGAATACAACTGGTGGAATGAGGCTCTTCATGGAGTAGCAAGAGCCGGTGTTGCTACAGTATTTCCTCAGGCGATAGGTCTTGCGGCAACTTTTGATACTGACCTGATAGAAAAGATAGGAGATGTTGTATCAACGGAGGGTCGTGGAAAGTTCAATGAATTTTCAAAAAAGGGTGATCACGGAATATACAAGGGACTTACCTTCTGGGCACCTAATGTAAATATATTCAGAGATCCAAGATGGGGCAGGGGACATGAGACATACGGGGAAGATCCGTACCTGACAGGTAAGCTTGGCTGCGCATATATAAGGGGATTGCAGGGAGATGATCCGGATCACTTAAAATCGGCAGCCTGTGCAAAGCATTTTGCGGTACACAGCGGTCCGGAAGCCATAAGACATGAGTTTGATGCGAAAGCATCAAAGCATGATATGTATGATACATATTTGTATGCCTTCAAGCGATGTGTAAAGGATGCAAAGGTTGAGGCTGTCATGGGGGCTTACAACAGGGTAAATGGAGAACCTGCCTGCGGAAGCAGGACACTGCTTAAGGATATACTGCGTGACGAGTTTGGATTTGAAGGTCATGTGGTGTCAGACTGCTGGGCAATACTTGATTTCCACGAACACCATCATGTGACGGATACAGTTGAGGAATCGGCTGCTATGGCTGTAAACAACGGCTGTGACTTAAACTGTGGAAGTGCATTTTTACATCTTAAGGATGCTTATGACAAGGGACTGGTTTCGGACGAGGCGATCACGGCAGCAGTAGAAAGGCTGATGGAGGTGCGTATCCGTCTGGGCATGATGAAGGATTATCCATCGCCATATGAGGACATATCGTATGAGGTTGTAGAATGTAAGGAACATGTGGAGCTTTCTGTGGAGGCTGCCAGAAGAAGTCTTGTACTTTTAAAGAATAAGGACAATTTCCTGCCTCTCGACAGAAAAAATGTTAAAACTATTGCGGTTATCGGACCAAATGCCAACTCCAGGGATGCGCTTATAGGAAATTATTATGGTACCTCATCAAGATATATCACTCCACTTGAGGGATTGCAGCAATATCTTGGAGAGGATACAAGAGTGCTTTATGCAGAGGGCTGCCATCTGTACAAGGACAAAGTACAGGGACTTGCAGAGGAAAAGGACAGATTTAAGGAAGCACTCATCATGGCAGAACAGTCAGATGTGGTCGTAATGTGTCTTGGACTTGATGCAACTATAGAAGGTGAAGAGGGTGATGCCGGAAATGAATATGCAAGCGGTGACAAGCTGGGGCTTATGCTTCCGGGACTTCAAGAGGAACTTTTAGAGGCTGTTGCAGCAGTAGGAAAGCCGGTAATACTTGTGCTGTCAGCAGGAAGTGCGATAGATCTTTCCTGGGCAGAAGAACATGTGAATGCCATTATAGACAGCTGGTATCCGGGAGCCAGAGGCGGAAAGGCTGTTGCAGAAGCTATATTCGGAGAGTATAGTCCGAGTGGAAAACTGCCGGTTACATTTTATCAGGGCACCGAAAATCTCCCAGAGTTTACGGATTATTCAATGGCTCACAGGACATATCGCTATACAAATGAGAATGTGTTATATCCATTTGGATATGGACTGCATTATGGTGAGACAAACTATGATGGACTGTCAGTGGATAAAGCAGAAAGTGATGTAAACGAACCTGTCGAGGTGTTTGTAAATGTGACAAATGACAGCAGATATACTGTAGATGAGATAGTTCAGCTCTATATCAGGCACGTTGATGCTGCAGAGTATGAGCCGGGATATCAGCTAAAGGGGATTGAGGTTGTAAAGCTTGAGCCACATGAGACTAAGAAAGTAAAGCTGACTCTTTCGCCAAGGGACTTTGCTGTGATAGAAGAGGATGGAAGCTGTGTAGCTGTGCCGGGAATTTATGAGATATCCGCAGGAGGACAGCAGCCTGATGACAGAAGCACAAAGCTCACAGGCAAGAGGACAGAGCGCATTGAGATCGCAAGATGTGGAGAGAAAACAGGGGTAGATTATTAATAATAAATATGTTATTTTATAATTAATGATAAGTTAAAACAGACTTTAGGAGCGGGCATATGTCGGCTCCTTTAAGTGATATCAGAGGAACTGTTTATGAGAAAATCAATATGGAATGCCATTGAGAGAAAGCTTGATGATTATTCACTCAGAAAAAAATTTTACATATTTTATGTACTGTGTGTCATGCTGCCGCTCATAGTGACTGATGCAGTGGTGCTTTCCATCGTAAATAATGCTGAAAAAGAAAGCAGCAGACATGAAATGTCGAGCATAGCAAGTGCTGTGGGATATAATCTGAGCAGCATGGTCAATAACGCAGGAGAGGCAGCTAAGAGTATCTATACCAGCAAGCGCATAGACGATTTTATATCAAAGGAATACACAAGCTCTGCTGAGTATGTATCAGAGTATCAGAGCTTCTTTCAAGATACACTTTTTGAAAACACACTTGGAATGAGCAATATAGTATTTTTCATGTATGCTGACAATCCTACAATAGTAAATGGCGGAAAAGTAAATGATATGTCTGCTGTAAGAAATACGGATTCTTACAGACTTCTGAAGCAGAAGGGAAGCGGAGGACTCTTTTTTGTATATGAAAAAGGCGGAGCCGGATTGTCAGATGAAAGACGTATGATTTATATGCAAAATCTGGATTTTTACTCATCTGATATCGAAAAGGTACTCAAGGTAGAGTTTAATTATGGCAGCATGATGCGTACTCTTAAGAATATGAATTATGATAATGAAGTGCTTATCTGCCATGGAGATGACATAGTGCTGTCAAATGGGGCCTACAGTGGAGTCAACAAACCATTTAAGACATTGGAGGAGATTGGGAAAATAAGCGACTCCGTATACAGGCAGCAGATCTCTTTGTATGGCTGTGATCTTGATATATATGTGTTTAAGACACGCAGTAATATATGGAGCATGCTTATGCACAATGCACCGATCATTGTTTTTCTGATGCTTATAAATGTATTCTTTCCACTTTGTCTGTTCAGTATCTTTAACCATTCCTTTACGAGCAGGATATTAAAGCTTTCAAAGGTATTTAAGTCAGTTGACAGCGAAAAGCTTGTATCTATGACTGGCAGGGAGAGCAAAGATGAGATCGGCAGCATGATAAAAAATTACAACAGGATGGTAAGCCGCACAAATGACCTGATTCAGACTGTATATAAGAATAAGCTAAAAGAGCAGGAGATGCTTGTAAGTCAGAAAAATGCAGAGCTTCTTGCACTGCACAGCCAGATAAATCCGCACTTTCTGTTTAATGCGCTTGAGAGCATACGAATGCACAGTCTGCTTAAAAGGGAAAATGAGACGGCTGATATGGTTGAAAAACTCGCAATCATGCAAAGACAGTATGTGGAGTGGGGAAATGATGCTGTAACCGTTGCAAAGGAATGTGAATTTGTAAAAGCCTATCTGGCATTGCAGAAATACCGGTTTGGCGAGCGGTTGAACTATAACATAGATATAGAAGCAGACTGCATGGAATGTCAGGTGCCAAAACTTACGCTTGTAACCTTTGTTGAAAATGCCTGTGTGCATGGCATAGAAAGTAAAGCTGCTCCGGGCTGGATATTTGTGCGTATATTCAAAAAAGCCGGGTTCATGCATATAGAGGTTGAGGATACAGGCAGCGGAATTGATCCGGATGCTCTTGAAAAAATGAAAAGTAACATGAAAAATGCAGATATCGATATGTTAAAGACCGGTGGCAGAGTGGGCGTGATAAATGCCTGCCTGCGTATCAAAATGGTAACGGAATCTAAAGCAGTATTTGATGTGGACAGTGAGGAAGGCTGCGGTACGACTGTGATGATAAAAATACCGGAAACATATTTATAGGAGATTTAAAATGCTTAAAGTATTATTGGTGGATGATGAGCCTTTTATAATACAGGGGCTTAAGGTGATCATTGATTGGGAAAATGAAGGATTTGAGATAGCAGGAATGGTCTTAAATGGAAAGGAAGCCCTGCAGTTTCTTGAAAATGAGAATGTGGATCTGGTCATAGCCGATATAAGGATGCCGGAGATGACAGGACTTGAGCTGCTTGAGACTTTGAGAAAAGAAAAAAAATCAGATGTGTATTTTGTGATATTAAGCGGTTATGCAGATTTTAGCTATGCGCAGCAGGCTATGCAGAATGACTGTACGGATTACATACTAAAGCCGGTGGACAAGGAGATGCTGCTTAAGGTACTAAACAAGGTTCTTGTGCTCAAAAACGAGAAAAACAAGATCGACGAGGATAACAAAAAGATGAAACAGGCATACCTTGCAGGACACCTGATATCTCTGATACGGGGCAAATATGATGAAGTAAACCTGAACTATGTAAAAGAAAATATGAGGTGTGAGGGTGGAGCAAGGTATGTTGAGATACAGGTGGAGCAGTTTCCGGCAGGTGATGAGATACTCGATAGTGATATGAGAAGCTTACAGCGCAAGATGTACGAAAGCTGTGTTGCTTTTCTGGGGGCTGATTCGGCACATTGTGTATTTGATGTATCGGTAAATGAAAAAGTGTATGACATAGGCTTTATATGCTCAGATTATATGGCAGAGGAAGCCGCAAAAAACGAGAGAAAATATCTGGAGGATCTGAGAAGGTATATATGTGATAATACACAAAAGAATATAGTTATGCTGGTCGGAAGAAAAGTATCAGATATATCAAAGATAGCCAGATCATACGGCAATGCATGTATGCTCAGGTCGTTTCAGGGATTTCGCATAGTAAAGAGCATATATTACTATGAGGATGAAGTAAAGATATCGGCAGATGGAATAGTGCTTTGTAAAGATAGTCTGGATGAGCTGCTTAGGACAGTGGAACAGAACAACCATGTTGAGATAAGAAATGCAGTTGCCACATTTTATGATGAGATGTCCAGCATGGGTATGAATGGGGAAAGCATGAATTTAAATATCAATTATCTGTTGTTTCAGTTCATACACCTGGCAAGTGAGCAGGATGATAATGTAAATCAGCAGGAGATTTTGCGACTCATAAGTGAGAGCAGCTTTAAGACCGGTATTGAGAGGGGAAGCCGTGCACATATGACAAGATTTTGCTGTGAGTATGGTGATTATCTGTCGCAGCTTAGAAAAAATGTGTCAAGAGGTGTGATCGGCATGGTAGAAAAGGAAGTAAGAGACAATTATGCCACGAACATCACGCTTAAGAGCCTGAGTGAGAAGTATTATGTAAACAGTGCATACTTAGGGCAGCTTTTCAGAAAAAAATACGGACAGTCCTTTAAGGATTATCTGAACAATTACAGGATGGAACGGGCGGCAGAGCTTCTGCTTAGGACTGATAAGAAGATAATACAGATAGCAGAGGAAGTCGGATATCATGATATGGATTATTTTGTGAACAGGTTTATACAGGTAAAAGGCTGTACACCGGCGCGTTTCAGACGCCAGATGCAAAGTGGAGAATAATATATATTACTGCAAAACAGGGTAAATTATAGTTTTTTCGAGAAACTATAGTTTACCCTGTTTTTGACTATAGTTACTCCGATTGTTTGAAAACTTAAAAAGTATAAAATTAAGTTATCAAAAGGGAGGACATTACAATATGAGAAGAAAAAAAATTGTAAGCATGCTGCTTGTGGCTACTATGGCAGCAACAATGTTTGCCGGATGTGGTAATGATAGTGGCAAAAAAGGTAGCTCTGGAGGTGCGAAAGAGTTTGATGCATTCTTTGCTGTGCCGGGATCTGAAATCAATGATGATAATGAAATCCAGAAGATCATCGAGGAAAAGACAGGTGTGAGGGTAAAGGAAACCTGGCTTACCGGACAGACAGCAGATGAGGCAGTCGGAACAATGATCGCAGGTGGCGAGTATCCTGATTTCATTGAAGGTGCAAGTGGACAGAAGCAGTTATATGAAGCAGGTGCACTTGTTCCATTGGATGACTACATCGAGAAATATCCAAACATCAAAAATCTTTTCACAGAACTTGAGTGGGAAAAACTTCGTCAGGATGACGGACATATCTACTGGATACCACAGTTTAGCTGCATAAAGGGAGACGAGAAAGTCTGCACACACAATGACGAGGCATTCTGGATCCAGGCAAGAGTACTTAAATGGGCTAACTATCCGGAGATCAAGACACTGGATCAGTATTTTGACCTCATCGAGAAATATAATGAAGCAAATCCAACAATGGCTGATGGAACAAAAAATATTCCATATACAATCCTTTGTGAAGATTGGAGATATTTCTGTCTTGAGAATGCACCACAGTTCCTTGACGGATATCCAAACGATGGATCATGTATGGTAGATCCTGATACAAAGAAAGTACTTGACTATAATACATCTGATACAGCAGTTAAATATTTCAAGAAGCTCAATGAAGAGTATAATAAGGGAATTGTAGATCCTGAGTCATTCACACAGACATATGATGAATATATCTCTAAGCTTTCTACAGGACGTGTACTTGGAATGATTGACCAGTGGTGGGATTTTGCATACACAGCAGGTGATGCAATTAAACAGGCAGGTCTTGCTGAGCAGGGATGCGATTACATTCCGGTACCTGTAACAATCGACGGCCGTGACAATCAGTGGCACAATGCAGGCGGTGCTTTCAACGAGGCAACAGGTCTTGCTGTTACAACAGCCTGTGATGATGTAGATGCGGCCATGAAGTTTGTAAATGATCTTCTTGATCAGGATATCCACAATCTCAGATTCTGGGGTGTCAAGGGTACTGACTATGAAGTAGATGAGAATGGTGAGTTCTACAGAACAGCAGATGAGAGAAAGCAGGCTTCTGATACAGCATACAAGGCTTCTCATTTATGCTCATACTCATACTTCCCACAGTACAATGGAACAAGTGATGATGGAATCAATGCCAACAAACCTGATGGACAGGCAAGAGAGTTCTATGATGGTCTTAACAGTGATGTACAAGAAGCTTTCGATGCCTATGGTGTTAAGACATATGTTGAAATGCTTGGAACAAACGATGCACCTGGAGATTGGTATCCGATGTGGTCATACTCTAACAACTTTAACACAAGCACTCCTGGTGGAGTAGCCTGGACAAAGATTGGCGAAGTTAAGCATGAGCAGCTTCCACAGGTTGTTATGGCAAAAAACTTTGACAAAGCATGGGATACATACATGGATGCATACAATGCATGCAATCCACAGGATTTCCTGGATGAATTACAGACTGAGCTTGATAAAAGATTAGAGCAGGCTGCTAAGTTCAAATAAAGCTTAAATGAAATTTAAGGCAGGCAGATGTAATAGCGTTTTATCTGCCTGCTGCCTTTTAAGGAGTGGTGTCATGTCATTAACGAGAGAAAATAAAAAAGAAAAGGTCAGAAAACCTAGAACAAAAATTACATGGAAAGAAGTCAAACGCCAGAAAGTGCTGCTGTTCTGGGCAGCAATAATGGTGGCATATGGAGTCGTATTCTATTATCTGCCGCTCGCTGGCTGGGCAATGGCATTTCAGGATTACAAACCAAGACTTGGTATATTTCATTCTGCATTTGTTGGATTGGACAAATTCAAGATGCTGTTCTCGGATATGACATTTATCCGTGTTATAAGAAATACACTCGCAATGGGCGTTATCAATCTGGTTGTAACTTTTGTCACAGCCATAGCATTTGCAATCTTACTTAATGAGATTGCATCAAAGGGTGGAAAGAAAGTAGTACAGACTATATCATATCTTCCACATTTCCTTTCATGGATCATTGTAACAGGTATTTTACACGATATGCTTTCAGGAACAGGTATTGTAAATGAGTTCCTTGTAAATATGCATATTATAGACCAACCGATAAACTTTTTCGCACATACGGGATATTTCTGGCCGATAGTGGCATTTGCCAATGTATGGAAAGAAACAGGATGGAATGCAATCATATATCTTGCAGCCATTACATCAATAGATCCTTCACTTTACGAAGCAGCATCTATTGATGGAGCGGGACGCTGGGCAAAGATCAAGTACGTAACACTGCCGGGAATCAAACCAACTATCATAATCCTTCTTCTTATGAATGTAGGTAATGTTTTAAATGCAGGATTTGAGATACAGTATCTCTTAGGAAACGGTCTGATACAGAAAGTATCACAGACTATTGATATTTATGTACTTAAATGGGGCATAAGCCAGGGAGATTATGCAATAGGTACTGCAGCAGGTATATTCAAGAGTGTGGTAAGTATAATTCTTATATTTATTGCAAATAAAATTGCCAAACATAATGGTGAAGAGCAGTTGTTTTAAGGAGGTCTTGTACGATGGCAGATATAACAGCAGGCTCTGTAAAGAGCAAAAAGAAAAAGAAGATAAGTATATTTCCAATTGTAAATTGCATCATTATGGTATTGTTTTTGATCATAACGCTTTATCCGGTGCTTAATACACTTGCGATATCGCTTAATGATGGTACAGATGCATTAAGAGGTGGAATTTACCTCTTACCAAGAAAGTTTACCTGGAAGAATTATATAACGGTTTTACAAAAAGATAATCTTATAACAGGAGCATACATTACTGTTGCCAGAACAATAATTGGAACAGTCTTAGCACTGGTGGCAAATGCAATCCTTGCTTTTATAGTCAGCAGAAAAAGATTTTTGTTCAAAAGAGGTTTATCCCTGTTTTGGGTTATCACAATGTATGTCAATGGTGGATTAATCCCTACCTTCCTCCTGTACAAGGGACTTGGGCTTACCAATAGTTTTTGGGTTTATGTAGTCCCTGGAATGGTCAGTGCGTTTAACATGCTCGTTATCAGGACCTATATGAATGGAATTCCTGACAGCTTAGAGGAATCAGCGCAGCTTGACGGTGCAGGATATACCACCATTTTTCTGAAGATTTATTCACCTCTCTGCAAACCGGTATATGCGACAGTAGCTTTATTCGTAGCAGTAGGACAGTGGAACTCATGGTTTGATGCAATGCTTTATAACCGTATGAATACAAAGCTTACTACATTACAGTATGAGCTTATGAAGCTTCTTTCAGCTGTAACAAATCAGGGAGGATCAGCAGAAACATTGAAAAATGCTGTAGGTGCAGTTACACCTACCTCAGTTCGTGCCGCAGCAACAATTATAACAATGCTTCCGATCATATGTATTTACCCGTTTTTACAGAAATACTTTGTTACAGGACTTACACTTGGTGGAGTTAAAGAATAAATATTTTTTTACAGGATGCCCGGCAGGATAACTGCCGGGTGTTTTTGTGTAAATGTTTATTTGAAAGGAGAATTTTCTTCAAATCAGGAGCAAAATGAGAAAAATGGTACGTTGGCACTAAATAGTAGTGGATTATTATAAAAAAATGTTGTATAATAAAGCTACTCTAAAAACTCAAACAAAAGAAGGGGGATTTTATGAATAGTCAACAGTATAGCAGAGCCAATAAACGTGTATTTATGGCGGTAATCATAGTATTTGCATATATAGCATTTACGTTATTTGCAGCAGTTGGGACAAAAGATGCTGATATTACCAGGATAAGTATACAGCTTGTTGCGGCAATAGCAGTAATAGTAATAGCTGTAATTGCATTTATTACAAAAAGAGACAGTAGAACAGGTGCGCTTATACTTGTAAGCGCCATGACAGCAGGATATTTTATTATCGCACTGATCAATTCAACAATCGGTACATGGACATATGCCCTGCCGCTTGTTATTGCAGCGATGATATATCTGGATATAAAGATGATGATGGTGATGAACGCAGTAATAATCATATCCAGCGTCATCAGGCTTGTAATGCAGCTTGGAATAGGGGGTACAGTTCTTCAGAATGATGTGATAGCAGTTTTTGTACTTGTACTTGTGGGATATGCGTCAGACAGCATCACGATTCTTCTTACCCATTTCTTCGATGAAAATATGGAAGAAATCAAAGAATCTGCTATGGCACAGGTGGACAGCAATAAGAAGATGGTAATGGTTGCGGAGAATATTTCAAAGCACTTTGACGAGGCTATGACCATGTTAAATGATCTCGATGAGTCTGTTGCGGTGAGCCATAGTTCAATCCAGGAGATAGCAGACAGCACAGAGAGCACTGCGGAGGCTATCCAGAAGCAGGCAGCTATGTGTGTTGATATTCAGGGAAATACAGACAATGCAGAAAGTGGAATCAAGGCTATGATAGATGCCTCACGCCAGACTGATGAGACCGTAAAGCAGGGAGCTGATGTTGTGGAAGAACTCAAGGAGCAGGCACACAACGTGGCAGAGGCAAGCAATGTTACAGTGTCAGTTATCCAGAGTCTTACAGCTAAGGTAGAGGAAGTAAAGAGCTTTGTTGAGTCGATTATCAATATTTCTAACCAGACAAATCTGCTTGCTCTCAATGCTTCAATTGAGGCGGCCAGGGCAGGTGAAGCAGGAAAGGGCTTTGCGGTAGTAGCAGATGAAATCAGACAGCTCTCAGAGCAGACAAAGGATGCATCAGCCAATATTACAGAGATTATAAACAAGCTTAATGAGGACACAAGGCGTGCCAACGAGAGTATCGAGAACTCAGTATCATCGGTAGAGAAGCAGAATGAGCTTATCGACGATACAAGAGAAAAGTTTAATGCCATGGGAGAGGCCGTTGAGCTGTTGATGAAGGATATCAGTGTGGCTGAGGAGAGTATCAAAAAGATTCTTGATTCAACAACAGTCATATCAGACAATATCACACACCTTTCAGCTACCGGAGAAGAGGTCGCAGCTTCTTCAACAGAGGGACTTCGCATGGCTGATACCACAGTCGAGAGCATGGCAAAGTGCAAGAAGGTACTGGAAAATATCTATATGCTTGCGGATGACCTCAAAAACTCTGTTGAGGAGAATGAGGAAGAGCTTAGTCAGAAATTTGATTTCTAAGAGCAGTAATATGTTTTTTACGGCAGGAGCGCATTTGCTCCTGCCATTTTTACATATTTTTTATGATAAAAATATTTACATTATTGTAATATATGATAAAATATTTCTAACACAATAACACAATAACACAATGGCTACATAAACAATAGGATATATGGAGGAAGTTATGGACGATAACAATTATATGAACAATGACAACCGGTCGTCAGGCACACCGGACAATACAGGTGTATTCGGTCAGTCTTCAGGAACAGCAAATGACTCAGACACATACAGCCAGCCGCAGGACACATACAGTCAGCCGACAGACACATATAATCAGTCTGTATCCCAGCAGGAAAGTGGGAATGCACATGGACAGTCATCAGACCAGACAGGCAGCACAGACGGATATGTCAATAATCCGGGCAGTGCATATGGTTATGCAAATCAGGGTACATACAATCAGAATCCAAATGCCCAGGGCGCATACAATCAGAATCCAAATGCCCAGGGTACATACAACCAGAACACATATGCTCAGGGCTCATTTAATCAGTCAGCTTACGGACAGACGCAGTATGGCCAGCAGCCAAACGGACAGGGTGGCTACAATCAGACCGCATACGGACAGACAGCATACAATCAGCCACAGTATGGAGCTAATCCATACAACCAGCCGCCAAAGAACAGCAATGGCTTTGGTATAGCTTCTCTGGTACTTGGAATCGCATCTATTGTACTGTTTTGTACATGCATCAATTATGTGACAGCTCTGCTTGCTATCATTTTTGGTATTATACATATCATAAAGGGCAACAACAAGGTGTTTGGTATAGTTGGTATAGCAACAGCAGCTATCTCAGTTATAGTCAGCATCATATTCTGGGTTATAGCAGGCTCAAACGTAAGCACAGATTTTGAAAAGGAGTTCATGAAGGGCTTTGATGAGGGCTATGAGTATTATAATGATGACGATTCCTATGAGGATTACGATTATGATTATGATTCTTTTGATTATGACGATTTTGATTATCAGAATTTTGAGTATGATGGCATTTATTAGAGTTAATTATTATCAAATTATTACAGAATCAATTACATCTTGACAACAGTGGCTTTTCAGTTATATACTTAAACACAGTTAGTAAAAGGCAGTGACGAAGACAGTAGAGATGGCAGGAAAGTCAAAGAGAGCCGGGGCAGGTGAGAGCCGGTATGAGTAGAGCCGTTTTGAAAATCACTTCTGAGCCGCAGGCTAAAATCGCCATACAGTGTTGCGAGAGTAGGTTCTGACGTATTCCCTACGTTACAGGGGCGGGTATGCAAGGGTATTTCCCTTAAGTACATTGTAATAGGTGGTATAGACGTATCAGGCACGCGTTCCTAATTACAGGAATGTGTGCCTTTTTTGTGAATATTCAATAAACCGAAAATTATAGTGGAGTAAGCCACAAGGAAGCCTCGTAAGAGTCGAATTTGAGGTGCAAGTTGGGATGTTCACGAACAATATAGAATAAGGAGAGATAGTCATGTACAACAAAGTTGACACCAATATGAACTTCGTTGAACGCGAGAAGAAGACAGAGCAGTTCTGGAGAGAGAACAATATCTTCAGAAAATCTATGGAAAACAGAAAAGAAGGAGAGACATACACATTCTATGATGGACCTCCTACAGCAAACGGAAAGCCTCACATCGGACATGTTGAGACACGTACCATAAAGGATATGATTCCAAGATTCCAGACCATGAAGGGCAAATATGTGCCACGTAAAGCAGGCTGGGATACACACGGACTTCCTGTTGAGATCGAGGTGGAGAAGCTTCTCGGCCTTGACGGCAAGGATCAGATTGAGAACTACGGACTTGAGCCATTCATCAAGAAGTGTAAAGAGTCTGTATGGAAATACAAGGGTATGTGGGAGGATTTCTCCAACACAGTAGGTTTCTGGGCTGATATGGACAATCCATACGTCACATATGACGACAATTTCATTGAGTCAGAGTGGTGGGCTCTCAAGGAAATCTGGAACAAGGGACTTCTTTACAAGGGCTTCAAGATTGTTCCTTACTGTCCTCGTTGTGGAACACCGCTTTCCGCACAGGAGGTGGCACAGGGCTACAAGACAGTTAAAGAAAAATCAGCAGTAGTACGTTTTAAGGTAGTAGGAGAGGATGCATATTTCCTCGCATGGACCACAACTCCATGGACACTTCCAAGCAACGTGGCACTCTGTGTGAACCCTAATGACACATATGTAAAGGTAAAGGCTGTTGATGGCTACACATATTATATGGCAGAGGCACTTGCAGACAAGGTGCTCTCACAGCTTCTTTCAAAAGAGGACGCAGAAGCAGGCAAGAAGGCATATGAGGTGCTTGAGACATACAAAGGAAAGGATCTTGAGTACAAGGAGTATGAGCCGCTTTATGACTGCGCTAAGCAGGTTGCCGATAAGCAGGGCAAGAAGGGCTTTTTCGTGACATGTGACACATATGTTACTATGTCAGACGGTACAGGAATCGTTCATATCGCTCCTGCATTTGGTGAGGATGATGCCAATGTCGGAAGAAATTATGACCTTCCATTTGTACAGTTTGTAAACGACAAGGGAGAGCTTACAGCAGAGACTCCGTTTGCCGGTATGTGGGTAAAGGATGCAGATCCTGAGGTATTAAAGGACTTAAGCGGCAGAAAGCAGCTCTTCGATGCTCCGAAATTTGAGCATGAGTATCCACACTGCTGGAGATGTGACAAGCCTCTTATCTACTATGCAAGAGAGTCATGGTACATCAAGGAGACAGCAGTAAAGGATGATCTTATCAGAAACAACAATACAGTAAACTGGATTCCTGAGTCTATCGGTTCAGGACGTTTCGGAAACTGGCTTGAGAATATACAGGATTGGGCTATCTCACGTAACCGTTACTGGGGCACACCACTCAATATCTGGGAGTGTGAATGCGGACACAGAGAGTGTATCGGAAGCCGTGCAGAGCTCGCTGAAAAAGCAGGAGATCCAAAGGCAGCAGAGGTAGAGCTTCACAGACCATACATCGACGCTGTGACAATCAAGTGTCCTGAGTGTGGCAAGGATATGCACCGTGTACCTGAGGTACTTGACTGCTGGTTTGATTCAGGAGCCATGCCATTTGCACAGCACCACTATCCATTCGAGAACAAGGAAGTATTTGAGAAGCAGTTCCCGGCCAAGTTTATCTCAGAGGCAGTTGACCAGACACGTGGATGGTTCCATTCACTCATGGCTGAGTCTACACTCCTTTTCAACAAGGCCCCTTATGAGAATGTAATCGTGCTTGGACACGTACAGGATGAGAACGGACAGAAGATGTCCAAGTCAAAGGGCAACGCTGTAGATCCGTTTGATGCACTTGAGACATACGGTGCAGATGCCATCAGATGGTATTTCTACACAGCATCAGCTCCATGGATTCCAAAGAAGTTTTCAGGAAAGCTCGTGCTTGAGGGACAGCGTAAGTTTATGGGAACACTCTGGAACACATACGCATTCTTCGTTCTTTATGCAAATATCGACAATTTTGATGCTACAAAATACAGCCTTGAGTATGATAAGCTTGCAGTAATGGACAAGTGGATTCTTTCAAAGCTCAACTCAGCAGTGGCAGGCGTGGATGAGTGCCTGTCAAACTACAAGATTCCGGAGGCGGCAAAGTACCTTCAGGAGTTCGTAGACGACTTAAGTAACTGGTATGTACGCCGCAGCCGTGAGCGTTTCTGGGCAAAGGGCATGGAGCAGGACAAGATAAACGCATACATGACACTTTATACAGCACTTGTCACCATATCAAAGGCGGCAGCACCTATGATTCCTTTCATGACAGAGGATATCTACAGAAATCTTGTCTGCTCTATTGACAAGAGCGCACCGGAGTCAATTCATCTGTGCGACTATCCTGTAGTTGATGAGAAGCTGATTGACAAAAAGCTCGAAGCTGATATGGATGAGGTACTAAAGGTTGTAGTACTCGGACGTGCATGTCGTAACGAGGCAAATATCAAAAACCGTCAGCCAATCGGAAAAATGTTTGTAAAGGCTCCGGAAAAACTGGATGAATTTTATGTGGATATCATCGCAGACGAGCTCAACGTAAAAGAGGTTGAGTTCACTGATGATGTATCACACTACACCACATACAAATTCAAGCCACAGCTTAGAACAGTGGGTCCTAAGTATGGTAAATTCCTTGGCCAGATTAAGGCAGTTTTAGCTGAGCTTGATGGTCATAAGGCCATGGAGGAGCTTAACAGCACCGGCTCTCTCAAGCTTGACAGCATTAGCGATGAAGTTGTATTATCTAAAGAGGATTTACTTATCGAGATGACTCAGATGGAGGGCTATGTGACACAGTCTGACAACAATATAACCGTTGTTCTTGACACCAACCTCACTCCTGAGCTTATCGAGGAAGGTTTCGTAAGAGAAATCATCAGTAAGATCCAGACAATGCGTAAGGACGCAGGCTTTGAGGTTATGGACCACATCGCTGTGACATACGAGGCAGATGAGAAGCTTTCAAATGTATTTGAAAAGTTTGGTGATGAAATCAAGACCGAGGTTCTTGCCGTATCAATTAAATCAGGCGAACTTAAGGGTTATGAAAAGGATTGGAAGATTAATGGTGAGGCTGTTAAGCTTGCAGTTGAAAAACAATAATCTCTGCACGAGAGGGAGCATTAATTTGCTCCCTTTTAGTGCCATAAGGAGGAATAAAATGAGAGATAATACGTTTAGCAAAAAGGTGTTTATTAAGACTGTATCAGACAATTTAAAAAATAAATATCGTAAGACTATAGATGATGCCACACAGCAGGAACTTTATCAGGCTGTATCAGAGGCCGTAAAGGATGTCATCATGGATGAGTGGATTGCCACACAGAGAGTGATGGACAAGGACGATCCAAAGGTTGTTTACTATATGTCCATGGAGTTTTTGATGGGAAGAGCTCTCGGCAACAACCTTATAAACCTCTCAGCATACAAGGAGGTTAAGGAGGCTCTCAATGAGATTGGTGTGGATATCAATGCTATTGAGGACCAGGAGCCTGATCCGGCACTTGGAAACGGTGGACTCGGAAGACTGGCAGCGTGTTTCATGGATTCACTTGCCACACTCGGATATCCTGCATACGGTTGTGGAATCAGATACAGATATGGTATGTTCAAGCAGCAGATTTCAGACGGCTTCCAGATTGAGGTGCCTGACAACTGGCTCAAGGATGGATATCCATTCGAGCTTCGTCGTCCGGAGTACTGCTATGAGGTCAAGTTTGGAGGATATGTGCAGGAGAGCACAGATGAAAACGGAGAGCTTCATTTCGAGCAGAAGGACTATCAGTCGGTGCTTGCAGTGCCTTATGATATGCCTATAGTCGGTTATGACAACAATGTGGTCAATTCTCTCATGATATGGGATGCAGAGCCAAAAAACGGCTTCTCGCTCGAGTCCTTTGACCAGGGTGACTACGACAAGGCAGTGGAGCAGGAAAATCTTGCAAGAAACCTTGTTGAGGTGCTCTATCCAAACGATAACCATGTAAAGGGCAAGGAGCTTCGCTTAAAGCAGCAGTATTTCTTTGTATCAGCAAGCATCCAGCGTGCACTTGCAAGGTTTAAAAAGCATCACAGCGATTTAAAAGATCTCCCAAATAAAGCTGTTTTCCAAATGAACGATACTCACCCTACAGTTGCAGTCGCAGAGCTTATGAGAATCCTTGTGGACGAGGAACATCTGTCATGGGATGATGCATGGGATATCACTACAAGATGTGTAGCCTACACTAACCATACAATCATGGCTGAGGCGCTTGAGAAGTGGCCAATTGAGATATTCCAGAGACTGCTTCCTCGTGTATACCAGATTGTTGACGAGATAAACAGAAGATTTGTGATGCAGATTAATGAGAGATATCCTGGCAATGAGGACAAGGTAAGAAAGATGGCTATCCTCTATGACGGACAGGTCAAGATGGCAAATATGGCTATCGTTGCAGGTTATTCTGTAAACGGTGTTGCAAAGCTTCACACAGAGATACTTAAGAATCAGGAGCTTCATGATTTCTATGAGATGTTCCCTGAGAAGTTCAATAACAAGACAAACGGAATCACACAGCGTAGATTCTTAGCACATGCAAATCCACCCCTTGCAGACTGGGCAACAAAAAAGGTAGGAGCCGGCTGGATTACAGATCTTACAATGCTTTCAAAGCTCAAGGCTTATGCGGACAGCCCTGTTGCACAGCAGGAGTTTGCTGAGATTAAGAGAGCAAACAAGGTGCGTTTAGCAAAGTATATCAAGGAGCACAATGGTATTGATGTAAATCCGGATTCTATCTTTGATGTGCAGGTTAAGAGACTTCACGAGTACAAGAGACAGCTCATGAACATCCTTCATGTGATGTATCTGTACAACAAGATTAAGGAAAATCCTTCTATGGATTTCTATCCTAGAACATTTATTTTTGGAGCAAAGGCAGCAGCAGGCTACAGAAATGCAAAGAAAACAATAAAGCTCATCAACAGTGTGGCTGATGTGATAAATAACGATGCTTCTATTGGCGGCAAGCTCAAGGTAGTATTTATCGAGGATTACAAGGTATCCAATGCCGAGATTATTTTTGCGGCAGCAGATGTCAGCGAGCAGATTTCCACAGCAAGCAAGGAGGCATCCGGAACAGGAAACATGAAGTTTATGCTCAATGGAGCGCTTACTATCGGAACTATGGATGGTGCCAATGTTGAGATGTTCGATGAGGTAGGGGCTGACAACATGTTTATCTTTGGAATGAGCTCTGATGAGGTCATCTCACACGAGAACAGACATGACTACAATCCTGTTGATGTATATAATAACGATGCCGAGCTAAGAAAGGTAGTAAACCAGCTCGTAGACGGCACATATTCACCAAATGACCATGAGCTTTTCAGGGAGCTTTACAACTCACTGCTCAATCCACAGCAGGGACAGGTGGCTGACCGCTACTTTATCCTCGCAGACTTCCGCTCATATGCAAATGCACAGCAGAAGATTAATGATTATTATAAGAACAAGAGCGCATGGAGAAAGAGTGCACTGCTCAATATCGCACATGTAGGAAAGTTCTCTTCAGACAGAACAATTCAGGAATATGTGGACGATATCTGGCATCTTGACAGGATTACCGTAAATATGGCAGGAGTATAGGATTTTGGAAAAAGTTATCGTAAAGTCTGGTATCAGTGGAAGCACACTTAAGCTTATAGCCATTTTTACCATGCTCATAGACCATATTGCGGCAACGGTTATTCTTCAGATGATAAATAACGGGATAGGTGGACAAACGCTTATTGATATCTACTGGGTCATGCGTTCTATAGGGCGCATGGCCTTTCCTGTTTTCTGCTTCCTGCTTGTGGAGGGCTTCAAATATACACACAGCAGGGAAAAATATGCTGCGAGGATGTTTATATTCGCGCTTATCTCTGAGATACCGTTTGACCTTGCAATAAACAATACAGTGCTCGAATTTAAGAGCAACAATGTGTTTTTTACACTGCTTTTAGGCTTGCTTGCCATCACAGTGCTTGATTGGCTTAAGTCGGTCGATAAAATAGAAAAGGCATCCTCTGCAGTCAAGTGGTTTTTTGTCACACTGATCAGGTGTATAGTAATGGTATCAGTGGTGCTTGTTATGATGATTATTGCAGAGTTTGTGCTTTGCTGTGATTATGGTGCGGCGGGTGTAGGGTGTATTGTCATGATATACCTGCTTTCTTCAAACCGGGATGTTGCATTTGCCGTGGCAGTCATACTGCTTGGACTTTTCTCAGGTACCATAGAGTTTTTTGCACTGTTTATGCTTATACCGCTTCGCTATTACAATGGAAAAAGAGGCATTTCACTAAAATATGTCTTTTACGCCTTTTACCCGGTGCATCTTTTTGTACTGTACCTGATATGCAGGCTTGCTATGGCTGCGGTTCACACCTAACAGAGTGACAGACAACGATTAAAATGGGGGAATAGATGAAAAAGCTTTTAAAAATCATACCGGCACTTGTGTTTGCTGCCTGTTGCTTTATGTTCGCTGCAAAATGCTTAAAGGCAGGAGGGCTTACAGGTGCTATAGCTGATTTTCCTACAGCTATACACAGGGCAGTAAAGGGGCAGATGCAGACCACAACAGACTATTTAAACGGCGAACAGACAGAGTACGATGAGTCAGTATTTACAGGGGAATATCACTACTACTACGAGAAGCTGTCAGATGATGACAAGCTTATTTACAGGCAGATTTATGCGATGATGCAAAAGCGCATGGATGGAATTTCGTTAAATACTACAGACACTGAAAACGTTAGCCGTATACAGCAGTTTGTGCTGCTGGACAATCCACAGTTTTTCTACATAGAAAAGAGTCAGTATACTGTGAGAAACAGCATCATTTTTTCGCCTGTATACAATATGTCTGAGTCTGATATCGACAACGCAATAAGTACGATTTCAGGCTATGTGTCAGCCTGTATGGCAGGTATCGATGAAGGTGCATCGGATTATGACAAGGCTGTGCATTTCTATGAATATGTGATAGAGCATGCCGAGTATGAGGAAAATTCTCCTCACAACCAGGATATATACTCAGCAGTGCTTGGAAGGACGGTCTGTCAGGGCTATGCGATGATGTTTAAGTATCTGTGTGACCGGGCCGGTATCAGTTCACTTATTGTGACAGGCACCACATCTGATGCAAACCACGCCTGGAATATGGTATATCTGGACGGTGCGTGGTGTGCGGTGGACTGTACCTACGGTGATGGTGATTATCTGGGAAAGGGCATATCATACAGCTGGTTCGGAGTGCCGCTTGATGTGGTAAAGCTTACACGTACATTGGACAATGAGGATATGCTGCCGCAGGAAGCGTCAGTGGGTGATGACTATTATTACAGGAATGGGCTGTATTTTACATCCTACGACCTTAAAACATTACAGGGCATGACAACGTCATATAACTATATCACGTTCAAGTTTTCGGACAGAGAAACCTATGATACTGCATGTCACAGTCTTTTCGAGAAGGGTGACTACAAATATCTGATTCCGACAGCAAGAGGCGGCACTATCACATATATGCAGGAGCCTAATTCGCTTGCGGTGTTTATACACATAGAGCTGGGAAACTGATAAACTTGAGGAGATAGCCGCCCGCCGGGTGGCACAACCAATGAAGGGCGGGCGCTGATACAAAAATAAAGAAAGAGGAATCCAAATGTCATTTTGTCATCTTCACACCCATACCGAGTACAGCCTGCTCGATGGGTCAAACAAGATAAAAGAATATGTAAAGCGCGTCAAGGAGCTTGGCATGAACTCTGCCGCAATCACAGACCATGGCAATATGTACGGTGTGGTGGAGTTTTACAAGACGGCAAAGGCAAATGATATCAATCCGGTCATAGGCTGCGAGGTATATGTGGCACCAAATTCGCGCTTTGACAGGGAGACAAGCCACGGTGATGACAGGTATTATCATCTGATTCTGCTAGCTGAAAATAATACAGGCTATGCCAATCTCATGAAGATAGTGTCAATAGGGTTCACAGAGGGCTATTATTACAGGCCGAGAGTGGATTTTGAGACGCTTGAGAGATATCACGAGGGGCTTATATGCCTGTCTGCCTGTCTGGCAGGAGAAATACCCAGATACATCGTCAGAGGCTTTTATGACGAGGCGAAGGAGATTGCAAGGAAGTATCAGGACTGCTTTGGAAAAGACAACTTCTTCCTTGAGCTGCAGGATCATGGCATTGATGACCAGAAGCTCGTGAATCAGCAGCTTCTTAGGATGAGCAAGGAGCTTGAAATAGGGTTAGTGTGTACTAATGACGTGCACTACACATACGAGTCCGATGCGGAGGCGCATGATGTGCTTTTGTGCATCCAGACCGGTAAAAAGGTGTCGGACGAGGATAGGATGCGTTATGATGGCGGGCAGTTTTTCGTGAAGAGCGAGGAGCAGATGAGAGCGCTTTTCCCATATGCCACAGAGGCTATTGAGAATACGCAGAAAATTGCCGACAGATGCAATGTGACGCTTGAGTTTGGCAATTACAAGATTCCAAAGTATGAGGTGCCAGAGGGCTATGATAGTGCCGAAGCTTTCCTTACAGAGCTTTGCGAGAAGGGCTTTAGGGAGAAATACATAGGCTGTGGCGAGTACAGTGATGAGGAGCTTAAAAAGATACATGCAGATATGGACTATGAGCTTGGTATCATAAAGACCATGGGCTTTATAGAGTATATCCTTATCGTGTGGGATTATATCAACTGGTGCCGCACGCACGACTGCTGGGTAGGCCCGGGACGAGGCTCAGCGGCGGGAAGCAGGGTGTGCTATTGTACAGGAATCACGGATATTGATCCGGTTAAATACAATCTGCTTTTTGAAAGATTTCTTAACCCTGAGCGAGTTTCCATGCCTGATATCGATGTGGATTTCGAGTATGCGGAGAGATATCGCGCCATAGAGTATGTTCAGCAGAAGTACGGACACGATTCTGTAACACAGATAGTCACCTTTGGTACGATGGCGGCAAGAGGTGTCATAAAATCAGTCGGAAAGGCGCTGGATTTCCCATATGCAGAGACTGACAGGCTTGCAAAGATGGTACCTCAGGAGTTAAATATCACAATTGACAAGGCACTTCAGATGAACCCTGAATTCAAGGGCATTTACGAAAGTGATGCGAGAGTACATGAAATGATAGATATGGCAAAAAGGCTCGAGGGACTGCCAAACCACACGTCCGTGCATGCAGCAGGTGTGGTAATCTATCCGGGTGTGGCGAGCGATTATGTGCCTCTTGGAAGGGCAAATGACGGAAGTCCTACCGCAGAGTACAACATGGTACAGCTCGAGGAGCTTGGCCTTTTAAAGATGGATTTTCTGGGGCTTCGTACACTCACGGTGCTAAAGGATTCTGTGAAGAATATCAAGGCATCAAGGGGCATTGATGTGGATATCGACCATATTGATTTCAACGATAAGGGCACACTTGACTTTATCGGAACAGGAAAGACGGAAGGGGTATTCCAGCTAGAGTCTGCCGGTATGCAAAGCTTCATGAAGGAACTCAGTCCACAGAGCTTTGAGGACATCGTGGCCGGTATTTCGCTCTACCGTCCGGGTCCTATGGATTTCATTCCCAACTATATAAAGGGCAAGAACAATCCAAAGGAGATAAGCTATGTGACACCTGAGCTTGAGAGTATTTTAGAGCCGACCTACGGCTGTATAGTATACCAGGAACAGGTTATGCAGATAGTGCAGAAGCTCGCAGGCTATACAATGGGTCAGGCTGACAACATCCGCCGTGCCATGAGCAAGAAGAAGCAGTATGTCATTGACGCAGAGCGCCAGAGCTTTGTCTACGGAGACGAGGAGCGCGGTATAAAGGGCTGTGTGGCAAACGGCATAGATGAAAAGGCTGCCAACAGCATATACGATTCGATGGTTGATTTTGCTAAGTATGCGTTCAACAAATCACATGCAGCCGCGTATGCGAAAATCAGTGTTCAGACTGCATGGCTCAAAAACTACTATCCGGTCGAATTTATGGCAGCGCTCATGACTTCTGTTATAGACAATTCAGCCAAGGCGGCGCAGTATCTTTACAGCTGTCGTGATATGGGTATTAAAGTGCTTCCACCGGATATCAACTGTGGACAGGGCGAGTTTACCGCAGAGGGGGACCATGTCAGATATGGCATGTATGCCATTAAATCACTCGGTAGGCCGGTAATAGACCAGATAATCGAGGAGCGGGAAAGTGGCGGCAGATACCGCACACTCTCAGATTTTATCGAGAGAACCTGCCAGAAGGAACTTATCAACAAGCGTGCGATTGAGAATCTGATAAAGGCGGGAGCCTGCGATTCACTCGATGGCACGAGAAAGCAGATGGCAATGGTGTATGCATCGATTGTGGACAGGGTGCAGCATGACAAAAAGTCAACAATGGCTGGGCAGATGAGTCTGTTTGACCTGGTCTCAGATGAGGATAGGCAGTCATTTGAGCTTAAGTATCCAAATGTTGGTGAATATGACGCTGAGGAAGCCCTGGCCTATGAAAAAGAGGTGCTTGGCATCTATTTAAGCGGACACCCTCTGGAAAAATATGCAGCTACCCTAAAGAAAAACATCACAGCAAATGCGATAGATTTTGTGCTTGAAGAGGAAAGCGGTGCCGTAAAGATAGAGGACAATGCGCACGTGGTAATCGGAGGCATGATAGCTGCAAAGACGATTAAGTTTACCAAGTACAATCAGGCCATGGCTTTTATCACGATAGAGGACCTGACAGGAACTGTTGAGGTAATTATTTTTCCGAGAGATTACGAGCGCTACCAGAGATATTTACAGGACGATGCTAAAATATTTGTTATCGGACATGCGACAGTCGAGGATGAGCAGAACGGCAAGATAATCTGCGAAAGAATCATACCGTTTGATGAGCTTCCGAAGCAGCTCTGGCTTAAGTTTGATACGATGGAGGACTATAAGAAAAACGAGAGCAGGCTTCTTGAGACAATCCGTGAATCTGACGGAGGAGATGAGGTCATAATTTACATCGCAGATACAAAGCAGATGAAGAAACTTGGCAGAAATTATTCCGTAAATGCAAATAATGAGCTCATGGAGCAGCTTTTGGAATTTTTAGACAAAGAAAATGCAAAAATTGTTGAAAAGAATATTGAAAAAATGAGCTAAAACAAGTACAATAGATTGGGATTAGAATAAATGATAATTTTTTAACATATGGAGGTTATACCAATGGCAAAAGAGATTAACACAATAGGTGTACTTACAAGTGGTGGTGACGCACCGGGAATGAACGCAGCGATTCGTGCCGTTGTTCGTCAGGCTCTCTCAAAGGGTAAGAAGGTTAAAGGAATCAAGAGAGGATACGCAGGTCTGTTAAATGAAGAAATCGTGGATATGGATTCAAAGAGCGTTTCAGACACAATCTCACGCGGTGGTACAATCTTACAGACAGCCAGATGTAAGGAGTTCGTTACAGCAGAGGGACAGCAGAAGGGCGCTGAAATCTGTAAGAAGCATGGTATCGATGCTATCGTAGTTATCGGTGGTGACGGATCTTTCCAGGGTGCGCAGAAGCTTGCTGCACTTGGCATCAATACAATCGGTCTTCCGGGCACAATCGACCTTGATATCGCATGTACTGATTACACAATCGGTTTTGATACAGCCTGCAACACAGCTATGGAGGCTATTGACAAGGTACGTGATACATCTACATCTCACGAGAGATGCTCAATCATTGAGGTTATGGGACGTGGAGCAGGATACATTGCATTATGGTGTGGTCTTGCAAACGGCGCTGAGGAAGTATTACTTCCTGAGAAGTATGACAACAACCTTGAGGCACTCATCGAGAGAGTAGCTCACGCAAGAGAGCTCGGCAAGCAGCATTACATCATCATCAATGCTGAGGGTGTAGGACATTCACAGGAGATGGCTAAGGAAATCGAGGCTGCAACAGGCATCGAGACTCGAGCAACTATCCTTGGACATATGCAAAGAGGTGGAAGCCCTTCATGCAAGGATCGTGTATACGCTACAATCATGGGCGCTATGGCAGTTGATTTACTCTGCGAGGGCAAGTCAAACAGAGTTATTGCCCACAAGGATGGCAATTTCGTAGATTTCGATATCGACGAGGCACTTGCTATGAAGAAGAGTGTAGACGAGTACATGTACGATATCTCTAAATCTCTGGTTTAGTATCTAAGTATAGTTACGATAATTATGAATGCCCTTGTATCCGGCACATCAAATGCAGGTAATTGCGTGCATTTGATGTGCCGGTGCAGGGGCATTTATGCATTCGGAGAAAGACGAATGTTAATCATAAATGAGGGGCAAAATACTTTTTGACCCTCATATCATCAATATAGAAAGAGAAGAAAATGATTACAAGTGCATCAAACAAAAGCATAAAAAATGTGCAGGCTCTTTTAAGCAAGGCAAAGGAGCGGAAAAAGCAGGGCGTATTCGTGGTTGAGGGTCCAAAGATGAGCTTTGAGGCGCCATATGACTGGGTAAGTGCCGTATATATGTCTGAGTCATTTTTTAATGATGACAGGTTTAAGGAAGAGAAGAAGCGTTTCCTTGACAAAACAGAAATAGTGAGTGACTCGGTGTTTAAGAGCATGTCTGACACGCAGACTCCGCAGGGTGTGCTTGCTATAGTAAAGATGCCGCACTATGAGATAGATGAACTTTTTAAGGGCGATAATACAGAGCTTCTTGTGCTTGAGAGTATACAGGATCCGGGAAACTTAGGCACTATGGTCCGTACCGGTGAGGGCGCAGGTGTAAGCGGCATTATAATGAATCGCACAACAGTGGACATTTTTAATCCCAAGACTGTGCGCTCAACCATGGGCTCACTCTACCGTGTGCCGTTTTACATCACAGATGACCTACCGGAGACTATAGAGTATGCAAAGTCAAAGGGAGTTTCTCTCTATGCAGCTCATTTAAAGGGTAAGTGCTCTTATGACAGACCGGACTACACCGGAGCCTGTGGCTTTATGATAGGAAATGAGGGCAATGGATTATCAGATGAGATAGCTGACATGGCGGACACATATATCCGCATCCCTATGGAGGGAGCTGTGGAGTCGCTTAATGCCGCAATATCAGCCACTTTGCTCATGTATGAGTGCAATCGTCAGAGAAGACTTTTGGGAGAATAATATGCGTATTTGGTTTAAGATTTATACTGACACGCACCTGATGCGTGATATTACAATAGAAAATGACAGTGACGACACACGTACACACAAGATCTTTAAGGCTCTTGAGGATGCCTGCCTTGCATTTGACCTGGGAAAGCCCATCTGGCTTGACAGCAACGTAAGTGATTTCAAGAGGCATGGAAAGACCCGCTTTACGAAGGACAATTTTGTGGAGGACATCGACTTTGATTTTCTCGAGATGCACATCATCGAGGAGGATTGATGTCTTATTTGAATAAAAAATATATAAATAATAGGTATAATTTGCCAATTATGCGAATAAATATGCTATAATTGATTAAGAGAGTCTGATAAATATACAGGCGAATAGATCACAGGGAGGTTTTTAATGGAACAAGAGTTTGCGGAGGGCATTGATAGTTGGGAGACTATGATGTTTCTATATAATTCTGCACTGAAAGAGGTCAATACTAAGCTCGAGATACTAAATGACGAGTTTGTTCACATACATAATTACAATCCGATAGAGTATATAAAGTCGCGTATCAAGACTCCTGAGAGCATAGTTAAGAAGCTCAAAAAGGGTGGCTACGAGAGCACCATAGAGAATATGGTCGCATATGTAAAGGACATAGCGGGCATCAGAATCGTGTGCTCGTTCACATCTGATATATACAGGCTTGCTGAGATGATTGGCAGGCAGAATGATTTGACTGTCATATCGGTAAAGGACTATATGAAGCATCCGAAGGCGAGCGGCTACAAGAGCTACCACATGATTGTTTCGGTGCCTATTTTTCTTTCAAACAAGGTGGTAGACACAAAGGTTGAGATACAGATTCGTACAATAGCTATGGATTTCTGGGCAAGCCTTGAGCACAAGATATATTACAAGTTCGAGGGCAATGCACCTGAGTATATCAGCCGCGATCTGCGTGAGTGTGCAGGTATCGTAGGACAGCTTGATGCAAAGATGCTTTCGCTCAATGAGGCAATCCTTGAGGCCAAGGAGAAGCAGGAGCATGAGAGGGAGGAGAAAATACGAGAAGATGAACATCATTAATGTCGAAAATATAACAAAGTCATATACTGGAAGGAAGCTTTTTTCTAAAGCTTCCTTTTATGTGCAGGAAAACGAAAAAATCGGTATCATCGGTATAAATGGTACAGGAAAGTCTACACTTTTAAAGATTGTGGCTGGTGATGAAGAGCCGGATGAGGGAACTGTCACCACAGCAAATCATATAGTGATAAACTATCTGCCGCAGAATCCGGAGTTTGACCCGGACGAGACAGCTCTTGAGCATGTGATGAGCCGTGTGGTTACCTCGCAGCTGGATGAGGACATGCGCTGGAGTATAGAAAGTGATGCAAAGTCACTTCTTATGAAGCTTGATATCACAGATATGGCGCAAAAGACCGGTGAGCTCTCAGGAGGACAGAGAAAGAGGCTTGCGCTTGCAACAGTCGTGCTTAAGCCGTGTGATGTGCTCATACTTGACGAGCCGACCAACCACTTAGACTATGAGATGGTGGAGTGGCTTGAGGATTATCTGCGCCGTTTCAGGGGTGCAATCATCATGATCACACATGACCGTTATTTTCTAGACAGTGTCTGCAACAGAATCGTGGAGGTGGACAAGGGACAGACCTACAGCTATGATACAAACTATTCGGGCTTTCTTGAGCTTAAGGCAGCCAGAGAGGAGAGTGAGAGGGCAAGTGAGCGCAAGCGCCAGTCCATCCTAAGAAAAGAAATAGAGTGGATGCAGCGCGGCGCAAGAGCTCGTTCCACAAAGCAGAAGGCACACATCCAAAGATATGAGGCTCTGCGAGACCAAAAAGGACCGCAGACAGACGGAAAAGTTGAGCTTTCATCGGTTTCATCGCGTATGGGAAGGACAACCATAGAGCTTCATGATATTTCAAAGGCGTACGGAGATATCGTCTGTGTAAAGGATTTCACGTATATTTTCCTGAAAAATGACCGTATCGGTTTTGTAGGCAAAAACGGCTGTGGAAAGTCCACACTTATGAAGATAATCGCCGGTTTTATTGAGCCTGATTCAGGCGAGGTAGAGATAGGACAGACGATAAAGATAGGATATTTCGGTCAGGAAGTGGATATAGAGCCTGAGCTTCGAGTGATAGATTATGTGAAAGAGGCGGCTGAATTTGTGCGCACGGCGGACGGACTTGTGTCAGCATCTGCCATGCTTGAGAGGTTTTTATTCCCACCGGAGCAGCAGTACAGTCCTGTAGGCAAGCTCTCAGGTGGAGAGAAGAGAAGACTCTATCTGCTTCGTGTGCTGATGAGCGCACCGAATGTACTGATACTTGACGAGCCGACCAATGACCTGGATGTCGAGACACTGGCTATTTTAGAGGATTATCTGGATGGCTATGATGGAATAGTCATCACGGTATCCCATGACAGGTATTTCCTTGACAGGATTGCAAAGCGTATTTTTGCATTTGAGGGAGCCGGAAAAATCGTACAGTATGAGGGCGGATACACCGACTATATGAATAAACGCCCACAGCCTGTGACAGGAAAAGCCGTATCAGAAAATGCAGCATCAGCGGCAGGAGCACAGGGAAATACTGCATCAGATGGTACAGACTCAAAAGAAGCCAGGAAGAAGAAATCCATGGAAACCTGGGGGCATGAGAAAAAGCTCAAATTTACCTACAAAGAGCAAAAAGAGTATGAGACGATAGAGGCTGACATAGAAAAGCTGGAAAACAGGCTTTCTGAGATAGATGATGAGATGGTAAAGAATGCCACTAACTTTGGTAAGTTAAACGAACTCACAAAGGAAAAGGAAGACCTCGAGGGGCAGCTGATGGAGAAAATGGAGCGCTGGGAGTATCTCGAGGATCTGGCGCAGAAAATTGCAAATTTGACAACTTCTTGACTTTTATTCCTTACACTATACCCTGTAAGGAGGAATTACAATGGCATACAAAATATTAATAGTAGATGATGAAAAAATGATGACGGAGCTGCTTTCGGATCACCTGAGGGATTGTGGTTATGATACGATAACAGCAAATTGCAGCAGACAGGCTGTGGAAATGTTACCTAAGCAGCCCGATCTTATCATTTTGGATATTAACATGCCGGATATGAACGGTTTAGAACTGTGTAAAAATATACGAAGCCACATTAATTGTCCGATAATATTTGTTACTGCGCGGATCAGTGAGCAGGATAAAATAAACGGACTGCAATATGGTGGTGATGATTACATCACAAAACCCTTCAGTCTGAATGAGCTGACTGCAAGAGTCGCAGCACATTTGCGACGTGATGAGCGAAACAAAGGACGTACTGCGGTTCTTACATCTAATAATCTGATAGTCAATCTTTCAGAGAGAGCGGTATTTTATGGTGATACTGTCGTTCCATTTTCAAAGAGGGAATTTGATATTATAGAATTTCTTATGACAAATGCGAATCAGGTGTTTGACAAAGAGCGTATCTATGAAGCTGTGTGGGGATATGATGCCGAGGGAGACAGCAATGTCATAAAGGAGCACATACGCAAGATACGTGGAAAATTAAATGAGATAACAGGGCAGGATTATATAGAAACAATCTGGGGTGTGGGTTACAAATGGAAACGCTTATAAAAAAATTAAACAATTTATCTCTGCGCAAATATTTTGTGGTAAGTGTTCTTGCAACTCTTGTAATAATAGTACTGCTCTCATTATTTACAATCTGGAGCTGCATGTCATTTCGAAAATATCTGCTGCCGGATTCAAACAATGTTTTTCTTAAGGTTTACCGGACATATGAGGATGGAAGTGAAGTGTCTTATTCCGTCAGGGTTAAGGTTGGAGAAGAGGGAGCAGAGTTGCCTGTTATTACGGCAGATGATAAGGCTGCAAAGAAACCTGTAGAAACAAGATATGCAATACAGCGCATTGAAAACAGCGTAGACTCATTATCTCCCAAAAGAAAAATGGCATATCATTTTTGTGGTGCTGCTATGGTAGTGATTCCCATTATATTCTCAATAGCTGGTATATTGTTATGCGGATTTTTCTTTTACAGGCGTAAGCTTCTACTGCCGCTTGGGATGTTGTCAGAAGCAACACAGCAGATATTAGATCAAAATCTGGATTTTAATTTGCGCTATGACAGTGAGGACGAAATGGGAGTGTTGTGCAGCTCATTCGAGCAGATGAGACTTAAGCTCAGTGAGAATTACAGCGAAATGTGGAATATGCTTGAGGAAAGAAGACTATTGCAGGCGTCAATAGCTCATGATCTGCGAAATCCTATAGCTGTTATAGAGGGATATACTGAATATCTGCAGCTAAACCTTAAAAAAGGAAGGCTTAGTGAGCAGAGAATATTAAAAATTGCAGAAAACATAAATATGTCAGCTAAACGGCTGGATAATTATACTGAGTCGGTGCGCACATTAAACCAAATGGAGGATATAGAGTTAAAAAGGCAAAAAATAAGTGCTTCGGATCTGCTTAGCGATATAGAGGATGACTTTAAAATCATAGCGCAAAAGAAAAATATTGATTTCAGGATAAGTACGTTACTTTCCAATGAAGAAATATGCATTGATACCTCTGTATTGTATCGTGTGCTTGAGAATGTTTTTAATAATGCAATGAGATATGCAAAGCAGTGTATAAATCTGCATGTTTCATTGAATGGTCAGAGGTTATTATTTACTATTGTCGATGATGGGGATGGATTTTCGGATGAAACTCTTTTGGAACAAAGGAAGCTGCTTCTTGCAAAAGCTTCGGAGGATGGTCATCTGGGTATGGGACTTGTGATAAGCAGGATACTATGCAAAAAGCATGGTGGCAGTCTTGAAATAGGCAATAATGAAATGCATAATGCCGTTGTGAAAATAATATTTTCGGTTTGACTGATTTTTGACTTTTATATGATAAGGTCTCCTTGATAAAAACAAGGAGGTCTTTTTTTAATGAGAAAAATAGCAGATATGGTTTTGATATTTACTCTGTGCTGTTCATTTTGTGCCTGCAGCACGGGTACAAATTATAATAGCGCAACTGAGAAAGATAATGTACTGCACAAGGTAAAAAATGCAGAGCCAGGCAATTCGGGGAAAAGCGTAAATCAGCAGACAGCAGGACTTAAAATATTAAATGATACAGAAACCCTTGCAAGCTGTTATACAGATGCCGGATATTATTATCTGACAGAGGATGTTGAAGAACTTGAAAACGGTGAGTACGGTGCACACCTAATGTATATGGATTTTGCCACAAAACAGGAAATCTATTTGTGCAGCAATACAGGCTGTAAACACAATACAACGGACTGTCCGGCAGTATTTGTAATGGATGAATTTCCGATATGTACGAGTGGTATTTTTTCTTATGGGAATAAAATTTATGTGCTGAGTAAGGGAATGGATAATGAAGGCGCGGTTACGCAGGATTTTTATGATCCGGATGGACAGTTGGCTGAAACAGAAGCGTCACAGGCAGCACTTTATGAGATGGATACTGATGGAACAAACCGACATAAGGTTTATAGCTTTGATGTGGGACTTACTGTGGAGGATACAGTACTCGGAAACAGTGAAGGGCTTTATTTTGTCACCAAAAAGCTGTCTGAGTCTACAGCGGAGGATAGCAGAAGTGTCACGACTTCATCGGGGAAAACTCTTTTATTCTGGGATGCGGATACCAAAAGAGCTAAGGAGATATGTAAGCTGGATTTTGATGATGGTATTACCAGAAAGATTATGGGCTGCCTTGATAATGCACTGGTATTAAGTGGTGTTGACTATGGAAAAGAGCTTACAACAGATGACTATACAATGAGTGATGATGACTGGAATGATATGTATAAAAATTCCACGGAGGTAATATCTACACTGGATCTAAGCAATCAAAAGCTAAGTGAAAAATATAGCATAGACAATCAGACATTGCATAGCATGGCAGTTGTGGACAATACACTATACGTGTCATATAAAGATACAGGAGAGATAAAAGCTATAAATCTGGAAAATGGCGAAGAAAAACTGCTGTGTTCATTTACACAGAATTATATCATGAATAAATTGGGTGATATTTTGTGCTGTCAGACATGGGATGCATCAGATGATCATACTTTTTATTTTGTTAATACAAAAACCGGTGAGATACAAAATTCACCGCTTGTAAATAAGGCTCTCGGATGGAATCTGGAATTTAAGGCAGAGAGCGGATCAAAAATTCTTGTCATATATGATTATGAATACACACCTTTGGGAGATGACTCTTATGATATTACCCAATACCGGTATGCACTTATAGAAAAGTCAGATCTGTATGCAGGAAACGGAATTTATGAGCCGATTAAAATGATTGGAAAGGGGTGTTAAAGGATGCTATGTCTTAACAATATAGCTAAAAAGTATAAAGATAAAATTGCATTGGAGCATGTATCACTGGAACTTGACAACGGCATATATGGTCTGCTTGGTCCAAATGGAGCGGGAAAGTCCACACTCATGAACATAATAACCGGAAATATCAAGCCAAGTGACGGACAAGTACTCTGGGATGGACATGACATAAAAATACTTGGCTCAAAATATCGAAGTATTATTGGCTATGCACCTCAGCAGCAGGGCTTGTATGACACGTTTACAGGGAAACGATTTTTATCTTATATGGCGACATTAAAAGGAATACCTAAAAAGGATATGTCACGGGAAATAGACAGGGTATTGGAGTATGTGAACATGACAGAAGCCGCTGACCGTGCGATAGGTACATATTCGGGTGGAATGAAGCAGCGTATCCTTATAGCGCAGGCTGTATTAGGAAATCCAAAGCTCATCGTACTGGATGAGCCGACAGTGGGGCTTGATCCAAAAGAACGGGTAAGGATAAGAGAGAGGATATCTGAGCTGGCAGGGGATAAAGTGATACTGGTTTCGACTCATGTTGTTTCGGATATTGAGCCGATTGCCGGTGAGGTCATATTGATAAAGTCAGGAAGTATCATTGACAAAGATACAGTCGGAAATCTTTGCAGTAAATATGGAAATGTAAATGGTCTTGAAGAACTTTATATGACGATATTTGAGGAGGCAAAGCCGGATGCATAGATTGATATTTTATGAGTTGGATAAAATATGGCGAAAACGCAGTTTTATTCTGTCTATTTGTGTGCTTATGATCATAAACCTGTTCCTTCTGTGGTATATTAATACACCTGAACTTAAAGGAACTACAGAAGAAAACTATATTGATGAGCTTTATGAAGAACAGCAGAAGGTAGCCGGTTATAAGGAATATCTGAGATCAGTGCAGGAGAGTAAAGATAATTTAAGTAGTATATCCATATTCAAAAAGCAGGGACAAAACGATTACGCAGCAAGAAATATTGAAAAAAGTGCAAAAGATTATTCCGGGCTGTCGGGAAAAAATATACGGTGGATGCCGTCAAAGTCTCTTAAAATTTCAATGGAGAGTGTATGGACGGATCTGCTTTTGATATTGTCGGTTTTACTTTTTTCCGGAAACTTAATATTTGCAGAAAAAGATAAAAAGCTTTTTTATATAACAAGAAGTACAAAAAACGGTCGCTTGCAGAGTGGGATTGCAAAGATTGCGGCTTTATTCGTCCACTGCACAATTATAACTATCCTGTTTTACGGAATGAATCTGATTTATGCGGAAATCACTATAGGTTTTGGAGATCTGACGGCAGATATCCAGTCAGTTGCAATTTATATGGAAAGCAATCTGCAAATCAGCATCTTAGAATATATAATTTATTCTGTTCTGACAAAAGGTTTTGTATTTTTTGCCACGGGCACTGTCATTATGGCATTTTGCATATTAGCAGACAGAATCGTCCTGCCGTATGTCACTGCTTTTTTACTCTATGGAATCAGCTATATAGCATATTTGACAATTCCGGCAGTGGAAAAATGGTCTGTATTCAAATACATTAATCTGATAGGAATACTGGAAACTCAAAAGCTTTATGGAAGCTATCTGAATTTTAATATAGGAGGGTATCCGGTTTCAAGGCTGGTTTTAACCCGGTCAATAATCATTGATCTGGCAATATCCGGAATTACGCTATCCATTTTACTTTTTGTCTATGGAAGAAATTTTGAACTGGTAAAAAGCCGATCAAAGCATAAAAAACATTTTCATCCGCATATTTCATTGCTTTACCATGAGGGATATAAAATAATGATCACCAATAGAGCAGTAGTGGTGATCCTGCTGTTTGCAATATTGATTGGCTGGCAAATTATCGGAAAAGAATATAATCCGTCCGCGCAGGAGCAGTATTACAGGGACATTATGCTGCAGCTAGAAGGAAAAATGACAGATGAAAAGGAAGCACTCATTATATCAGAACAGGAAAAATATGATAAGGCATTTTCTGAAATCGAACGCATTGACAGTATGACTGCAAATGGAAAAATCAGTGAAAATGCAGCAGATGGCTTAAAGGCAGAATTGTACGCGGTAACATTTTTCTATCCTGCTTTTGAGCGTGTGCAGCATCAATATCAGAGAATATGTGAAAATGGAGGCAGTTTTATTTATGATACCGGTTATCTGTATCTGTTTGGGCTAAAGAATAACGATCTGCTTATAAATCTGTTCTTACTTTCATTGTGCGTGGTCGCGGCATTTGGCAATGTCATCCCTATGGAATATCAGTGTGGAGTGTGGTATTTACTTGGTGCGACAAAGGCGGGAAAAAAGAAGATAATATATAGAAAGGCTGCTGTATGTATCATAGCAGTAATGGGACTTTCAATCATTCCTGTAATATGCAGGTTTATTAATATATCAAAGGAATATCCGATGCATGGGGCAGGGGCTGCCATAACAGATATACCTTATTTTGAACAATTATCGCCGGCACTTTCCATCCGGGCTTTTATCATATTATTGATTTTGGCACAGATGGGAGCGCTTATAGTTGTAGCGGCAGGAACGCTTGTTATATCATACTGGCGAAAAAACCATATCCAGTCGTTTTTTTTTTCGATACTTGTTTTTGTTGTACCGCTTATCCTTAAAATATCAGGCATTGGATTTGCAGGATGGTTTTCTGTCTTTCCATTGTATTCATGGACAACACTTATTGGTGCTTAGGCTTCAACAGATTAAACAAACTCTGCGGTATGCCAAACCCGAATATGATACCGAGCACGATGGCACCCGCCACCTCAAAGGTTTCAATACCCTTTGAGGAGGAAAGTGCCCTGTCATTCGTAAAAAGATAATATGCCGTGTAAAAAATTCCTGCTCCGGGCACAAGAGGAAAGATACCTGAAAGCAGATAAACTGTCACAGGCATAGAGCGTGCCGCAGCAAAAATGCGCGCCATTATCGTAAGGCACAGTGTCGCGATAAGCGATGGAAACACAACACCCATATCAAATTGAACCATTATATAGTAGATGATCCAGCCAAGCGCTCCTGTAAAACCGCAGTAAAACAGCTCCTTTTTTGGAGCGGAAAAAATAACTGCAAACGATAATGTGGCAAAGAGAGCCACAATAAATTGTATTATAAACTCCATAGCTTAAAGCCCTCCAATATATTTCATCACAACAAACGGCAGACATGCTCCCACAGCAACACACACGGCTGTAATCAGTGCATCGAGCAGATGTATCGTACCGGACAGATAATCCCCGTTATAGATATCCCTGATAGATGTAGTAAATGCTATTCCCGGAACGAGCGGCATGATAGCTCCTATAATGATTTTATCAGATAAAAGAGAAAGCCCTGTAAGTGTACTTGCAGTGGCAAGCAGTGTCACAAAAAGACTGGCAAGGATATTGGTTATAATCCTTGTGAACTTATATTTTTTAAGACCAAATAAAAGCACCTGCTCCAGTGAGCCTATAACAAATGCAAAAACAAAGTCAAGCCAGTTTCCGCCAAAAAGATAGCAAAAGCAGGCACTTCCGAGCCCACAGAAGAAAATCTGTGCGCTTTTTTTGTAATTAGGAATATTTTTGCACTGCTCAAGCCTGTCCCATGAGTCAATCAGGGAGATTTTCTGGTCACATATGTCCCTTGCGAGCTGGTTTAACGCGCTGATCTTTGCCAGATTGACAGCACCAAGTGGTACGTGGCGCACGATGCTGCAGGCATCCTCCTTGTTCTCATTTGCACTTGCAAATATTCCGTTTGACAGCACATATACGTCAAATTCTTCCACCTCATATGAACTTAGTATATGAACCACAGTGTCCTCCACTCTGTAGATTTCTGCACCGTTTCTGAGCATACAGTCGCCAATTTCCACGGCGAGAGTCAGTATTTCCTTAGTGTATGCCATTTGTTACCTCACTTTATAAATTGATAATAGTATACAATAAATATGAATTATTACGATATTTTACAGACCAAATAAGTCACTATGTGTACCTGTGCGTGCAAGTGTTAGTACTAAAACTTCGTTGTCAAAATAGTACACAAGCAGCCAATCAGGTTGTATATGGCATTCTCTGTGACCACTCCAGTTGCCGGAGAGAGGGTGGTCTTTATATTTAGTATCAAGGGTTTCTCCATTTGCAATTTTTGAAACAATATCTTTTAAAAGAGTGATATCAAGACCACGACGTTTTGCTAGTTTATAATCTTTTTTAAATTGTGTTGTGTATTTGATTTCATATTTACTCATGCATCAAGGTCTGCAAAAAGTTCATCCACATTTTTATAACCATTAATAGTTGAGTCTTTTGCAATCCTTTCTGCCTCAAGCATAGCTGAAACTGTCTCTTTGTTTGGAGAACCTTCTGTTATTTTAAATGGGATACCTCGTTCTCGTAAAGATTGACGAACAAAAATGTTGAATGCAGTGCTGATATTCATACCTAATTCTTCATATAAAGCTTCAGCAGCAGCTTTTAAATTGCTATCCATGCGAATGCTGATATTACTTGTTGTTGTTTTAGCCATGATAAAGTTCCTCCCTTAGATTATTTATATTTATTATATGATATTTGCACGAAAAAAACAATATATCGCACGAAAAATATTGATTTAATTACATGTGTGTATTTTGTGTATTTTGTGTATAAAATCAAAATAAATGGAAATTATATACATATGAATATTAATCGAAGGGAGCATGAAAATGCCGGAGCATACTGATACCACAAAAGAAAAAATCCTTGTGTATATACGCGCCGAGCAGCAGAAAACACTTCACCGCAGGCAGGTCTGTATCAATGATATAGCAAGTGTGTATTGCAAATATTCACGCTATGAGGGGCAGATAAAGGGAATGATCGTGGATAAGATACGCGGGAAAAAGAGCGTGATACCTGTAATGAAAATAATAGAGCAAATCACGGAGCTCTATGATGATGCACAGGTTATAAGTATAGGTGAGCCGGAGGTGCTTGTAGAGTATGACGACAACAGCAAAAATAAGATTCTTGAGGCATTAAAGGTAGCAGCGGTGTGCATACTCATATTTTTCGGCTCGGCATTCACCATCATGGCTTTTAATAATGATATTTCGATATCAGGTGTGTTTGAGCATTTCTATAAGCAGATAATGGGTGTGGACAAGCCACAGGTGTCGGTGCTTGAGGTGTTTTACTGCATTGGTCTGGCGGTCGGAATTATACTTTTTTTCAATCATATCGGAAAACGTAAGCTATCCTACGATGTCACACCGATTCAGGTGGAGATGGATAAGCATAATAAGGATACATGGAACACAATAATAGACAAGGTAAAGGAAAAGCAGGATGTTTGAATATATATTGCGTGAAATATTTTTGTCAGTGATAGCGTTTTTAGCAGGGGCAGGAGTGTCAGCCGGTGTATTTGCATTCGTGCTCGTGATAGGAGTGGTGCCGCGCATACTTCGGTGCAGCAGGATAGAAAATATAATACTTATAGAAAATGTCATGATATGTGGTGTGGTGGCAGGTAATATATCGTCAGTGCTTGATACGGCATATAATCTGGGCTTTGCAAATATGCCAAAAGTACCTGTAAGCAATATCTGTGGGAATATAATTATTGCAATATATGGACTGTGTGTCGGAATATTTGTCGGCTGTATTGCAGTTGCGCTCGCAGAAATACTGCACACATTCCCTATTATATATAAGCGCATGAAGCTTCGCGCCGGTCTTGGGATTATAGTGATTTCTATGGCTATTGGAAAGGCACTGGGAGCACTTTATTATTTCCTGACGGGATTTGTTGCCACTTCATAGGACTCTCTTAGGTTATCTTTAGCTATATCATGTTATACTCTTGAAACAAAAAGCAAATAGGGTATAATGTAAATGACTTGGACTTAGAGGTATTCCAGCTAACTCGGAAAGGAATAATATGATTACATCAATAGCCAGACAAAGCATCATACTCAAATGCTTACGCCAAAAATCAGTGCTTGTAAGTAACTACGAGCTGTATTATACTGCAGGTCTTGCGAAGAAGTGCTTTGGAATCGAAGTCGATGCCGACATGGAGCCAAAGCAGCTTCTTGAGGAATTGCAAAAACACATTGACAAGGTCTCGCCGGCAGATGAGCAGGAGAAGTATCTCATACATCTTCTTGGCAACTATGAGCCTGATGATACTCATGATGAACAGACTGTGGAGCTGTTTCACATGGGAGAGACCGAGGAGCATATGTGGCAGGTCTCAATTACATAACAGCATCCTTTAGAGAAGAAATAAAGACATGGGAAGAACATCACCAGCAGTCTAAATGCCGCCGTAGAGCTTGCTCTGCGGCGGCATTTTCGTATTCCGGGTCATATTTGAAGCAGTACAGAGGCCTGTCTGGTATCTCTAACCCATTGTAACCTCGACTGTAACATCGTGTCCGGTTCCGTTAATAGCCGGAATCATATTGCCATCAATAGCAGCGCCATCCACGATGAGCTTTGTCACACCCTTTTGTACGTGGGCAGGATTTCTGACCGTAATGTGGTAAGTATTGCCACGGAACTTGCGCTTAGCTGTAAAGCCGTCCATAGTGTCAGGAATACAAGGATCTATGATGAGACCATCATAGTCAGGACGGATACCGAGGATGTACTGTGAGACATCCAGGAAGGTCCATGCAGCAGTACCTGTCAGCCAGCTGTTCTTTGCTTCACCAAAGTTAGGAGCGTCTTTTCCGGCAATCATCTGGCTGTATACATAAGGCTCGGTGCGGTGAATCTCGCTGATATCCTCAATGTATGCAGGACAGGTTCGTGTGTATACCTGCCATGCTCTGTTTCCACGGCCGATAACAGTCTCAGCTATAGAAATCCAAGGATTGTTGTGGCAGAAGATGCCGGCATTCTCCTTGTATCCCGGTGGATAAGAAGAGATTTCACCAAGCTCCACATGATATCTGTGGTAAGGCGGCTGCAAGAGCACGATGCCATATTTAGTATCAAGATATTTTTCAACAGACTGCATTGCCTTAAGGCAGAGCCCTTCATCCTTTCCGATTTCAGCGATAACACAAAAGCCCTGTGGCTCAATAAAGATTTTTCCATCCTCACATTCCTTGGAACCAATCTTGTGCTTGTAGTGGTCGTATGCACGAAGATACCACTCGCCATCCCAGCCGGCATCCATGACGGTCTTTTCCATCTGTTCAATAGCCTTTTGAGCCGTATCAGCCTCGTCGCAAAGTCCCTTGTGTCTGCAGATTTTTACATAGTCTTTTCCATATTTTACAAACATGCCTGCGATAAAAACAGATTCGGCATTAGGTCCTTCAGATGGTCCAAAGGTCTGGAAGGACTCGCCCGGCTCCTCGGAGAAGCAGTTTAAGTTCAGACAGTCATTCCAGTCGGCACGTCCAATCTGCGGCAGTCCGTGAGGTCCGAGATGCTTGATTGTATAGTTGAACGAGCGGCGCAGGTGCTCCATAAAGTCAGTAGCCTTTGAAGCATCACTGTCATACGGTGTTGACTCGTCTAGTATAGAGTAGTCGCCTGTCTCCTTGATGTAAGCAGCGGCAGCAGCGATAAGCCACAGCGGGTCATCGTTGAAGCCTGAGCCTATGTCGGCGTTACCCTTTTTAGTGAGAGGCTGATACTGGTGGTAAGCAGAGCCATCCTCAAACTGTGTGGCTGCGATGTCAAGTATTCTCTCTCTTGCCCTGTCCGGAATCAGATGCACGAAGCCGAGCAGATCCTGGCAGGAATCCCTAAAGCCCATGCCACGGCCGATGCCCGACTCAAAATAAGAAGCCGAGCGGCTCATATTAAAGGTAACCATGCACTGATACTGGTGCCATACATTTACCATGCGGTCAAGCTTTTCTTCTGATGAAGCTATGGTAAAGTGACCAAGCAGCTTATCCCAGTAAGCCTTAAGCTCAGCTAAAGCAGCATCGGCTTTTTCGGTGGTGTCAAATCTTGCAAGGAGTGCATCGGCAGGAGCTCGGTTTATGATTCCGTCTTCAGCGCGTCCAACCCATTTTTCGTTCACAGGGTTTTCTACATATCCAAGTACAAATATATATGTTTTTTCTTCGCCCGGCTCAAGAGCTACCTTCAGGTGATGAGAGCCGACAGGAGCCCAGCCGCTTGCAACAGAGTTCTTAGACTGATCATTTACTACAACGGAAGGCGCGCTGTTTTCGCCGTAGGCACCTAAGAATGAATCCCTGTCTGTGTCAAATCCGTCAACAGAGGCATTTACAGCATATACAGCATAGTGATTGCGGCGTTCTCTGTATTCTGTCTTGTGGAAGAGCTGGGAGCCACCGGCGTGAATCTCAACCTCTCCGGTAGAGAAGTTACGTTGGAAGTTGGTCATGTCATCCATGGCATTCCACAGACAGAACTCTACATATGAGAAAACCGAAAAGTCTTTTTTCTTATCAGATGTGTTTTTTAATGTGAGCTTATTGATCTCGCAGGTAGAGCCCATAGGAACAAAGTCGGTAAGCTGAGCCATTAAGCCGTTTTTTACTCCTGTGAAAACAGAATAGCCCATGCCATGACGGCATTCGTATGAGTCAAGCTCGGTCTTAGAAGGCATCCAGCCCGGATTCCAGATTGTGTCGCCATCCTTTATATAGTAGTAGTGTCCGTTGCTGTCGTATGGCACGTTGTTGTAGCGGTATCTGGTGAGACGCAGAAGCTTTGCATCCTTATAGAAGCTGTAGCCACCGCAGGTATTTGATACCAGAGAAAAGAAATTCTCACATCCGAGGTAGTTGATCCATGGTAACGGAGTCCTTGGAGAGGTGATGACGTACTCTTTGTTTTGATCATCGAAGTGTCCAAATTTCATATATGTAATCTCCTTTTTATAAAATACACGTAAACGTTTAAGTTGTTTATATATTGAAGTATATATTGAAAATGTCAAAAAATCAAGCATAAAACAACAAAAAACAATAGCTTTATGACATATACACAAAGGATGACGCATATTGTAGTAAAAAATGCTGATGAGATGATATTACTTAAGCAACAATGAATGCATATAATAAGATAAAAAACGTAAACGTTTTAAAAATACAAGGCAATACTATAAAAACTGCACAATATAAGATGATAAAAAGTGTGAAAAGTGTTGAAAATGTAAATTAGGGGTTGCAAAATTGGCAACTTGTGTTATAGTAAAGATGCGAAAACGATTAAGCAATCAATTCGAAATGAGGAAACGATATGGTATCACTGAAAGACATAGCACAAAGATGTGGTGTTTCGACAGCGACAGTCAGCAAGGCATTACATGACCAGAAGGATATTGGTGCCGAGACCAAAAACAGAATAAAGAAGATAGCTAAGGAAATGGGATATCTTCCCAATGCCGCAGCCAGAGTTCTTAAGACAAATGAGTCAGATAATATCGGTGTACTGTATTTCGATGAGGCTGGAGTGGGACTTACGCATGAGTATTTTGCCGGAGTGCTAAACGGAATCAAGGCACAGGCTGAGATGCTTGGATATGATATTACATTTATCAATACAAGCCCGGTCGGCAAGAAGTTATCATACTTAGAACATTGTAAGTACAGAAATTTCGATGGAGTCGTAATCGTATGTGCCAGGTTTCAGGACAAAGAGGTACAGGAACTGATGAGCAGCGACATACCGGTGGTCACAATTGACTACGTACACTATAGCTGTTCGGCAGTATGTTCCAACAATGTAAAGTGTATGGGCGAGCTGCTTGATTACATAATAAGCATGGGACATAAGAAAATCGCTTACATACATGGACAGGATTTTTCGAGTGTTACACGCGACAGGCTGGCAGCATATTACAGGGCACTTGAGAAGCATGGAATAGATATTCCTGAGGAGTATGTCAGGGAAGCAAAGTATCTGGAAACAGAGGATGTTGCAAAGCAGACAGAATATTTACTTGATCTACCTGACAAACCTACATGTATCATCTATCCGGATGACACGGCGGCAATCGGAGGCATCAATGTTATAAGAAGCAGAGGGCTTATGATTCCGGAGGATATATCAATAGCCGGATACGATGGCACAAGAGTTTCACAGATGCTAAGCCCGAAGCTTACCACTATCAGACAGGACACTGACAAGATTGGCAGGGAAGCAGCGGACAGATTGATAAGCATCATTAAAAAGCCTAAAACAGCACTTGTGGAGAGAGCTGTTGTTGAAGGAATTTTGCTGGAGGGGGAGTCCGTAGGCAGAATTTAATATATTTTACTACTTTTTTACTAACATTTACTAACAGGTTTAAACCTGAAGCGAGAAGGAGGATTTTCTATGAAAAAGAAACTCGTAAGCGCATTACTTTGTGCAACAATGGCGGCATCATTACTGGCAGGCTGTGGCAGCGGAAATGCATCCGACACAGGAAAGTCTGATAAGAATGGCGGCACAAAAACAGAAGCGACAAACGATGGCAAGACACTCAACATCTATTGCTGGAATGATGAATTCCAGAGCCGTATCACTGACCACTATTCTGATTACAAGAAGGTGGATGCAACACATGGCAAAATCGGAGATATTGATGTAGTCTGGAACATTACACCTAATGAGAACAATGCATACCAGAACAACCTGGATGAGACACTTTTGAAGCAGGCTGATGCATCGGCAGATGACAAGATTGATCTCTTCCTGGTAGAGGCTGATTACGCACCGAAGTATGTAGACTCTGATTACACAATGTCAATCAAGGATCTGGGAATTACAGACAGTGATATCTCTAAGCAGTACAAGTACACACAGGATGTCGTTACTGATTCTGATGGCAACCTGAAGGGTCTTTCATGGCAGGGTTGCCCGGGTGTTCTGTTCTACAACAGAGCAGCAGCAAAAGAGGTACTTGGAACAGATGATCCGGATGAGGTTCAGAAGTCAGTATCTGATTGGGATACCTTCAATGCTACGGCTGAGAAGATGAAAGCAGCAGGATACAAGATGACATCTACAGCAAACGATACATACCGTGTATACTCTAACAACGTTTCAAAGAAATGGGTCAGCGATGACAAGAAAATCCAGATTGATGACAATATCATGAAGTGGGTTGATGATTCTAAGAAGCTTGTAGACGCAGGCGAGACAGGAACAGCAGATCTTTGGTCAGATGACTGGAAGAAGGGCTTCTATCCTGAAGGAAAGGTATTCTCATACTTTGGACCTGCATGGTTAGTAAACTTCTCAATGGCAGCAGATGAGTCCGGTTCTATCGGAAACCAGGGCGGCTGGGGTGCAGCTCAGGGACCACAGGGCTTCTTCTGGGGCGGCACATGGATCTGTGCAGCAGCGGGAACAGACAATGCTGACCTTGTAAAGGACATCATGCTCAAGATGACAACAGACGATGATATTATGAAGGATATCGTTGTAAAGGATGACGATTTCGTAAACAACAGCACAGTTATGGATGGTCTTGCAGACGGAACAATCATGGGCAAGGACGACAAGCCTTACACAAGTACAATACTTGGCGGACAGAATCCATTACCAATGTATGTAGCAGGTGTTAAGACTCTTGACTTAAGCAACCTTTCAGCATATGACCAGGGATGCAACGAGGAGTTCCAGAAGGCTATGAAGGATTACTTCGAAGGAAACTGCTCTAAGGATGAGGCTATTGAAACCTTCAAGAAGGCAGTTATCGAGAAATATCCTGACCTCACAGAATAAGATAGTTTATGAATTGACCATATAACTAACAATATAAAATAATAAATACCCTGTCTGCCTTGCGTTAGCAGGCAGGCGGGGTATTTTTTTAAAAATCAAAGCTAATCAGCTAACAGCATTACATCACCATTGACTACAATACCAGTTGGGAGGTAGGTATTATGAAAAAGAGTGGAGGTAAAGCGGTCAGATATAACAAATGGGGCTATATCTTTCTGATTCCGTTTATCGTTGTATACGTAGTATTTCAGCTGGTACCGTTAATCACTACCATTTACAACAGTTTTTTTGAAAATTATATGTCCGGTCTTACACAAGTAGGACCAAATTTCGTTGGATTTGAAAATTATGAAAAATTGTTCACATCCGGTGATATCTGGCAGTATTTTAAGAACACAATGGTTCTTTGGATCATGTGTTTCATACCGCAGATATTCTTATCACTGCTCCTTGGAGCATGGTTTTCGGATGTCAGCTTAAAGCTCAAGGGAACAAGATTTTTTAAAACAGTTATATATCTGCCAAATCTGATTATGGCTTCAGCGTTTTCACTGTTATTCTTTACATTGTTTGCTGATGGTGGACCTATAAACAATCTGCTTATGCAGATAGGCTTCATCTCAGAGCCGTACAAGTTCCTGTCGCATGTTGGCAGTACAAGAGGGCTCATCGCATTGATGAACTGTCTGATGTGGTTTGGTAATACAACCATCCTGCTTATGGCAGGTATGCTTGGAATCGATACATCGCTATTCGAGGCAGCAGAGGTGGACGGAGCAACATCCACACAGGTGTTCTTTAAGATAACACTTCCGCTCCTTAGACCGATACTGATATATGTAATCATTACATCCCTTATCGGTGGCTTACAGCTCTTTGATGTACCACAGATTTTGACAAACGGAACCGGTAATCCGGTCAGATCAAGCATGACACTTATCATGTACTTAAACAAACGTCTGTACAGTAAGGACTATGGAATGTCAGGTGCACTTTCAGTCATACTGTTTATCATCACAGCAATACTTAGTATAGCGGTATTCAAGCTCAGCGGCAATGATGATAAGAGAAAGGAGTAGGTCGATATGGCAGCAAATGTAAATAAAAAAAATAAAGGTATGGGAATCCATGCCAGACGTGCATTAGCATATATCGTGCTTGTAATAATTTCTTTCTTCTGTCTGTTCTGGTTTTACGTAATGATAATCAATGCAACCAGGTCAAACGGAGAGCTTCAGGCAGGATTTACTGCAATTCCAAGTACACATCTGCTTGACAACTGGAACTCACTCTTACATGACACACTTCCGGTCATAAGAGGTATGTTTAACAGCCTTTTCGTAGCAGCCTGCAGTGCAGTATTGTGTGTATATTTTTCGACAATGACAGCATATGCCATACATGCATATGAGTTCAAGGCCAAGAAATTCATCTCCACCTTTATACTGATGGTTATGATGATCCCTACACAGGTTACAGCTCTTGGATTTGTTAAATTGGTAACAGGCATGGGACTGATGGATTCATTTATTCCACTCATAGTTCCGACCATTGCTGCACCTGTTACATATTTTTACATGAAGCAGTATATGGAGAGCTCACTTCCATTGTCTCTGATTGAGGCAGCGAGAATTGACGGCTCCGGAGAGTTTAGGACGTTTAATCATATCGTGCTTCCACTGATGAAGCCGGCAATAGCAGTACAGGCAATTTTCTCATTTGTAAGCAGCTGGAACAATTACTTCACTCCGGCACTTATATTACACGAAAATAACAAGAAGACACTTCCAATCCTGTTAGCACAGCTTAGAAGTGCAGACTTCTTAAAGTTTGATATGGGAAAGGTATATATGATGATTACATTCTCTATCCTTCCTGTAATAGTTGTTTACCTTATTCTTTCAAAGCACATCGTAGGTGGTGTTGCCATGGGAAGTGTGAAGGGCTGATACAGACCATTAACTAAAACTATTTTCTTTTATATTTTTCCCTTCATCTTAAAAGGACCGCTCATCCGGGCGGTCCTTTTTTGCGAGCAAAATGGCAGACGTTTTGTTTATCCCCTCTTGACAGAATACGTTATACTATAAGTATGAACGATAAGAAACAAGGAATAATATATATCATAATGGCAGGATTCTTTTTTGCCCTGATGACATTTTTTGTGAGGATGTCGGGAGATTTGCCGACCATGCAGAAGGCCTTTTTCAGGAATGCGGTAGCAGCAGTAGCGGCTGTTATCTTACTTGCAAAAAGTGATGAAGGCTTCAAAATAAAAAAGGATAGCTGGAAAGGACTTTTTCTGCGAAGCTTCTTTGGAACAACAGGGCTTATATGCAATTTCTATGCAGTTGACCATCTGGCCATCGCAGATGCCAATATTCTAAACAAATTGTCACCGTTTTTTGCCATAATCATGTCATATTTTGTGCTTAAGGAGAAAGCAAACAAGACAGAGTGGCTGTGCGTGGTGACGGCGTTTATAGGTGCTGTTTTTGTGGTGAAACCATCTATGAATGTGCAGTTTTTTAATGCCATGATTGGTGTAATAGGAGGTTTTGGCGCAGGTGTAGCGTATACATTTGTGCGAAAGCTCGGTAAGCAGGGAGAGAGAGGACCTGTGATAGTCATGTGCTTTTCGGTATTTTCATGTATAGTGACGGCTCCGTTTCTGCTTGTCGGAGCAAAGCCTATGAGTGTATATCAGATAGTCATGCTGCTTTTTGCAGGAGCTGCCGCTACAGGGGGACAGCTTTCAATCACAAAGGCATACACCAAGGCACCTGCAAAGGAGATATCGGTGTTCGATTATTCGCAGGTTATCTTTGCCGCTCTGCTGGGATTTGTCTTTTTACAACAGATACCGGACTATCTAAGTGTGATAGGATATGTTATAATAATAGGCAGTGCAATTTTTAAATGGAACTATAATCTCAGATACGAGGAAAAAGTATGAACTACGCAGGAATAAAATATTGTGACATAGCAAACGGACTGGGCTGCCGCACTGTGCTTTTTGTATCAGGCTGCAGAAATCACTGTAAGGGCTGTTTTCAGCCGCAGACATGGGAATTTGACTATGGAGAGCCGTTTGATGAACAGATACAAAACGAGATACTCGACTCGCTTGCGCCTGCCTATGTGCAGGGAATTACCCTTTTAGGCGGTGATCCGTTTGAGGAGGAGAATCAGGAGGCACTTGTGCCGTTTATGAGAAGAGTCAAGGAACGCTATCCGAATAAGGATGTGTGGGCTTACACAGGCTATCTGTACGAGGAGCTGCTTGCAAACGGACACAAGCACACAGAGTATACGGATGAGCTTTTGTCCATGATAGATGTTCTGGTAGATGGCCCGTTTATAGAGGAGCAGAAGGATATCACGCTCAAATTCAAGGGCTCTGCAAACCAGCGTGTGATAGACATGAAAAAGACGAGAGCAACAGGAGAGGTGTCCATACTGGAATTTACGAAAATATAAATCGTAATGTGTGTGAGTGAATAACTATATTGCAATTAGAAAAAGAGAATTTGATAAAAAATCTGAGAAGAGAATTTGAAAAGAAATTGATGAAAATTTGATAAAAAATTGGTAAGAGGATTTGAAATGAAGAAAAAATGCGACAGATTATTAGGAATACTGTGCTATGCGCTTGGGATTTTAGCAGCGCTTTATGTGGGCGGCTGGCTTATGCTGATTAAGCCTATTCATGTGATTATCATTGCATTTGGCAATGATATGCTGACACTTCCGCTTTTGCTTAAGAGTATCATAAAGATAGCATTTTCTACGACCTTTGCAGGGCTTGTGTGGTGCATCGGATACATAGGCTACAACTTTTTCAAGGGAAATGAGGATCCTGACTGGGCGGCTATAGAGGCGCGCTTCAGAAATAAGCACAGTGATACAACAAACGAAGATTTACTGAAGGAGAGAGAAGTATGATAGTCCGTGTACCTGATTATTTTTCAGAGTTTAGCTGTATAGCCGGAGACTGCAAGGATAGCTGCTGTCTGGGCTGGGAAATTGATATTGATGAGGATTCATATGAGTATTATCAGACACTGCCCGGAGAGGTCGGAGAGCGTCTGAGAAAGGGCATGTATGAGACGGAGGATGGCGGGCACGGCATCCGTACAAACAATTGCGGGCGCTGCATTATGCTAAATGACAAGAATCTGTGTGATTTGTACATAGCAGCTGGCGAGGCATCGCTTAGTGAGGTGTGCACCGATTTTCCAAGGTTTGGCATAGAGTATAGAAACGTGGAGCAGAAGTGCCTGAGCCTTGCGTGCGAGGAGGTCTGCCGTATATTTTTCAGCAAAACAAAGCCTGTTAAGTTTGTAGAGCAGGAGCTTTTTGGCGACAGCGATGATGACCAGGGAGTCACAGAGGAAGAGGCAGCATTTTTTGAGGAGGTGCAGCGCGAGCTGATTGCCATACTCCAGGACAGGACAAAGCCAATCGGAGTACGCGTGGATGAGTACCTTGACAGGGCAAACGAGTACCAGAAGAAACTGAGCCAAAACGATGTTGAAAAGCATATAGACTGGCTTTCGTTTAATGATTTCTCATATGAGCATTTTGATATCCGCTTCGGTATCATCAATGAGATGGAGCTTTTGCGTCAGGTATGGCAGGATTTCAAGGATGATATGCAGTCAGTCCTCACAGAGGGGGACTATGAAAAATGCATGAAGGAGTACATGGATAGCAGTGATTACCGTGAAAACGATATTGAGCAGCTTCTTGTATACTTTACCTTCAGATATATCATGAATGCCATCTATGACTCAAATATCATGGTTTATGCATATTTAAGCGTCATGTTTACCATGATAGTCAGGGATATGAATGCCACACGCTTCTACAAAAACGGTGGCAGCTTCACCATAGAGGACCAGATGGAGGTGGCAAGGATCTTCTCAAAGGAAGTGGAGCATTCCGAGGAAAATGTGGAGGCCGCCAAGGAGGAAATCATCTGGGGATAGTTGATTTATAGATTAAATATATAATTTAATATATAATTAAAAAACAATATAATTATTTTAGTTTTTAGTTTTCGGTTTTAGTTTTCAAAAGAAGCTTGCACAGAAATGTGCAGGCTCTTTTTTGTGAAATAACTAAAGGCTTCCACCATTATGCCATAAGCCTCATATTTTCCGGCTTATGGGCTGGTTTTGGGAGCTGTTTTAGGGATCTTTGTAGTTTCAGCTACTTTTTCTCGGCTTTTATCCGGCTTATGGGCTGAGTTTGGGGAGCTGTTTTGGGGATTTTAGCAGTTACAGCTACTTTTTCTCGTAATTTATTTGGCTTATGGGCTGGTTTTGGGGAGCTGTTTTGGAAATTTCAGCAGTTACAGCTACTTTTCTCGGATTTTATCCAGTTTTTGGGCTGAATTTTGGGAGCTGTTTTAAAGATTTAGTGATTACAGCTCCCCAAGGTCTGCCTACTATGCTATCAATCCCTTGTAAACCATAAATTGGTACCTTGAAAACTTCACATTTTCAAGGTACCAATCATTTTTTATAAGGTGGTTTTGACCCTTAAATCATGTCATATAGACTTAAAAAATAATTCACAAAATTTCAAATGAAAAATTATCTATTATATCTAGGACCTTTAGTACTAAAAAGATTTCGCATATGTTACATAAAAATGAATAAATAGTAAATTTTACCAAAATTTCGTAAATAAAATCTCTGTTTATCCTAATAGCCGAAAACCAACGAAAAGACTATAATATAAATACGAAAACGTGCGAAAGGGAATTTTCGTACAAACATAATAAGAAAAGGAGAGGAAATATGAGAAAGTTAAAAGAACGCTTTCACAGGAAACATGGCGTTGTAAGCCGTATCTTTAGTATGGTACTTGCACTTGCTATGATTATGACCATGGCTCCGGCAATCGGTGGTGCAACCACTGCATATGCTGCGAGCCCGACAATCCGGTTGTATTTGGACAAACCAAGTACCTGGAATACACCGGTTGTCAATGTCTGGGCTTCCGGTGCTACGGTAAATAACCATGACGCAGGAAATGCCACCATTTCACAATGGGGGGATCAGGAAAAACCAAAGCTTGCATATGAGGAAAGCACAAGACTCTATTATGTAGATGTACAGAGCAGCGAGTGGACAGGTTTTCAGTTTGTTGATGCAGGTTCTGATGAGAAGGCTGCACCGGAGATAAAGACAGAAGGAGCTGCAATTGAGCAGATTAAGACTTTTACTTCTGATACTAGCATCTATTGTTTATTGGATGACAATGGAAAATATCAGTGGTATAAGGATGCTTCAAAGAAGGAAACATTGATTCCAGAGTCTGTACCAACAGAATGTGATCTGACTATTAATTATAAGAGCACATTAGGCAATGATGTTGCGGCATATGTATATAAGGAGACCAATAAGCCAGCAGGTGAATGGCCGGGAAAAACCATGACTGCAGCAGAAGGTCATGAAGGCTGGTATACAATGCATCTGACATTAGATAACAGTACAGATTATTCTCTTATCTTAAATGATGATGGACATGGAAACCAGTTAAAAGACGTAACACTTTCTACAAAAGGAAAGGCAGAAGCAGAGTACTGGTTTGATGGTTCATTGTCAGAGACAAAACCTGCTGATTGGAAATATGTAACAACCATTCATTATCTTGCATCAGGAATGGGAAGTACTATTTACAATCATGTGTGGAATGTAGATGCCTCTGCAACAGGAGCAGGTGTTGGAAAAGAATGGCCAGGCGGACAGATTTCAGAAAATGCTGACCATTCCGGATGGTATGATGTAGTATATACACAGGATGTAAAACAGAATTTCAGCTGTATTTTTAATAATAACAGTGGGACACAGACGGATAATATTGATGTTTCTGTAACATCAACAAGTACTGAACTCTGGGTTACCGGAACCAAAGCTGGTGGTGATACAACCGTATATAAAACAGCACCGGACAGCTGGGAGGCACCGGTTCCAGACCATACATTTACAATGTATTATTACAATGAAGATTTATCAACAGACACAGACATGGGAAAAGTTGATTTGTGGATGTGGAATGCCGGATTAAACGGTTCCTATGTTTTTGACGGAACATATTATGATGCTGAAAATGATGTGACATGGTTTAAACAGACCATTACAGTTGCCGGCAACAATGTAGGAAAAACAGTTGGATTAAAGGCACGATATGACATAACACAGGGATGGGATGGCGGCTCTGATACCGCAGATCGTTCTTTTACAATAAGCGGTGATGAGAATGAAGTATTATATTATGTGGATGGTTCAGATCCGGTTCATGAGAAACCGGTAATTAAACAAACGGAAAAGAGATACCTTGTATTGGATTATGAGAATCCGGGATTAAAAGAAAAAGGTATTACACCACAGTTCTATACATGGACATCAGGATATGCTTCAGTATTAACCAATTTTACATATGCAGGTGGAGATAAATGGACAGTAACAATTCCAGCAAAACCATCTTGTACAAAGGTTGATTTTTGTATTGCATTAGATTCAACAGGTGACCCATGGATTAAAGATGGTGGAGACCATTCAGTTACATTCCCTTCTGACCAGAAGGTTATATATGCCAGCATGAAAGCCGGCAGTGAGCCGGAAATTGCTATGCCATATAATGTTGGCTATGAAGTAGATGCAGAAAAACAACAGGTATCATATTACTATCGTGATGATGCTGCATTTGTAGATGGTACTTTAAAGGATATGACTGTAGCTGTTGACGTAAACGGAACAGAGTATCCAATGACATACAATGATGCAACAAAGCGTTTTGAGTATGTAAAGAGCGGTTTAACAGATGGCAAAACATATTATCGTTATAAAGCAAATGGAGCTTATGTTGTAGATGCATTCAATTCAAACAGCGAAAAGCACAATAATGCAGATTATTCATATTTTGAATACTATAAATTAAATGCAACAGTTACAGCAGAAGTTATGAATAAGTCATTTAACTACAATGAGAATAATGTTGTTAAGTTTAAGGTTGAACAGGATAGTTCAGATGCTAAAACATTAGAAGTAGCTAGTGCAAGTATCGATGTTTCTTCCCTTGGCGGAAGCAATGCAATGCCGATCGAACCGGAACTGCAGGCAGTTACCATTTCTGCAACAACAGATACAACATTAGGAATTAAGACATTACCAATTACTGTAACAGACCAGTATGGTAATAAATTCAGTACTACAGTGGATGTTGAAATTACAGACCGTGTGAAGGAAAACAAAAAAGATTTCGACTGGGATGAAGCTGTTGTTTACTTTATGATGACAGATCGTTTCTTTGATGGTAATGAATCTAACAATACAGCAAGTGGTGCAGATACATATGGAGACAATCCGGGACTGTATCATGGTGGAGATTTTGCAGGTATAACAGCTAAGTTAGATTACTTACAGGATTTAGGTGTAAATACAATTTGGATTACACCAATAGTAGAGAATATAAAAGGTGTAGCTGTAACAGATGAAGGTTCAAAAGATGTTCCTTATAATGCAGCGTACCATGGATACTGGGCAAGTGATTTTACAAAATTGAATCCTACACTTGGTACAACAGGAGAATTTGAGACTATGATTAGCGAAGCGCACAAGCGTGGTATGCGTATTATGGTTGACATTGTTGTAAACCATGCCGGATATGGTACAGAATCAACATTTGCTGATATGCTAAGGGATAAGAGTGTCAGTGAAGGCGATATTAAATCATGGCAGTCTGGTTTACCGGATTTTGCAACAGAGAATGCAGATGTCAGAGCAAAATTAGTAGAATGGCAGACTGCATGGATGAAGGATTATGGAGTTGATTATTTCCGTGTAGATACTGTAAAGCATGTTGACAGCACAACATGGGCAGCACTTAAAAATTCTACAACAGAAGTAAATCCGTCTTTCAAGATGATTGGTGAATACTTTGGTGCAGGATATGCATCAAATGGTAGTTCCTTAGGTACTGGTCAGATGGATGCAGACCTTGATTTCGATTTTAATGACCAGGCAACAAGCTTTGTAAGTGGCAATATTTCTTCTGTAGAGAAATTCCTTTCTGCAAGAAATTCAGCACTTAATAACACATACATGACAGGTCAGTTCTTAAGCAGTCATGATGAAGATGGATTTAAGGCTGCCTTAATGAACGGAAAAAAATATACAGAGGATGAGGCAACATCAGCAGCGTTAGTTGCAGCTACCTTACAGCTTACTGCAAAGGGTATTCCGGTTATCTATTATGGTGAAGAAGTTGGTTTAAGTGGATTAAATAATTATCCATACCAGACTAATAGATATGACATGGATTTCTCTAAGGCAACAAAGGATAATGTCACATATCAGCATTATAAGAATCTGCTGAGCATCCGTAATGCATACACAGATGTATTTGCAAGAGGAAGCAGAACGGTTGTGGCAAGTTCTGATGAGGAAGGCTATGATGTAGTTTCAAGATCATATGGAGGAACAACCTTATATGTTGGTATGAATATCAATGATACCGCAAAAGAAGTAAAAGTTCCGGTTAATGCAAATGCAGGAGATACAGTTAAAAATCTTTATGATGGTAAAACATATACTGTTTCTTCTGATAAGACAGTAACAGTAAGCATTCCGGCAGCAAAGGATGGTGGAACAATCATTCTTGCTGAGGTGAAGAAAACAGAAGATCCGGGCAAGACAGATCCAACACCGGCAGATCCTGGCAAGACAGATCCGACACCGGCAGCAAAGGTTGATTGGACTAAAGAGGTAGAAACAATCAAGAATGCTTCTGCAAAGGATACTATCGTTGTAAAGATGGATGAAACAGGAGTTGTTTCAAAGGATGCAATTGCAGCCATTAAGGGAACGCAAAAGAAGCTTGTTCTTGATATGGGAGGCGGAATCAAGTGGGTTATCAATGGTTCTGACGTGTCAAAGGTTCCTGCAAAGGATGTAAATATGTCAGTTACAGTTGACAGCAAAAAGATTCCTGAGGATGTTATTAAGGCAGCTAAGATTGAAAAGGATGCAAAGAAGGTAGTACAAATCAGTCTCGCACATGAAGGTGAGTTTGGATTCAAACCGGTTCTTTCAATCGACCTTGGAAAGACATATGCAGGAAAGTATGCTAACCTTTACTATTACAATACAAAGACAAAGGCTCTTGAGGGTCAGATGTCTGTAAAGATTGCAGATGATGGTTCAGCATTATTTACATTCACTCATGCGTCTGATTACGTTATTTCCGTAACAGATAAGGCTGCTATTGATACCAAAAAAGCAGCTCCAAAGAGTGGCGATGACAATGAAGCAGCTACATATGTATGCTTACTTGGACTCGCAATGGTTGCAATCACAGCAGCTACATATCGCAAGAAGAGAGCTTGCAAATAAAACAGCTTTTAAACTAAACATTTTATAAACCTCTTAGATGCCGCACCTTCGGGTGCGGCATTTTACTGTGTATGACTTAGAGTGAGATGTAACTAAAGTGTTCACATAAAATATCTCATAGTTTTTACATAGAGCAAGTATAGAGTTTACCGGGGCACTGTATAATCCATTATGGTTAAATGATTTACACATGGAGGAATAAAATGAAAAAGAGAAATCAGATCATTGCGGCATTTCTTGCAGCGACAATGATAATTACACCGGCAACACCAATATTTGCAAAGGCAGCAAAGGATGGAAATTCTAGTGCAGAGTCTTCTTATGGGGAGAACTTTATAAGCTGGAGGACAAATGAATGGGAGAATACGCTCAGCAAGGATTGGACAACTGTTTCTATGACACCGGGGGGTAATGAGTCAACCATGAACTTTGCATGGTATTCAAAGACAACAGATACCGTTTCACTGACATATGGTTTAAAGGCAGATTTAAGCGATGGAAAGACTGTTCAGATTGCGACTAAGAGCACCGGACAAAAGGATAAAGACGGAAATGAATACAATAGCAATAAGGCAACTATTTCAGGACTTGTAGCTCAGACTACATATTACTATAAGGTGGATGACAAGGAAATAAAGTCATTTAAAACAGGAAATACAGGTAAATTCAGATTTGCTTTTGTAGGTGATCCGCAGATTGGTTCATCTAATGAATTAAAGGGATCTGATACAGAGGCGTTTTACAATGCACAGAGCAATGCGGTAGCAAATGACAGCTACAATTGGTCACAGACATTGAAAAAGATACAGAGTGCAGGAACTGATTTTATTGTGTCAGCAGGAGACCAGATTCAGACAACAAAGAAAAAAGCCCCGGGAAAAAGTTCTACAACAAGTGAGATAGAGTATGCAGGATATCTTTCACCGGATACACTTGCGTCATTGCCGGTAGCAACAACAGTCGGTAATCATGATGCAGACAATGCAAACTATCAGTACCATTTTAATGTTCCAAACCTCAGCAATCTGGGAGATAATGGAAAGGTTGGTGGAGATTATTATTTCACATATGGTGATGTGCTTTTTATGATGCTTAATACACAGGACACAAACTCAGCAGAGCATATTCAGTTTATCCAGAATACAGTTGCAAAAAATGCTAATTGCAGGTGGAAGGTAGTTACATTGCATCAGGATATTTATGGTTCGGCAGAGCATTCGAATGAGCCGGAGATTGTGAATTTACGATATGCGCTTACACCGACATTTGAGAAATATGGTGTAGATGCTGTGCTTACAGGACATGACCATGCTTATTCAAGAAGTAAATTTCTTTCAGGCAATCAGACAGAAAAGATTGTAACATATACTGATGATGAGTTTGATGAAATGCTTGATAAGGATATTGACTATATAGGTGAGGGTACTTTGACTGTAGCACCGGGAAATATCAAAGCAGACACAACAGACGAATCAGAAAAGACATACTTATCTTATCTTACTTCTGTGATGGATGCAGACAGAATTACAGAGACAGGAGAGTATGTGGTAGATCCTAAGGGAATTCTTTATCTTACAGCCAGCAGTTCATCAGGAAGTAAGTATTATGACCTCGTATCACGTCAGCAGTCATATATAGCAAGCAGGTGGCAGGAGGATGTCCCTACATATTCACTCATCGATGTGACAGAGACAACCATGACAATTAACACTTATCGTACTGACAATGACAGCGCAATTGATAATACTGTTACTATTGTAAAATCAGCAGACAAATCAGCAGTTGATGCTAAGCTTGCACAGATAAATAAAGAGCTTACAGATAATACACTTGTAGAGAAGGACTACACAACTGGTAGCTGGAAGGCTTTAAAGGATGCGATGGATGCCGCAAACCGTATCAGCCCTGAGACTGAGCAGGCACAGATCAACAAGATACTTGAGAACCTGACAACAGCCAGAAACGGTCTTGTAAAGGTGACTGCACAGGAAACACCAAAACCATCAGAACAGCCAACAGAAAAGACATCTGAATCAGAAAAATCATCAGAGCAGCCAACAGAAAAAACATCTGAGTCAGAGAAAACATCAGAAAAGGATGCAAAGAAGACTTCAGAAAAGTCAAACAATAAATCAGCTTCTAAGGTTAAGACCGGTGATGAGTCACAGGCACTTCTTTGGACAATTGTTTGTGTGATTGGTCTTGGAGCAGCAGGGACAGCAGTGGTATTTGCCGGAAAAGAGAGAAAATAGTGAAGAAAATCTGTATTGCAATAATAAGTATTGCTCTGATAATTGCGTTTGGAATATCACTGAACAATGTGGAAAAGACAGAACTTCAATCAACTGATGGCCGTGATTTTGAAAAAGCGACGGTGACAGAGATTGTCAGCTCTGATTATTCGGATAGCACTTCAAAGGATTATGATGGTTCTGTGGGTGAAGATGGCAGTGTCAGGGCTGGGCAGCAGCAGATAAAGGTCAAAATAAGAACTGGTAAGCATAAGGGAGAAATCCTGGATGCCACCAGTTCTTCATCGTATCTGTATGGTGCCAGATGTAGAATAGGAACAAAGGTAATAGTGATAATCAGCGAGTCGGATGAGCTTACAACGGTAAGTGTCTATAATTATGACAGAGGAAATCAACTGTATATGATAATTGCCTTTTTCCTTATAGTTTTAGTTTTAATTGGAGGACTCAAGGGCTTTAAATCAGCTGTAGGGCTTGTGTTTACCTTCTGTTGCATTTTATTTGTATTTATGCCGCTTATCTACAGAGGAGTGTCTCCTATTTTTGCGGCGGCATTTGTGGTAATTATAACAACAGTCGTTGTTATGTATCTGATAGATGGATTTACTGCAAAATCAATCTGTGCAATCGTCGGCACAATAGTAGGTGTGGTGTTGGCTGCTGTTTTTGCATTTATATTTGGAAAAATATGCCATATATCCGGCTATAATGTGGATGATATCGAAAGTCTTATTTATATTGGTGAGATGACAGATATAAAGGTGGGCGAGCTGATGTTTGCAGGTATACTGATATCAGCTCTTGGTGCTGTGATGGATGTTGCCATGTCTGTAGCAAGCACTATTAATGAGATTCATGATAAAAATCCAAAGCTTGACACCAAAGAACTGTTTAAATCCGGCATAAATGTCGGAAAGGACATGATGGGAACCATGTCCAACACGCTGATTCTGGCTTTTGCAGGTGGTTCGATTAATACCTTTGTATATATTTACAGCTATAACTATCAGTATTATCAGGTGCTTGATATGTATTCAATTGGAATTGAAATAATTCAGGGAATTTCTGCAACGCTTGGAGTGATACTCACGGTGCCTATAGTGTCTGCAATATCTGCTGTAGCACTAAAGAAAAACATATAGTAAATTGGGAAAGAAGTCATATTGCTATCATCGCTTTAAATACATTATAATAAGAATAAAACAGCTAAGGCTGTCAAGGAGAACAATATGAAAAGTACAGCGTTTGATATGGCTATGATGGCATACAGACAAAATGATATAGAGGGAGCATTCCGTCAATTTCTGCCACTGGCAGAGAATGGCGATGCAGATGCCATGAATATGGCTGCAAATATGTTTGAAAGAGGTCAGGGCACATACCGGGATCCCGGGCGCGCAGTGTTTTGGTGGAAGAAAGCAGTGGAGCTTGGAAATGTGGATGCATTTGCCGATTATGGTCATTATCTGGTCACCACCTTTTTTGATGGCAAGGAGCAGAAGCTTGGAGCAGGGTATCTGGTTACTGCAACAGAGCGTGGCAACAACAGAGCAGGAGAGAGCCTTGTGGAGTTTGCTCTTAAAAATAACGATGCCGGAGTCAAAGTATACAGGACAGCAGCAGATTACTGCGACAGGGCTATTGCCTCTGCGACAGATTCTTATCTGCGTACACAGTATGTGCAGAAAAAGGGTATGCTTAAATATAAGCTCAGACAGCACAGACTTGGAAACAATTATGTATATCTGGCAGCGGTATTTTCGGCGATAGGAGCAGTATTTCTCATGATTGCATCAGTGGATTTGTTTCTTGAGCTGCATATGGAGTATTGCGATATGTTTAAGCTGTTTTCGTATAGTAAAATGATACCATGGGAGACAGATATAGCGATGTTCTGTGGTGCGATGCTTTTATTTACGCTTGGAAAGGTGACAAATAAGCTTCATGTGGCGAGCTTTTTGCAGCTTCTTGCATCTGTATTTGCGGTGGCAGTTGTTGCCATGCACTTTATCTGTGTGATAAATGATGGCAGGGTGTGGTATGATAAGCTGCTGTGGTATGTGGTACTTGTTGTCATTCCACTTATGCTCGGAAAGCTGTTGGGTGAGATACTGAGAAAGATTATCGGCATACAGTAAAATAATATTTTGATATGTAACCGGAGGAGAATGAACATGACTCTGCAACAATTAAAATACGTGGTGACAGTGGCAGAATGCGGCAATATAACAGAGGCTGCAAAGCAGCTTTTTGTCTCGCAGCCCACAGTGACCAGTGCTATACATGACCTGGAAAAAGAGATGCAGATAGTTATTTTCATCAGGACAAACAAGGGAGTGATATTATCAGAAGATGGTGAGAGATTTCTCGGTCATGCCAGACAGGTGCTCGAGCAGGTAGATCTCATAGAGGGGATCTACAAGGATGATGTGGTGAGTAAGCCGCACTTTGCGGTATCGTGTCAGCACTATTCCTTTGCAGTGAATGCATTTGTGGATGTAATCAGAGAGTTTGATGCATATCAGTATGATTTTACCATCAGGGAGGAGCAGACTCACGAAATTATTGAGGATGTCACGAATTTAAAGAGTGAGCTGGGAGTCATATATCTAAGCTCCAAGAATACGGAGGTGCTTTCAAAGATGCTAAAGCGTAATGAACTCGAGTTCACAGAGCTTTTTACAGCCACACCGCATGTATTCATATGTGACAGTCACCCGCTTGCTTCAAAAAATAGCATCACGATGGATGATCTGCAGGACTATCCGTACCTGACGTATGAGCAGGGAGAGTACAATTCACAGTACTTTTCGGAGGAGTTTGTCAGTACTCTTGACAGCAGAAAGAATATCAGGGTCAGAGACAGAGCTACACTTTTTAATCTGATAATTGGCTTAAATGGCTACACAGTGTGCTCAGGAGTGATTTCCGCAGAGCTGAATGGAAGGAATATTATATCAAAGCCACTTGATGTGGATGAGTATATGAGGATAGGCATTATCAGCAGAAAGGGTGTGGTACTCTCGCGATATGCAAGGGAGTATATTGAAGCATTGAAGGCGCACTGTATGTGACCCACACTACACCGAGAAAGTAGCAATTTGCTGCCGGAATGCAGCAAATTAGCGGATTTCGAGGTGGAGTCAGATTACGGGAATGCGTAGCATGTAGTAATCTGATTAATCATAAATGAGGGTCAAAATACCTTTTGCCCCTTTAATTATAATATATAAGGTCTAAATATATACAAACATTTGATACAAGGAGTACAGCATGTACGATAGTATAATAATAGGAACAGGTCCTGCCGGACTGTCGGCAGCCCTGAATTTAAAAACATATAAAAAGGATTTTATCTGGTTTGGTTCGAAGAACCTAAGCGAAAAGGTGCAAAAGGCAGAGAAAATCACAAACTATCCCGGATTTCCACAGATAAGCGGACAGGAGCTGTTTGAACGCTTTGACGCTCACAGGAGGGCAGTGGGGATTGAGATAACAGAAAAGACCGTGACCAATATCATGCCTGCAGGAAACGGCTTTATGGTGCTTGCAGACAATGAGATGTATGAGGCAAGGACTCTCATACTTTGCATGGGTGTGATGTCTGCAAAGCAGCTGGACAGGGAGGATGAGCTGCTTGGAAAAAGGCTCAGCTACTGTGCCACCTGTGATGGCATGTTTTACAAGGATAAGAGGATAGCTGTCATATGTAATGACAAAAAGTATGAGCATGAGGTAAAATATCTTGCAGATCTTGCGGCAGAGGTATTGTATTTCCCAGCCTATAATGACAGCGAAATAGAGCTTCCAAATGTAAAGATATCAAAGGATGCACCTATAGCATTAATCGGAGACTCATTTGTGGAAGGAATTACGCTTCGAAGCGGAAGGACTGAGAGCGTTGACGGAGTGTTCTGCCTCAGAAATGCCATAGCACCGTCAAAGCTTATGCCACAGCTTGAGGTTGAAAACGGACATATCGTGGTGGACAGAGCCCAGCAGACAAATGTAGCGGGCTGTTTTGCGGCGGGTGACTGCACGGGCAGACCTTACCAGTATACAAAGGCTGTCGGAGAGGGAAATGTGGCAGCACACTCTTGTATACAATATCTCAGTAAATCAGTAAAATAATATAGCACAACATAACATAATGTAACATAACATAGCATTTTGTTGATGATGGTGACTGCTTAGAATACACATTTTGAGCAGTCACCTTATTTTTTTAAAGACAATGAATAAATTTCTTAATTAAATTATAAGCGAGAGTGAAAAATAAAGTCTTTTTAATAAGTTGTGCTTAACATATTTACCTTTTCTTCAAAGAGTGCTATCCTCGTTTCATTGAAAGAACGCGCGACTTCAAATAAATGTATGAAAATTATGTATGAAATTTAATGTATGAGAAAAATCGATAAGGAGAATTGATAAAATGACAGAATACATGCGTTTGGAATCAGATTCAATTGGCGAGATGGAGGTACCGGGCGAGGCTTATTACGGAGTACAGGCTTTGAGGGCAAATGAGAATTTCCCGATAACAGGCAACAGCCTGCATCCTGACTTTATTAAAAACATGGCGAGGATAAAAAGAGCGGCAGCTATCACAAATATGAGGGCAGGACGATTAAAGCCTGAGATAGCAAATGCCATAGAGTCAGCCTGTAATGAGGTGGTATGCGGAATGTTCGCATCTGAGTTCATAGTTGACGGAATACAGGGCGGTGCCGGAACCAGCGCAAATATGAATATGAATGAAGTGATAGCGAACAGGGCGATCGAGATGCTCTGCGGGAAAAAGGGAGATTATTCAATCGTACATCCAAACGATCATGTAAATATGGCGCAGTCCACAAATGATGTGATACCGACAGCCGGAAAGCTAACGGTACTGGATTTGTTAAAGAAACTGGAAAAGAGCCTTAAGAAACTGGATAGTGCACTCTATAACAAGGCGGATGAATTTGACGGAGTGATAAAAATCGGAAGGACACAGCTTGAGGATGCTGTGCCGATGAGACTCGGACAGTCCTTCCACGCATATGCCACAATGATAGAGCGAGATATAGACCGCATAGCAAAGGCGAAAAAGGAGATGTATACGGTCAATATGGGGGCAACGGCTATCGGAACAGGCATAAATACCTCTGAGTATTATTTTGACCACATCGTTCCAACACTGGCAAAGGTCAGCGGATATCCACTTGTACAGGCAGATGACTTGTTTGATGCGACAGAAAATCTCGATGGCTTTGTCAGGGTTTCTTCGTGCCTCAAGGCATGCGCTGTAAATCTTTCGAAGATGTGCAATGACCTTCGTATACTTGCCAGCGGACCAAAGGCCGGCTTTGGCGAAATCACACTTCCTGCAATGCAGAACGGCTCTTCAATCATGCCGGGCAAGGTAAATCCTGTCATTCCTGAGGTTGTATCCCAGGTGGCATTTCACATAATAGGCCATGATGTGACGATCACCATGGCAGCAGAGGCAGGACAGATGGAGCTCAACGCATTTGAGCCTGTTGTATTCTATAATCTTTTTGATTCGATAACCACACTCACACATGCTGTAGATACACTTACAGACAACTGCATAATAGGAATAACCGCAAATGAGGAGCACTGCCAGAAGCTGCTTGATGCAAGTGTAGGAATCACGACAGCGCTTTGCCCATACATAGGCTATAAAAAGGCTGCAAGCCTTGCCAAAGAATCGCTGCGCACAGGTGTACCTGTAAAGAAGCTGGTTTTAAAGCACGGACTTATGAAGGAAAAGCAGCTTGATGTGGTGCTTGATCCGTATGCGATGACAGAGGCAGCTACTAAGAAGAGCAAGGCCAAGGTCGGCTAAGGTCTGTTAAAGAATGCTATAGCATTTTAATGTAATTACAGCCACTTACCATTGAGAAGATACTGATTTCTCTCAGCTCCGACTGAGACAAACTGTATTTCATGTCTGAGCATGTCCTCAAGGAAGCTTATGTAGCGCTTGGCGTTTACAGGCAGTTCATCATATGACCTGCAGTTTGATATATTGGTTTTCCACCCCGGCAGCATTTTGACTACCGGGGTATATTTTTCCAGATTTTCGGTGGGGTCAAAGACGTTTGTTACAGCATTTTTATACTGATATCCTGTGATAACAGGAATCTGATCCATGATGCTCAGGACATCCAGCTTGGTCAGTGCGATTTTGTCGGCATGCTGGCATTTTAGACCATAGCGGCTTGCAACGGCATCAAATGGACCCACACGACGTGGTCTTCCAGTGGCAGCACCATATTCGCCCCCATACTTGCGGACCATTTCAGTCCATTCACCGTTCATAGCTTTTTCCGCGACAAATGGTCCGGCTCCGACACAGGTAGAGTATGCCTTTAGTACACCGACCACATGGTCTAATGAGGCACCGGGGATACCGGCACCTATAGGACCGTAAGCTGAGATGGTGGAGGAGCTTGAAGTATATGGGAAAATACCATAGTCTATATCCCTCATTGCACCAAGCTGTGCTTCAAGTACAACACGTTTTCCCTTTGATAGTGCATCCTCAAGGAATGCACCGGTATCTGTGATATAAGGTGCATATTTTGCAGCCTTCTGCCTGCACCATGACAAAAGAGCTGACAGAGACATAGGCTCCTGATGATAGCAGCCTGCAAGCTCAAGGTTTTTAGCTTCAAGCATGGTCTTAAGTCTGGCCTGTACATTCTCTTCGTCTAAGTGGAGTAAATCACCGAGACGGATTGTTTTTTTACGGTATTTATCGCTGTATGCATAGGCAATACCGCGTTTGGTAGAGCCGAAGGCTGCTCCAGACTTTGAAAGGCGCTCTTCCTCAAGCTCATCCTGTATTTTATGCCACGGCATTGAAATTGTGGCTCTTGTTGATAATTTCAGGTTTTTGGGTGAAACAGATATATCTTGTGTTCTGATCTGTGCAATTTCATTGGACAGATGGTTTAGGTCAATAACCATTCCGTCACCGAGCACACATACTACATCTGGGTGAAGTATTCCGGATGGAAGCAGATTTAAGACAAATTTTCCCTGTTTATTAACTACTGTGTGTCCGGCATTGTTACCACCCTGATAGCGGACTACGATATCCGCATGTTCTGCGAGAAGGTCGATGACACGACCCTTTCCTTCGTCTCCCCAGTTTATTCCTGTAACTGCTGTAAGCATGATGAATGCCTCCTTGTTTTTTGAGTTTAATATTTGTATGTTGGTGCAGAGCTTGTACTGTCCGGATTTTGAATGGTATAAAACAAGTCTGCTTATAATGTGTATGATTCTGTTACGTGCAATACCTAAACGTCTTATCAGTTAGTATTCTTGCAAAGATGAGTCCGAGCGGCAGTGCAATGATAATCATGATTGCTGATGCAAACCATGAAACAGCATCCGAAAGTGCCATTATGCCGAAATTGTATATAGCCCGATACAGATAAAGTCCCGGAACCATTATGACTATGGATGGAACAGTAAGGGATATTCTCGGATATCCGTTGTTTTCCTTGATAAATGATGCGAGAAGCCCTGCTGTGAGAGCTCCGGCAAATGCGGCAGCAGGAGCCGGCATACCTGTCAGGTCTACCAGCTCAAGCCGCAGTGAATTTGCTATGGCACCGATAAGTGCGGCTGTTGCAGCCATGGGAGCTGGACTGTTGAACATGATTGAGAATCCAAACACACCGAAGAAGCTCATTATAAGCCTCAGGATTAGATGTAGTACGGGGGTCAGATTCAAGTCTTCAAAGTCCATAGGCTGTAGTCGCAGAAGCAGTGCCATAATCCATGCAAACATCGTGGCTACCATGACTATTATTATTGCATAGGCAAGGCGTTCAAGACCGGAGCGTAGATCCAGCTTTGCCAGGTCGATTCCGCTTGTGATAAACGGAAATCCGGGTATGATAAAGAGCATAGAACAGATGTATCCGGCTTCGTGAATTGATGGTACATTGAAAGCCATCTCTGCAATTTTTAAAAATGCCGCATATATGAAGCATGAAGCAGAAATTGATACCGCTATATTTAGGAACAAAGTAAAATGATGTTTTATAAGCTTTGTACGTATGAGATTTCCGATGCCGGCTGCTACAAATGCCAGTATCATTTCAATAGGGCCTCCTCCGAGCAAAAATGTGAAGGCACAGCATGCTATAGCTGCTGCAAGTCCAAGCCTTGCAGGGGAGTAAATGGCATGAATCTGTTCAATCTCATCAAGTCGCCGGTGAATTTCTTCGCCGGTCAGATGAGCTTCCTCGTTAGGAAAATTGTCGACAAACTGCTCCATGCGATAGAGCTTTGATGTGTTTACACCTGTGTTTGCTATGCTGAGTGACTGTGATATACAGTCATTTCCGTCAAAGCAGTTAAACTCGATTGACATAAGTCCGACATCCACTGTACATGTGACACCAAGCTCCTTTGAGAGCCGGTTCATGGAGGTTCTCACACGCCAGGCTCCTGTGCCGCAGGAGAGCATGATGAGTCCGACACGTCCGATTACAGAGGCTTTTTCAATCAGTCCTGCCTTATCTATGAGTATATTTCCATCCTGTTTGGCATAATCATGCCAGGGGATTTCCATATGATTTTTTTCCATGATATCTGTGTAGCTGTTATCTGCCATAAATTATCGCCTCGGCCTTTTGTACATGTTTTTCAAGATTTTTTAGGAAATGAGAGCTTCGCAGGAAAATACCAATTTCATCATACCGCTTGTCATTTTCCACAAGAGAGTCCTGACCGTAAAAAACATATGCCATAGGAAGCTCCTTTTCAATCTGTATCATCAGATCCCATACGGCAGAGTAAGCCTCAGCCTCAGTCTCCTTGAGTTTTACGGTATCGGGAAGCTCCCGTATCAAGAGTATTCCGTCATGCTTTACAATGACCTGCTGCGTGGGAGTCATATGCTCGGAATCATATGTGTGACTGTAGCGGTAAGCCTGTGCGTAGTAGATATCCTTTTTGTCTGGCATATCATTGTATATTTCGTGAAAATGTATATAGTTCTTGTCGTGAGATATGTGTTTATACTCGGGCAGCGGATTTCCGTGTTCATCGGTCATGATTATCGGATTTTGATGTCCGTCGGCATTGAACCTGTACGGTATGATATATGAATTGCGCAGCAAATCAAATACGGTGTTGTTGCACAGACACATAAGCAGTGCGGAAAGATCGCGGTTGGTATATGCATTGAAGAGAGCTTTAGCAAATTTTTCTGCCGGAAGTGATACATCAAATTCATCGTTGTAAACCAAATTTTCATTGAAGGTTTCCATAAGCCTGTCACACGCCCATGGATCGTTTAGTATCTTCTGAAACAGCATTTCTGTATGGTCTTCTCTTGGAAACATTGTCTTTTCACTCATTTGAAACACGTCCTTTTCTTATATATATAATCAATATTTCTCTTTTGAGCATTTATGATTATACAATTATGATTATAATAAGTAAAAAGTATAATTGATATAATTGAAATATCATATTATTATATCATTAGTATCTGTGTATCATCGAAAAAATGACCGGTAAAACGATAATAAAAAGGAGGCTTTAAATATGGATATAAATTTTGAGTACTACAAGATATTTTATTATGTTGCAAAATACTGCAATTTCACAAAAGCTGCGAGGGCACTTGGAAACAGCCAGCCAAATGTAACCCGCGCCATGAACAATTTGGAGCAGCAGATAAACAGCATACTTTTTATCAGAAATAACAGAGGTGTGCAGCTCACACCGGAGGGCGAGCGTCTGTATGCGCATGTATCTGCAGCGATGTCACAGATACTTGCTGCGGAGGAGGAGCTGTCAGACAGCACAGGACTGTCACACGGAAGCGTATCAATAGGAGCCAGTGAGACAGCTCTAAACATATATCTGCTTGACAGGCTAAAACCTTTTCACATGGCATATCCGGGTATCAGGCTTAAGATATATAATCACTCCACCCCACAGGCTATAAATGCCGTAAAAAACGGCATGATTGATTTTGCAGTGGTATCGACACCGGCTGAGGTAGAGGCCCCTCTTAAGATGATAAAGCTTGGTTCGTTTCAGGAGATTCTTGTGGGTGGAACCACCTTTACTGCACTCGGAAGCCAGACTCTGTCATTAAAGGAGCTGCATAATTATCCGCTTATCGGACTGGGGCGGGAGACCATGACATTTCAGTTTTTTAACAGGCTTTTTATGTCACACGGACTTGAATTTGTGCCTGATACAGAGACCGCAACGACAGATCAGATACTGCCACTTGTGAAAAGTGAGCTTGGTCTTGCCTTTATGCCAAAGCCTATGGCAGAGGCTGCGATAGCAAATCGCGAGATTGTAGAGATAGCTCTGGAGGAGGAGATACCGCAGAGAAATATATGTATGGTATATGATATACATCAACCGATTAGTGCGGCGGCAAGAGAGTTAAAGAAAGTTATATCAGACAGCCATAAGGTGTGATTGGCAGTCGGTGGGATATACATAGGTAACTGGCAGGTTACATATTGCAACAGGTATGTTACACATTGGCAGGTTTGTAACTTACATCTCGTTTAATACTTTGTTAAAATATAGTCAGGCAGATAAGTTATAAGAATTTATCGGCAGAGTTTTTTAGGAGTATTTTTTAAAATTGGAAGGAGATTTTACACTATGGCTAACAGAATCATGTTAAACGAGACATCTTATCACGGATCAGGTGCAATCCAGGAGATTGCAACAGAGGCAAAGGCGCATGGCTTTAAAAAAGCACTGGTATGCTCTGACCCTGACTTAATCAAATTTGGAGTTACAGCAAAGGTAACAGATATCCTTGATAAGAACGGATTGGAATATGAGCTTTACTCAGAGATTAAGCCAAATCCAACAATCGACAACGTAAAGCATGGCGTAGAGACATTTAAGAAATCAGGAGCTGATTACCTCATTGCAATCGGAGGCGGCTCTTCTATGGATACATCAAAGGCAATCGGTATCATCATCGCAAACCCGGAGTTTGAGGATGTAAGAAGCTTAGAGGGGGTTGCACCTACAAAGAAGCCTTGTGTTCCTATCATTGCAGTACCTACAACAGCAGGAACAGCAGCAGAGGTTACAATCAACTATGTCATCACAGATGTAGAGAGAAAGAGAAAGTTTGTATGTGTGGACCCACATGACATGCCAATCATCGCAATCGTAGACCCGGACATGATGTCATCAATGCCAAAGGGACTTACAGCATCAACAGGTATGGACGCACTCACACATGCTATCGAGGGCTACACAACAAAGGCTGCCTGGGAGATGACAGACATGTTCCATCTCAAAGCAATAGAGATTATTGCAAGATCCTTAAGAAGTGCAGTTGCCAATGAAAAAGAGGGGCGTGAGGGCATGGCACTTGGAGAGTACATTGCCGGAATGGGATTCTCAAATGTAGGTCTTGGAATCGCTCATTCAATGGCTCATACACTCGGAGCTGTTTATGATACACCACACGGAGTAGCATGTGCTATGATGCTTCCAATTGTAATGGAGTACAATGCAGACTGTACAGGCGAAAAATATCGTGAAATTGCCCGCGCAATGGGAGTAAAGGGCGTAGATGATATGTCTGTAGAGGAGTACAGAAAGGCTGCAATCGATGCTGTAGCGCAGCTCTCTGTAGATGTAGGAATCCCAACAAAGCTTGAAGCTATTAAGGAGGATGACTTAGACTTCCTCGCAGAGTCTGCTCACGCGGATGCATGTGCACCTGGAAATCCAAAGGATGCAAGTGTTGAGGATTTGAAGGCTCTTTTCCGTAAGATTATGTAATTCTGCAACAGCTTACAGGAATGTAAAAATCCGGGAACTGTCAATTGACAGCATTCCCGGATTTTTAACGCTGATATAACTATTCTGACCAACGTGCACATTTGTAAAAACGCACGATACTTGTTCTAAATGGTTCTGAATATTACCTTGAATTATATCAGGTTTACCTCGCGAAATACGTCGGCAAGCTCCTTTGGCATAGCATCAGCGAGCAGTCCGGCAAGCTCCTGAGGGGTGAAGTTTTTATTGCCAAGCACCCACTGTGTTGTCATAAAGACAGAGCCCTGACAGTACATCTCAAGCTGGAACAATAGCTTGTCGGATATTTTCCGGTGGCTTTTTCCCTCAATCTGGTCAATGTAAAACTGACGAATCAGCTCAAAATCATGCTCCTTTAGATTGTTCTGCTCATCATTTTTAAAAGCAGCCTTAAAGAAAAGGTGCTCCATCCTGATATATTCAAATTTTTTAACAAGACTTTCGTACACGGTACTGCCCTCACCCATCTGGTGAAAGGATTCAATCAGTATCTTATCAAAATACCAGTTTATCAAGTCATATTTGTCCTGAAAATTTCTGTAAAAGGTTTGTCTGGTCACACCACATGTATCGCAGATTTCCTTAACCGTAATTTTCTCGACAGGAGAGGAAACCATGCATTCCTTCATGGCATTGGCCAGCTTGTATTTTATATCGTTGTTCATAATGTCTCCGAATTATAATGCAGATATCTAATGAGCCTTAAGCTTTGACATAAGTGCTTCCTGCAGTGTTTTTGAAAAATTAATTCCCTCTTCCTGCGCAGCAGTATTTAGCCAAGCCGGAATGGTAAGGGTTTTTCGGACCGATTTATCGAAATGCTCTTTGGCATATGCCTTAACATCTACTGAAACCATATTGGTAAATGCATCGGTATATGTTCCTGTTATGTCTAATTCGTCAGATAGTCTGTCAATATTGATATCAGATAATTTGGATGCTTTAGGAAATTTTTCATTATCCATCTTAGCCGTATACAGATATCCTGCAAGACAATCAACAGCCATAGCCACAGCATCTTCAAGGGTATCTCCTTGTGTTGCAAGATAATTTAAATCAGGAAAGATTACAGAGTATCCATTATCTTCCTTAAAAAAACATGCCGGATATATTGATAACATGATGAGTATACCTCCTTATGATTATTTGATTCCCGCTTGCTTACGGATAGAATTTTCAGTGATTTTGTTCAGTTCTTTGCCTTTATGAAAAGGAATAGTTACTTTTCCGGGCTTTGAAGGATGAATATAATGCCGATGTGATCCGGTTTGGTTTTTGAAAATCCACCCATCGGCAAGTATTATACGTTCCATTTCAGTTGGTTTGATCGGCATATTTTTATCCACATTTCTTTAGTATATATATAATATAACATATGATACGTATAAATTCAATGCGTGTAAATATAATATATATAAATTTAATATGTATAATTATTGCGTATATAAACTATATATTGTTGTTTATATTTTAGTATGATCAGAAATGATTATATTACCGATTAAAAAGATTGAATTTTAAAATTTATCTGCTAATATATTGATGAAAATATTTTGAAATATACGAGGATATACATACATGAAAGACCTTACAAAAGGAAAACCATCAAGACTCATACTGGCATTTGCTATTCCAATATTTATGGCAAATATACTCCAGCTCACATACAGTATAGTTGACACGAGAATAGTCGGGTCATATCTGGGAGAAAACTCCCTGGCAGCAGTCGGAGCCACCACGACACTCAGCAATCTGATGATAGGCTTTTTGATGGGCTTAGCTAATGGATTTGCCATAATAACAGCCCAGAAATTTGGAGCAAGGGACTACGCCGGTGTAAAGAAATCGTTTGCTCTGTCAATTAAAATGGGATGCATAATAGCGCTTGCTATAACGGTATTGTGCCTGTTATTTTTGCGTCAGATTCTTGGATTTTTAAATGTATCAAATGATTTGATGGGAATGGCTGTGTCATATATTTTTATTATAATAGCAGGGCTTGTAGCGACATTTTTGTATGATGCATGTGCGGCGGCACTTAGGGCACTGGGCGATACAGTTACGCCGCTTGTCATACTAGCCGTCTCGGTCTGTCTGAATATGGCAGGTGATATTTTCTTTGTGGTCGTACTGAAGGCAGGAGTGGCGGGCGCTGCGATTGCCACTGTACTTGCACAGGTTATTGCGTTTATTGTGTGCTATGTATATATGGTAAAAAGATATGAGCTTTTGAGATTGTCCCGCAGTGATTTATTTGACAGTCATTTACTGCGAAGACACCTGAAATTTAGCGACGAAAATTGTGATATCGAAGGCACAGAATGTAAAGGCAGCGAGAATAATATGACACCTGAAGTAATAGCCGTGATGAAAATGACAATGCTAAAGGCCGGTCTTTCCATGGCATTTATGAGTTCACTTGTCAATATAGGCTCGCTGACCTTGCAGACCGCCATAAACCGACTGGGACAGGATATTATAGTAGCTCACACGGCTGCCAGAAAGATATCGGAGATATTCATGGTCATGTTTACCGTGTTCGGACAGACAATGGCGACCTTCTGTGGGCAGAATATAGGAGCGGGAGAAGTAGCCAGAGTGAAAAAGGGCATAAAACTGGCAATATTCTATACCTGCATATGGTGTACGATGGCAATTATCGCAAGCTACACTATAGGCCCGTGGCTGGTGAAGCTTGTAACAGGCACTAATAATCCTATTGTTATAAAAAATGCCACAAATTATCTCAAATTTGATACTCTGTTTTATTATGTGACCGCTGTTATATGTATAGTGCGAAATGCAATGCAGGGGCTTGGAGAGCAGATAACACCGCTTGTATCAAGCTCACTTGAGATGGTGGGAAAGATAATCATTGCATTTACACTTGTGCCACTGCTTGGCTATACAGGAGTGATAGTGGCAGAGCCGATAGTATGGTTTATCATGGTGATACCGCTTTTGGTGAAGATATACAACATGCCGGTGCTTAGGAAGCGGGGGCATGGGATTTGAAAAAAGAGTGAAGCAGGCTTTACTCCAACACCAGAAGAAGTCCCATCTTGAACCTTTCGTCAGCGGTTACGCTGTGCAGTCCGTTTTTGTCAAAACGGAAATTTTCGCCTGCTGAGATTGTGTAATCTTTGCCCTCGTAGTCTATTACAGCCTTGCCCTCGAGTGCGAAAATTATTGCATTTCCAGGCGCGCGATGCGGTGTGAGACCGGTGCCCTCATCGAATGCCATAAGCACGAATTTCATTGTGTCGTTGCTTACCACATCAATGTTCGTGATACTGCCATCCTCATATGAGATAAGATCCTTAAGCTTCATGACCTCGCCTGATTTGATAATTTTGTTCATATTGTTGTTCTCCTTTTTTATGATGATTTCGGTGTAAATACAGCCGGTTTCTGTTGTTACTCCGCAGAGTGTTTTCGAAGGGACTACCAGCATATCACCTTCTGATATGGTATGTTTTGCAGCATAATCTCCGATAAGAAAATCAGCGCATCCTTTTGCACCGATGTATACAGTGGTATTATCGTAGGATTCCTGAGAGATTGACGTGCCCTTACCGAGAGAAAAATAGGTTATGGGTGTTTTGTCACTTAGCCTTGAATTTCGTGAGACGGTCATCTCGTCGCGGATAGGGCGTAAATCTTCTATTTTGAAAACCTTGTCCATAGGATTTCTTGTCCTTCTTTCTTGAATGTTTATTTCATTATTTATAATACAATATTACTATAATTTTGTCCAAAAATATGTTGCATATACAACAAAAACAATATAATGATAGAAAATACATTGATTTTTATAATGACAAAAGAATATCCCTATGTTACAATTTAGTCGAAGCATTATATTTCTGTAGAGCGTCACCACATAACACGTCAATAATTGGTGCATATCACTTTGAAGAGGGCAGACCACTTCGCATCATTCTACAAAGGACATGGAAATTTTCGATGCTTTAAGATACCAGTAAATAGCAGGAAAATAATATGTCAGGTGTAGAATAATGCCATATTTATATGTAGGGGTACGTAGAATGTATGCAGATTGTAGGTAAGTTACAATTCTCATTTGATGCCATTTCCTGCTCACACAAGTGAATAGGAGGAGAAAATTGGGTGTAAAGGATTCAAAAGCCAAAGAGTATCTGTCGGACAATATCAGATTTAGTGAAATCTGCAACTACATGTTGTTTGGCGGTGACAAGATTATCAAACCACAGGATTTGAAGGAATGTGATTCCACAGAGGTATTATCCATATTTGGAATTGACAAGAAACAGATTGTCAGACAGAAATGGCGGGATTTACTTAAGAGTGTTTTAGTCAAATATACGGGAAACATGTATATTGTATTGATTGGTATAGAAGCACAGACTAATGTGCACTATGCTATGCCTGTAAAGACCATGATTTATGATGCTTTGAATTATGGTGACCAGGTCAATGGAGCGAAGAAGCGACATCAGAAGAACAAGGATTATAAATCATCAGAGGAATTTTTGTCAGGATTCACGTATGATGACAAATTGACTCCGGTTATAACCATAACATTATATCTTGGTACATCAAAGTGGGATGGACCAAGAAGTCTGATTGAAATGATGCCACAGATGGATGAGAGAGTATTTCCACTCATCAACGATTATAAAATTAATCTGTTGAATCCACTGGAGCTTACAGATTTTTCGATGTTTGAGACTGGACTAAGACCATTATTTGAGGTGTTGAAAAATGCATCAGATGAAAGAAAACTAAATGCTTTAATCACGACAGATGACATTTTTTAAAAAGTCGATGTTGAGACAATAGCAGCAATGAATTTATTTGCAGGAACGGATATTGAGTATGAAGAAAAGGAAGAGGTGATTAATGTGTGTAAAGCATGGGAAGATCATAAAAAGCTTGGAATTCAGGAGGGAATGCATCAGGGAGAGACTAAGATGCTGTTTACTCTGGTAACAAAAGGCAAGCTCGATATTGATACTGCAGCAGAGGAAGCCGGTGTCAGTGTCAGTGAGTTTGAGAAATTAATGAGTGAAGCAGGCTATAAGTTGCCTGAGTCTGTGTAGCATCAGGCATGAATAATTTGTCAAAATGTAAATAGCAAAAATCCGCTAACCATTGTATTTGGTATAGCGGATTTTTTGTGCCAAAAGGTATCACATCCGACTGTTATTGTACTGCGCTATTGCATCGGCACCGCCTAACAGCAGTATGATAAGTATAGCCCCAATCCATGGAAACAATATCGTAAAAATTCCAAACCATGCGCCGAGTGAATCGCTGCTATAGTCCCAGAAAGGCTTGTTCGGGTCATCAAGCCAGTACACATTTATGATAGTCCTAAGCTCAGAACGGGTGCTATGTCTGTTATCGCATGAAAAACGCTTGCGGTACTCCTTTCCGTCTACAGTATATGTGTATCTGGCAGCCCAGTAGCTGTAAGCGGATTGTGAATTATTGACAACGAGCCTCTTTGCATCCTCCTTCACAATCATGCCTCTCGCCACATGTCCGCGCTCCTTTGCAAGTGATATCTTGCGCTGTAAACCAATATTTAGTTTGCAGAAAAACTTAAAATCTATGATGTACAGTGGTATTAGTGAAAGCACACCCACATTTACCTGCCATGGGTAGCTTGCGATAGCCTTAAAAACTTCTGAAAAAGTGTCCATTGAAAATCCCCTTTCTTTATATGCTGCATTTGAATATATGGTATGTGAATATTATAGAAATAAGGAAGGGGATTGGCAATGGGAAATTATTTTTTATTTATATTGTCTTTGATTTTATCATCATCTTTTGTCATTTCAAGGTAAAACTCAGCTAGTTTCATAGCTCTTTCAAGTTGTCTGTTTTCATAACTGTCATTTAGTCGGTTAAAAGTCATTTGCAAAGGATCACAATTGGGATCATCTCCAAAAACAAGATAATCTAGGGTGACGTCTGTGAATTTTGCTATATGAATAAGTAAGTCGAGATTAGGAACTCTTTTACCAGACTCTATAAGTGCTAAATATGAAGAAGAAATATAGAGCATGTCAGCAAAGTATGATTGTGTTTTATTTCTTTTTAATCTTAATTTTCGTATTCGTTCACCTAACTCCTGTGGGTTTAAAATAATGTTGTTCATGTAAAATCCTCCATAACAAATATGTTGCTATAAGTAAAAAATATTATGACTTATTGTATATGATATTAAAATTATTAACTTTCATTATGAAAAAAGACATTTTACAATGTGTAAAAAACGTGAGTCTAACAAATATTATTGAAAGTATTAACAAATAGTAAATAATGTGTTGACATATAGAAAAAATAGTGGCACAATGTAAGTAATAAGGACTATAAGGAGGTCAAAAGATGAAAAAAAGTATGTGGAAAAAGCTGATGTCCACAATACTGGCATTAGTCATGGTATTGGGATTATCAGGTACATTAGGTTTTCAGCATGTAGATGCGACTGAAAACTCAGGATTTACGTTTTTACCGGACAAAACAGAGGTTAAACGAGGCGATATTGTTACATATTCTATCGACTTAGCAAAGAATGCTAAGATTGCTGGAATTACAGCACAGTTTACATTTGATCCTGATGTACTTGAAGCATTAGGTGATGGTGTAGATGCAAAAGGTTATGTTAAAAATGCAGTTAAGAAGGGAAATGTAAGCGAGGGAACGTTTGGTGATTTTTATGTCAACACAGATGGAAGAATTGGTATTGTTGCCATTTTAAATGATAATGACAAAGATAAATTAGCAGATGGTAATGTTGCTAAGATTTCTTTTAAGGTAAAGGATACTGCAAAGGGTGACATTGGATTAAAGGTTAAAAATCTGGAGTTTTGTGATGTGAATTCAGAAGATATTCCAACATCAGAAATCAGTGTCACAAAAGATAATGATGCACAAATTAAGGTTGTAGTTCCGGCAACAGGTATCACAGTTGATAAAACTGCAACGACAATCGTGAAGGGTGCTACAGACAAACTTACAGCTACATTAGTTCCGGCAGATGCAAATGGAACAATCACATGGTCAACAAGTGATTCATCAGTAGCAACTGTTTCAAGTGATGGAACAGTAACAGCAGTTAAGAATGGTACAGCTACAGTAACAGCAAAATGCGGTGATTTATCTGCACAGACAAAAGTTACTGTTATTAATCCTTTAAAGGCAATTACAATTACAGGAACAACACATAGCATTAAAAAGGGACAGACAACACAGCTTGGACTTACATATGATCCGGCAGATACAACAGATAGTGTAGCTGCAACATGGACATCAAGCAATACATCTGTAGCAACAGTCAGCAAGACAGGTCTTGTAACAGCATTAAAGGACGGCTCAACAACCATTAAAGCAACAGTAGGAAATGTGAGCAGTACATATGATATTGCTGTAAAGGAAGTAAAGCTTACAGGAATTAAAATGGAAGAAAAGGCTCTTATTCATAAGGGCGACACAAAAGCTCTTACAGTAGAGTACACTCCGGCAGATACAACAGATGATAAGACTGTAGCATGGTCATCAAGTGATAGTACAGTAGCATCAGTTGACAACAATGGAATCGTAACAGCAGTTAAACCAGGTTCAGCAGTAATTACTGCGAAGGTAGGAAACTATCAGGCAACATGTGCAGTAACAGTTGATGCTCCTTTAAAAGAAATTGTGCCTGAAAAAGCTATAATTGATATGGTAAAGAAGCAGACAGCAAATATTGCGTACTCAGTAGTACCGGCTGATACAACAGACAGCAAAGATGTAACATATACATCTTCTGATGAAACAGTAGCTACAGTTAATTCAGATGGAAAGGTTACAGCAAAGAAAGCCGGACAGGCAACGGTTACCATAACCGGTGCAAATGGTATTAAAGCAACAGTAACAGTAAACGTAAGCGAGATTCCTGTAAATGAAGTAGTACTGAGTGCACAGGATGAAATCATTGAGGCTGGAGCAAAGAAAGCTATTACAGCTACACTTAAACCGGAAAACAATACAGATGATAATCAGGGTGTAACATGGACAACATCTGATGAAAAAATTGCAAAGGTAATTGTTGATAATGAAGATAGCCATAAAGCAACTATTGAAGGTGTTGCAGCTGGTTCGGCAGTTATCACAGCAACAGCAGCAAACGGAACAAAAGCTGAATGTACAGTAAAGGTTCCTAAGCATATTACAAGCATTACATTACCGGGGGCAGTTGAGCTTACCAGAGGTGCATCAACAACTCTTAATGTAACAATTGCACCGGCAGACACAGATGATGATACAGAAGTTACATGGAAGTCATCAGATAGTGATGTTGTAAAGGTAGATGAGAAAACAGGTATGGTTTATGCAGTAAAGGCAGGAAAGGCAGATGTTACAGCAACAACAAAGGCTGTAGATAATGCAACAGCTAAGCCATTTACAGCAACAACAACTGTAACTGTAAAAGAAAACAATATGACAGATGAAATCGGAAAGAAACTTGCATTTGATGAGTTTGATGATTTATTAATCGGTCAAAAAGATAATGCAAACAATTACTTTAATCTTAGTGATTTAATCAAGGAAAACAATATCACAGATAATATTAATGTCGAGTTTGCATCAAGTGATAAGACAGTAGCAACAATTGATAATGATGGAAATGTGTTTGGTCTCAAAGCTGGAAAAACAACAATAACAGCAACTGTTATCGCAACAGCCGGAGATGGTTCTAAGAATGTTTATACAGCAGAAGGAGAACTTACAGTAAAGGCTATTCCACTTAATTCAATTGCATTTGATAAAGTAATCAAGGAAATGAAGCTGGGTGCTACAGATACACTTAGCATCATATATAATCCACAGAATACAACTGATGCAAAGGATGTAACATGGACAAGCTCAAATCCTAGTGTGATTTCAGTTGAGAATGGAAAATTAACAGCTAATGCTGTTGGTACAGCAGATATCACAGCAAAAGTTGGTGATAAGACAGTAACATGCACAATCACTGTTAAGGAAGAAAAGAAAGCTGAGCAGCCAAAGCCGGTTATCACAAATAAAAAATCAGACAATAAGCCGGCAGCAAAATCAGTTTCAAAAGCAAATGATGCAAAGAAAGCAAAAACAGGAGACAATAATAATGTTGTTCTGTTCCTGGTAATGTTTGCAGCAGCAGTAGCAATGATTGGAGTAATTACAGGAAAATCATTAAGAAGAAATAGAAGATAGAAAATAGGTCAGAAATACAAGTATGAAGAAAATAATTAAAAAGGCCATATGTTTTATCTGTGCTATATTATTTTTTCAATCTGGGTCAATACCTACATATGCTGATGAGAGTGCCGCCTTTTATGTTCAGACAGCGGCGGCACTGTCTGATGGCATGATCAGGGTATCTGTTTATTTGAAAGATGCAGATAATCTGGCTGGTATTGACGCAGAGCTTTTTTTTGATTCAACAAAGGTTTCATTTGAGGGCAGCAGTCTGGGAAAAGCTTTTTCTAGTTCATATGCTGATATAAATTATGATAAGGATAATTCAAAAGTTCATTATGTAATGCTATATCCGGATGGAGTATCGGGTGATGGAATCATGATGACAGTAGATTTTAAATTGTTGGGCACAGATAAATCGTATCAGCCCGAGCTGAAGATTAACAGTTTGATTGATTCAAGCAATGAAATGAATGAAATTCCATATAGTATAAAATATCAGCAGGCAGATGGAAACTGGAGTGATAATACAGATCAAAGCGGCAATATTGCAGATAAAAAAATAATAGCAGATACTTTGAAAGAGTATGGTTCAAAAGAAGATAAAAAGACAGACGGAAAACCGTCTAAGGATACAGTGAGCGTTGATAGCAATAACAATCTAAATGGTTCAACGGCTGAATATGGTGATAGCCAGACCGATGTAGCAGAACAGCCAAGCGAGGCTGTGACAGACTCAGAGAATACAGAAGCAGTTGAGCAAAATGCAACGGAGAGTAACACGGAAAGCAGTACAGAAGTGTTGGCATCTGATAAGAAAGCTGAAGAATCAAAGAAAACAAAAGATAAGCATGAAGATTATGCAGTGTATGTAATTACTGCGGCGCTTATTATATGTGTTATAGCTGTAGGCATGATAGCAAAAATAAAGAATAGGATAATGAAATAAGAAAAAATACTATATGGAGAGTAAAGAATGAAAAATGCAAAAAAATATGGAGGAATTTTGCTTATGAAGAATAAGATACTGGCATTGGTTTTGGCTGGAACAATGCTGTTCGGACAAAATGTATATGCTACAGAGCTTGTGACACCAGAAAACAATGATGTTACAGAAAATGAGAACAATATAGTCCAAGATATTGATAAATCTGGTACAGAAGAAAGTGCGGAGCAAAATGAACTGTATTCAGATGCTACAAATGAGAATACACAGATAGTCTATGTTGGAAATCCAATCATAATAGAATCAAAAATAAATTATGGAAGGGAACCGTATACAGCTTCTACATCGGATGAAAGTATTTGTACAGCTGAAATAAAGAATAGTTCTAATGACGATAGGTGGGCAACGAGATTTGTTCAAATAAATCCAATAAAATCCGGAAAGGTTACTTTATATGTAAAGGATGGTTCTGGAAATGTAAATTATGAGCAAGAGATTGAAATTAGGCAGAGTTTGCCTGAAGATGCAGTTCCATTTAAAGACGTTGCATTAAAGAGTTATTTATTGGAACAGAGTAATTTCAACGATGATGGATATGTTTCAAAAGAAGAGTTATCTCAAGTGACAGGTATAATAATAGATAGAAATAGTTATAGAATGAGTGACTATATAACAGACTTGGGAGGTCTTGAATATGCAAGTAATTTAAAAACGTTAATTCTTGATAATACTGCGGTAACCGATGTGACTCCATTAAGTGGTTTGACACAACTTGAACAATTAACTATAGAAAATACTGATATAACAGATATTTCAAGTTTAAACAATTTGGTTAATTTGAAACGGTTAGATCTTTCAGGCACTAATATTTCAGATATTTCAACTTTAGGAAATTTGAAGAATCTTGTTAGTTTATCTGTATATAATACTAGGGTTTCAGATTGCTCCGTCGTATCAAATATGAGCAAATTAAAGAATTTGTATATTAGTAATACCGATGTTTCAGATATTTCAGCAGTAGCAAACCTGAAGGACATTGTTCTGTTAGAAGCCAATAGTACTAAGATTTCAGATATTAGTGCATTAAGCAACCTTCAAAATCTTATGTATGTGTATTTGGATGATTGTTCCGAATTAAGTAGTATAAGCTTACTGAACGATTTAACACAATTAAAAGTCCTAAGCATTTCTGGTACGAAGGTGTCAAATTCAGAAAAGCTGGATTTTATGTGTAGGAATATTGATAAGAACAGCTACAATAAAGGTGAAGCAATATCACTTCCAGGTATATATGGATGGGTATCAAATGATGATGAGTTTAACATTGCGGCAACTGGTGGAGATGTTGGTTCAGTAAAAATAGAAAAGGATGATGACAATAATAGTTTTAGTGTAGTTGCAACAGATACCGGCAGAGTTGAGTTGACAGTTAATTTAAATGATGCATCAAAGAAAATAAATATTTTTATCGATGGAATTCCTGCGGAACAACCAGTAGGCGAGATGGATGGTACTACAATATCTGAAAGCGAAGTATATGAATGGGATTCTTATACTGAGGAGTATAATCAGATTTCATCAGCAATATTGACAAGCACTGGTGATTTGTGGCAGACATATCCTCAGAAAAAGAAAATGCAAAGTAATGTTAAGAAATACATTAGTAAATGGATATATTCACAGGGACCGGCGGAAATTGTTGATTATAGACTGGATAATGATAATGTATTATGGTCCGGTGATACAAAAATACAGAAAAATATAAAAGACTTTGATGGACACTATGCTATAACTAAAGATAATACTCTTATAGATTTATTTCACGATAAAGGAGAAAATATTTCTGATGTTAAGGACTGGAGTGAAAGAAAAAAGTGGACACTTGTGCTAAAAAATGATGGTACACTTCTGGTTAGGGAAGAAGCAAAAAAGGATGCTAAACCAAATTCGTTTGAAACAATAGCAACAGGAGTAAAGGAACTTGTTGGAGAAGGGTATCTTACATCGAGTGGAGATTATATAAGAATATATTTCAACGATAATGGAGATAGAGAGTATTATACAATCGCACAAAATGTTGAAAGTGTTGATTCAAAGGCTAATTGCTTTTACGGAAAAGATGGAAATTGTTATTTAGATGCTTATCATACAGGTGATCATATTAATGCTGGTAAGAACAAAGTAAAACAGTGGCTATATTTGGGAAATGATGGAGCAACGTATTATTACTATGTTACAGATGATGGTAGATTGGAATGTATAACAAGAACTTATAACTTTGATAATAACAAATCTACATATGCTTCATATTCAATTATGGATAATATTGTGGGAATACAATATGATTCTTATAAGGTTAAAGCTGAATCGGCAGATAATATATATTATGAAATTAGTAAAGTTAATGCAACTAAGTTAGATAACAATAACATTGACAGTTTTACATTAGATAATAATGAATATTCGTTGTTTGTAAAACAGGGACAAAGTTTTGGAAATATACAGAAAAATGGTGTTAATATATTGAATAATGTTAAGTATATATGGGCTAATTGTCTGGATGTATTTGCACTTAGAACGGATGGAACTATTTGGAAAGTTACTGATAAACCAGAATTGTATATTGATTTGAATGGAACAGATGTGAAACCTGGTGATGTTGATGGCGATTCAAATGTAACAACAAAGGACTTAATGATTGTCCTCTATGGAGTATCAGGACGTAATGAACTTACAGATGATCAGACAGCAGCCGCTGACATTGATGGAGATGGAAAGGTTACTGTATCAGATCTTACTAGAGTTTTATATTATGTAAGTGGTAGAAACAGTACACTGTAATTGAAAATTGGATATTGTAAATAGAATAACGGCACGCTATAAACTGTCCCCTTTGTCAAGGACATTTTGAATTAGTGTAGTGCCTATTTTTTAGACACCTACACTAAAGTGATATCCTTGATTTTGGACATTCCCTGGTTTGGTTCCCCACAGAAGTGGACACATGACATTTTCGGTATCCACGTAAATGGACATACCATCCCATCCAGTGTGATATTCAGTTGGTTTATTTATTATCATCTATATCAACTGCCGATGCACCAAGCTCTTTAGGATCCTTTTTTATGGCTGGCATGGCAGGAATATTCGGAATATCCAGAGGATATTTACCAGTAGTAACAAATTTGTAGAATTCATTAGGCGACAGCCTGGCAAGATGCCATTGATACCGCCGGTTGTTGTAATAATCAATGTAGTTATCAATGATGACCTGAACATCAGCAAATGATGTACATTCAGCAAGCTCAGGCTTGATATGGTCTTTCATGTGGCCGAAGAAACTTTCCTGTGGGGCGTTGTCCCAGCAGTTTCCCTTGCGTGACATGGATTGGCGCAGTTTTTTGTCATACAGGATATTGATAAATTTGTGGCTTGTATAATGACAACCCTGATCCGAATGGATGATGGTTTCAGCCTGCAGGGACACTCCATGATATTCTACCAGTTTATTGATGGTTTCCAGAACGAAATCAACCTCTAGTGATGGACTGAGCACATAGGACAGTATCTGCTTAGTAAAGGCATCCAGGACAGTAGATAAATAGGCAAATGTGCCATTATAGGGCAGATAGGTGATGTCTGTCAGCAGGACGATCCGTGGACCATATGCTTCAAATTCACGTTGAAGCAGGTTATCTGCGACACTGCTGGTTTTAAGGGCTTTTGCCATCCGCCTGTAAGGATTAGGACCTCTATAAGGGCATGACAGATTGAATTTATCCATCAGACGCCGGATCTTTTTGAGATTCATAACCACGGGTGGATCCATGTGAAGAAGAGCCATATAGATGCCTTTTGCGCCTTTGGAATAACCGTGCATTTTATATGCAGTAAGGATTTGTTCAAAGTCCTCTCTGTCCTGCTGTTCCCGCTGCGCTCTTGCCGGGGCGGCATTCAGCCATGCATAATAACCGCTTCTGGAGACTCCGGCCATAGCACAAAGTGTTTTTATGGACATGGTGTTATGACTTTGTTGCATGGTATTGTAGATTATTTCAAAAATACAGGAAGAATCGTTCATGAGCAATGCACCTACTTCCTTGTAGTTCTGATTGAGGAAATTTTTTTTAAGAACTCCATTTCCTGTTTCAGGTAATCTACTTCCTGTTGCAGTTGCTTGATTTTGTCAGCATCTGAGTTGTTTTTTGAACCGGTGTCATCGGAAGCATCAGCAGCTGGTACACTACGAGGCCTGTAGCCTTCGTGAAATTCGCCGTACTTTTTATATTCGGTACGGATGTGATTGGAGATGCTCCATATGCGGCGTTCTCCGATGATACTAATGTCAAAACCGTGATCTTCAAGGATTTTTCTTGGAGAAGTACCAGATTTATATTCTGCCAGAAATATCTCCTTGAATTCCTTAGTAAGATTGATCCTTGTATCAGTAACACTTTAGATATAAGGGTTTTGACGAAGTAACTGTTGTTGTTCCTCAGTAAAAATTTTTCTGCTCATGAAATCCTCCATTTCTGTGATTAGAATATCACATTTGGAAGAGGGTGTCCAAGAAAAAGGTGTTACTTAGGGGTGTGTTTATAAACAGGGATACAAATGGTGAGGGTGTCCTAAAAGTAGGTACTACACTAATTCGCGTGTCCACTGTTATGGGTATATTATACTATAAACAGCGTGCCGTTATAATTAATTAAATGGAGTAAGTGCTTATGGTAAAAAATATAAAGAAAAGATTGATTACATTAGGATTAGCACTAAGTGTTATATTGGTAAATAATAGTACAGCGGTTATATATGCTCAAAATGTTGAAACGAGTGAAGAACATTCATTCTCAGGAAGAGGAGCAGGAAAGAAAGAAAATCCTTATCAGGTATCAAATGCAAAACAGCTTGATGAGGTGAGAAATAACTTAGATGCATATTATGTGCAGACTGCTGACATAGATTTGTCGGGAATAGATAATTGGGAACCGATTGGTAGTGATGAAGGGACTTTTAGTGGGCAGTATAATGGTAATGGATATGAAATCAATAATTTAACAATTGTATCATCAAATGACCATTATGTTGGATTATTTGGGCGTTCGTCAGGTGATGCTTTGTTAAGAAATATAAATCTAAAAAATGTTAGTATAAATTATATTTCAGATTATGATATAAACAATTCGAATAATTGTGTTTATGTTGGAAGTATTGCAGGATCTACTAATGCAATAACAGGATGTACTGCGGAAGGCAAAATTAATGTAGAGTATACAAAATGTAGCAGTATACAAATTGGTGGAATTGCGGGAGTTACATATGCAGATAATTGTATAAATAAGATTGATATATTTTGCAAAATGGATGCTGTTAATAATTCTATAACTATAGGTGGAATAACGGGATTTCCAGGAACTGTGTATGGTAAAATAGTAAATTGCATAAATTATGGTAATATACAAGCTAGCGGTGGGAGTAGTATAGTTTTAGGTGGAATATCAGGCTGGGATGGATCTATTAAGAAGTGTATAAATTATGGTAAGATTGAGGGACGAATAGAAAAATTAAATCGATACAATATAATGCCTATGGGTATTGCTGTTGAAGTTGGTGGAATTACAGGATATTCAAGTGGCGAGGTAATTGAGTCTGTTAATTATGGTGAGGTATATAGTTACTGTGCTTCAGACGTTACGGCTAGTGCAGGTGGAATAGCAGGAAAGATAGGATTTTATGAAGATGGAATAATAAAAAATAGTTATAGTTTAGGAAAAAACATCGAAGCAAAATTAGGAAATGAATATAGTTATGCAAACCGGATAGCTGGTGATTGGGGAGGATATAATCAGATATTTTATTCAAACTATGCTATAAATACACAAAAAGTTAATGGTCAAACTGTAAATGAAGAGGATTGTGGAGAAGATACAATAAATGGTAAGACTATAACAGAGTATCCATATTTAGATTACGAGCATCCTGAATTTACAATAGGCAGAGATAACAATAGTTTTATCAACAATAGAATTGATTTTTTCTCAGATGGAGATAAGAAAAATTACAAGACACAAAAACATACTATTAAATCATCATGGTATAGAAATAAATTGTATGAAAATCAAAGTTTGAATCAAAGGCTGTTACTAATGAATGATCAACACAAAAATTGGGATGGAGCCTGCTATGGAATAGCATTGTCAATGTTATATTCTTATAATAATCAATATGATATTACAAAGTATATTGAAGCAGATAATAGTAATAAACCATATTATTCATCTGCCGACAAACCAAAACAGAATAATGATTTTAAAGATATGATAGAGGTATTTCATTTATCGCAATGTAGATCTGATATGTCATATTCTGGTATAACTTATAAATCAAGATGGTCTAATTTAATAAATAACGGCAGTGATATGAATTCTTTTTTAAATGAAATTGTTGATGAGGCAAAATCCGCAAATTATATAAGTCCATTTTATTGTGGAATAGCATATAAATATATTGATTCAGATGGGAAAAAACAATCTAATGGTCATAGTTTATTAATATGTGGATATGAAGGAATTACTAATGGATATCATAAACTAACAATTTGTGATCCTAATAGTACGGATGCATTTATTTATTTGATGATAAAAACAGATTATTCGGAATTTCATATGGAAAATAGTAAATGTGATACTGTGTATGAGGGGAAGATAGACAGTGAGCATTACACAGAAATGGATTACTTTACTTACGAAGATGCATATTCTGGAAATAGTAATAAGTCAAGTAGAAGTGCATCAGGTGACACTTGTAAACTTATTGTAGACGCTGACAGTTCGTTCTATGCATCATTTGATGATGGTACATATCTTTCATATGATGGAGAGGATTTTTCTGGAAATGCCAATATAGTAAATCTTGATGCAATTACAAATGGTGATGATGAAGCTGGTAGTAGCTGGATTATAAATATCGGCAATGTAAATAGTGTAGAGTTTACTAAATTATCAGAGCAAATGGAGGTGGATTGCCTTTTTGATGATGACGATTATGTGAACGTATCAGGCGAAAATCTTACTGATCTTACATTTACAGATGATAAAGGTGTTATAATTGATGGGGATAATGCTACATATGATATCTGTATAGGCGATAGAGCAAACGATGATATTCTTTTTGGCGCTTCTGGAAGTACATCCTCAAGTATTCAGTACGAATACAGTGGAAATGACATTGTTTCTATTGGAAATCAGAGTAGAGAAGATGTGAAACTGTATAAGATAACAGATGATGGATATCAAGATTTGAATCAGGATGCAACATATGATGGAATTGACATTTTAACAAAAGGTGACATTGATTTTAATGGTAAGGTTGATATCAGAGATCTACAGAGATGTGTTCAGCATGTATCAGGTAGAAATGAGCTTGCAGATAAGGCTCTATTAGTTGCTGATGTAAATTGTGATGAAAAAGTAAATATAAGCGATGCAATGAAATTACTATATTATGTAAGTGGCAGAAATAGTACACTATAAATTTACATGACAGGTCGTTAATCAGCTATATAGCGGAATAAACGACCTGTTATTTTTTGGAGAATTGCAAATAGAAAGAAGAATATTGACTAACTGTAAAGAAGGTGGGATAATATAAAAAAATACCGCAAGGAGGAAACGAGCTTATGAAGAAAAAAGCACTGGCATTACTTTTGGCAGGAAGCATGCTGTTTGGTCAGAACGTATATGCCACAGATATGGCAAGTACAGAAAAAAATGCTGACGCAAATATTACGGATATTACAGAGAATATGAGTGAAACAGAGCACGATAGTGAAGCTGTGATTGCGAATGATGCACAGGTACCTGATAATGTATCAGATGATGAAAAACTAGATATTATGAAGACGTTAATGGAAAAGGATACATATTTTAAGGGGGAAAAAGTTTCTTTACAGTCTTTTTGCAAAGTTTACCTTTCAGATGTACAGGCTTCAAATATTGATGCTGTGGATATTGAAAAAGGATATACATATCCGGATACGCAAACTTCAGGATATGATATTACGATGCGAAAAGAGGGAAAAGTTGAACTGACGTTGACATTAAATAAAGCAATAAAGAAAGTGGATATTGTTATAAATGGAATTGACCCTAATCAGGCTGCTGGAGTAAATAATTTTGAACAAACAATTATTGATAAATATACAGTAGATGGTATCTCTTCAGCTATTTTAACTAGCAATGGAGAACTTTGGCAAACATATCCTAAGACAAAAAAGCTGCAGAGTAATGTAAAAAAATATGTTAGCAGATGGGTATATTGGGGAAATAAAGACAGCGAATATGATTCAGATAAAAAAGTATGTGATTTTAGGCTGGATAATAATAACATACTTTGGTCAGGAAATGAAAAAATAATGGATAATGTTATGAATGTTGAGGGAAGATATGCACTTAAAAATGATAATACTTTGGTAGATATATATCATGAAAATGGTGATAGTATTTCTGATGTTAAAGACTGGATTGAGAGTTGTGAGGATGATGAATTTTTCTATAATAAAACAATTATTTTAAAGACAGATGGCACATTGTGGGAGAAACTTACAAATTCTGAAAATAATGGACAGGATTGTTTTCAAATTGATAAAGATGTAAAGGAATTACATAAAGATGGATATTTGAAGAATAATGGTGATTATGTACGTTATGGCTGGAATAATAGTACTGCCTCGAATGTATCTGAGGTTGATGATGTTAATTATTGTTTATATTATAATGACGGAAGTTGTAATCTTGGATTAGATTACTGTTCTGAAAACAGGCATGTGAATTTAGAAAATCATAAAATCAAAGATAGATTATCCGGAGGTCTTTTGTGTGGAGATATTCTTATTCTGGATAATAATGAATTGTATGTCAAACCATGGGATGGAGGTGATATGACAAAGCTAGGTGATAATTTTGAAAAAATTTTATCAAGTAATAATGGTACAAATAATATTGTTGTAAGTACAGATGGAGAATTCTTTAAAGTTGAAGATTGGAAATTAGTGAAAACGGATAAAGCTCCTATAAAAACAAATTACCAGTATTGTATTATAGCTTCACAGAATTCTGAATATGGAATGCTTCAAAAAAATGGAGTTGATATTTTAAGTAATGTTAAGGATGTTTGGAATGATTTTGCTCTCCGTAAAGATGGAACAATTTGGAATGTGAGAGATATTCCGACATTGTATATGGATTTGAATGCAAGCGGTGCAACGCCAGGTGATGTAGACGGAGATGACAAAGTATCTACCAAAGACCTTATGATTGTCCTCTATGGAGTATCAGGACGTAATGAACTTACAGATGATCAGACAGCAGCCGCTGACATTGATGGAGATGGAAAGGTTACTGTATCAGATCTTACAAGAATATTATATTATGTAAGTGGCAGAAACAGCACATTGTAGTTGAAAAATGATATGATTAAAGCTTCCTCTAGGATATGAGATATATTTTGGAGGAAGCTTTTTTATAAAGATGATTTACAAATAGTAAATAACGTATTGACTATGGGTAAATAAAGTGCGATAATATATGAAAAAGGTACTAATAAGAGATGAAGATAAAGAATAAAGAAAAATGTATAATCACTTTGATATGTGCAGTTTGTTTATGTCTTTGGGGTGGAATTTATGATTTCATAATGGCGATTTATGGTTGCATTTTCGCAATAGGCATTATCATTGTCATGTCACAAAAAAGAAAAATATTGCTGCCTGCAAATATTACATGTATAGGATTAGTGTTTATCATGGTGTGTTCGTTGATGTCAACTTTTATTGCAAGAGATCACGGAATCGCATTTATAGGATTTTTAAGATGTCTGGTAATCGTTGAATTCTGGCTTTTGTGGTGTAATATTTCAAAGCAGAAGAGGGAGTCTGTTTGGGATATATTGCCGGATTTACTTGCGCTAATTACACTGGCTTCCATAGTGTTGTATTTCATACCGGCAGCGAGAGAATATTTGTACAGTGCAAAGCGTCTTGGAGGAGTACTGCAGTATTCCAATACATATGCGGCATTATTGCTCGTGGGTTTCATCGTATTGATATATCGTGAAGAAAAGAAAAAAAAAGATTACATGGAAGGAATCATACTGATTGCAGGCATTTTAATGACAGGAAGCCGAAGTGTTTTTGTTTTGATGCTGGTCAGTATATGCTTTTTGCTTCTTAAAAAGAAAATTCCATTAAAGTATTTTGGAATTGGTTTTACCGGAGCTGTGGCAGTATTGATTATCTTGCAACTTTTGATGAATCTTGACATTACAAGACTTTTAAAAATGACAATCAATTCAAGTACATTAAACGGTAGAATTTTGTATTGGTATGATGGAATCAGGCAATTATTAAAGAATCCGTTTGGCTTGGGATATATGGGATATTTCTTCAAGCAGCCGGAGTTTCAGACAGGAAATTATGTTACCAGATATGTGCATAATGACTTCTTACAAATGGGGCTGGATAATGGAATTATTTCTTTGATAGTTTTTGTGGTAATAGTTTTGGGTGGTGCTTTTTCTAAGAAGATATGTGGTAGGAACAGACTGATACTTATTGTATTAGCATTACATTCATTTTTTGATTTTGATTTGCAATATGGCTTTATGCTTTGTATTTTACTAATGACACTTGACACTGAATCAAAGAGAGTGTGTGAATGTAAGAAAGCATATGGATATGGTGTGATTTCAGTGATGATGGCGATTAGTGTCTATTTTTCATTGGCTCTGGGATTTGAGTATTTTGGAAAATCACAGGCTGCCCTGACTCTTTATCCGGCGGATACGTTTGCTTTGCAGGATGAACTGAATGAGAATGGTGATGCGGTAGTTGCTGAGATGATTATAGAAAAAAATGGCATGATTGCTTCAGTATATGAAATTGTAGCAAGTGATGAGGCTGATAATGGAAATTATAATGCGTCTATGAAGCATTTGGACGATATGCTTAAGTATGCAGGATATGATAGCTTTTATTATAATCAGGCGGCATTTTATTATAGTAAATGCTTGGATGAAGCAGTGCGAAGTGAAGATATGGAGACTACTAAGAGAATATTGAACAAGATCAAAGGATTACCGCAGCTGATAGAAGAACGAGAATCTAAAGCTTCTAAATTTGCATATCGTATCAATGATAAGCCAAAGATTGAATTGACTGACGATATACAAAATTATATAGAAAAAATGTCAGAAATTAAATTTACTGATTAAATCATTAAGCGAAAATGGAGGTAAAAAGCTTATGAAAAAACGAATTGTGGCGATGGTATTGGCTGGGACTATGGTTTTTAGTCAGAATGTTTATGCAACGGAGTTGTCAGATGGTACTGGTCAGACAATGATTGAGCAAACAGAAACTGAGCAGCAGGATACGAATGCTGTGGAAAAGGAATATGCTCAATCAGAACAACAGAACTCGGAAATGCTAGATGATGATGAAAATAAAGATGTTGATAACAGCGCAGAAGCGAAGAATGAAGAAAGTTATTGGGAAGAAATACAGCAGTATGCCAGTGATGACGATGATTCAGGTGTATTTGATGAGGAATTATACAAATCAAATCTAAATTCTAGGAAAAGAACACTTTATGTTGGAAATCCGATTGTTATACCTATTGATGGATCCTGTGGCTCAGATGGCTATGATATTACTGTATCAGATAATAGTATATGTAAGGTTACTAAAGACTCATTTTATGATGATTATAATTTTATAAGATTGGAACCATTAAAGCCGGGTACTACATCGTTTAGTGTAAAGGCTTCTGATGGTGATGAGATATATAATTGTGATGTTACAGTCTTAGAAAATCTGCCTGAGGATGCTGCACCAATTAAGGATATTGAGATTAGAAGTTGGTTCTTCGCAAGGACATATTATGGACAGGATGGATATATATCAAAGGATGAGCTTAGCCATATAAATTTTTTTTCATTTGGTTATGGATGTAGAGAAGGGTACATAAAAGATCTTAGCGGATTAGAGTATGCGACTGGATTAAAAACTATAGATCTTAGCTATACTGGAGTTAAAGATGTTTCCCCAATAATGAAATTGAATAATCTTGAGAATTTGGATATTAGCGGAATGAAAATAGATGATTATTCATGGCTTAGTAATTTTACCAAGATGAAGCGATTGGATATTTCACGCACAAAGATACAGGGTTTTTCATTTTTAAATAATATGCCGGAGTTGGAGAAACTTAATGTAGCAAGTACTTCTATAACTGATTTTAGCTTTTTGAAAAATATGCCGGAGTTGGAGGATCTTAATGTAGGAAATACTTCTATAACTGATTTAGATTTTTTGAAGAATTTGAAAAATTATAAAAAATTGGAAACACTTTGCGTATACGATACAGCTGTATCAGATTTAGATGCAATTAGCGGATTTGTAAATATAAGAAGCCTATATATTAGCGGATGTAATAATATACATAATTTTAAACCGTTATATAATTTGACTAACTTAGATTACTTTAGTTATTCGGGTGTTCAAATCTCTGATAATGATATATTGGAGATTATAAGGTGTTCTATAGAGAAGAAAGATTATTCAAAGGGGGATTTGATAAATATTCCATTTTCTTACAATATTTTACATGGGAATGAAAATTTGCATATTGATGTTAATGGCGGGGATACAGAGTCTATAGAAATAAAACAAAATGATTCGTATATGGTTAAGGTATTGGCAAAGGATAAGGGTGTTGTTGAATTAACCTTGACATTAGGAAATGCCAGTGTGAAAACGGTTATCAGTATAAAAGGTGCGGATGAAAATCCGGAAACAGGAGATAATAATGATGAAGAGATAATGGATTGTAATACTGTGGCTGGAATTTCACATACTATATTAACTAATAATGGTGATTTATGGAGAGTATATCCGGAAGCTAAAAAGATTCGCAGTAATGTAAAAAAATATGTTAGTAAGTGGATTTATACAATAGATCAGGACAGTTCAGAGGTTGTGGACTACAGTTTGGATAATAATGACGATTTATGGTCAGGTAATAATAAAATACACAGCAATATAAAGGACGTAGATGGTCATTATGCTATTACAAATGATAATGAGCTTATTAATTTGTATAATGATAATGATACTGTGGTAAAAGGTGTTAATGATTGGACAGAGCGTGATACTTATACAATAATTTATAAGGAAGATGGAAGTTTATGGTTTAGAGAGGAGGTTGGCAAAAATAGAAAGCCGGCAGACTGGAAAAAAATAGATGATCATGTTGTACAATATAGTGGAGATAGACGTATGTATCTTACACAGTCAGGAGAGCTGAAGTCTCTATATATTGATGATGATAACGGTGATTATTATTGCACTATAGATGCATCGGATGTAGCTATGGTAGATTTTGTTAATTCTTTTTATTATGGGAATGACGGAAATTGTTATCTGGATTTGGATCGATTTACAGATATAGGAAATTTAAAAATAAAAAAATGGCAATATTTAGATGGCGGATTTTGTATATTAACTGATGATAATAAGCTATATACAGTTAATGAAAAAGAAAATGGAAATAAGCAATTAATAGCTGAAAGTATTATAGACTTAGGAGAAACCCCCCGTTATGATGAAGATAAGGGAGGGTATATCTGGACAGTCTGGGTTAAGAATAGTCAAGGCACATACTACTACATTGTTGATGGAAAGCTTTCTCAAACAGATGATTTCAATAAGAGTAATGGTGAAAACTATACAAGAAATGGTGTAGTATTATTGACAAATGTAAAAGACACATGGTATTCTGAATATATTGGAAAAAAGTATGCACTTCGTACAGATGGAACTGTATGGGATGTTACTGATGTACCTAAGATGCTTTTAGACTTAGGGCAGAGCGTTGTTGAGCCGGGAGATGTAGACGGTGATTCAAAAGTAACAACAAGAGATTTGATGATAGTGTTATATGGAGTTTCCGGTAGAAATACATTGACTGATGAACAGGTACAGGCAGCTGATATAGATGGTGATGGAAAGGTATCAGTATCAGATCTTACAAGGATTCTCTATTATGTGAGTGGAAGAAATACTACTTTATAACAGAATATTGATGTATTGAACAAGGCAGGACTTATGATTTTTAAATTGTGAGTCCTGTTTTTATAATCATGCAAGAAATGAATACAAATAGTTAAATAGTGATTGACTAATAGTAAAAACAGTGACATAATTTAAGAGGTAGGTACTAAGGAGGCTTCTGATATGAAAAACAATATAAGTAAGCTATCCGCATTGACTTTGGCATGCACGATTGAATTTTCTGGTATGTGGCTATTTATGCAGGTGATGGAAAGATAGTTGAGGCTCAATCTACTGAGGCTGGAATCACAAATAACAGGAATGTGCAATGTCATACAATTTTGGCAATCAGAAGGCTGTTGTAGAAATAAGTATTGACGAACACATTAAAATTACAGATGGGGATAGAAGCTTATGAGGATAAAGAAGAGTGTAATTAGTATTTTGCTTATATTAGGAATAGTTATTTCAGAAAATCTGTTTTATGAGTTATATATGGTGAATGCAAATGAAATATCTGAAGTAAAAAAAGAGATTAAAACTAATATAAATCCTGAAGAATTTTCAAGCGATTTACCATATATGGAAAATTTTGGACAAGCGGTGAACACATACTTGAACAAAACAGATAATGGTTATGAAGTTGTTTTTGTGAGTGATAAAATTTATATTGTGAACTATGATAATAACTGGAATGTTATTGGTAATAGGGAACTTGATTTTGAATTACCGATATTTGGTGCATTCTATTATGGTGAAAAATATAATTATGTTGTTTGTGGTCAAAAGGCTGGGAGCAAAGAGACAAAAGAAGCATATAGAGTTATAAAATATGATAAAGACTTTAACAGATTAGACGCTTTATCAATCAGTAATGATTTATCTTATACGGCAAGGCCTTTTTTAGGAGGAGATATAGCTGTTGCAGAAAACAATGGTGAGTTAATAATATATACTGCAAGAAATAGATATGATGGTCATCAGTCAAATATTTTGTTTAGAATAAATATAAATAGTATGGGTCTGATGAATTCTTCACAAATTGACCAATTCCCGGATATACATGTGTCACATTCAATGAGAAATGTAGTGAGATATGATGGTGAGAAACCTATTTTAGCTACTATGGGGGATGCATATCCAAGGAACGTGTGTATTCAGGATACATATGGAACGAGAGTAAAGGTCTTAGGCATAAATGGCGAAATAGGAGATAATAAAACAGATACAGATTTGTCTGATTTTGAGGTTACTAAGGATAGCTATCTTTTGGCAGGGGCACAAAAGAGAAATGGATGCAATAATATATATATTTCATCAGTAGATAAGGATTTACGTAGAAGTGATAATAAACTAACATGGCTGACAAATTATACGTCAGATTGTGAAGGCGTATGTAATACAAAAATTTCTAAAATTGATGATGGTAAATATGCTGTAATGTGGAACAATTTTTCATATGGGGGAAGTCTTCAGTATGTAATGGTTGATGATTCTGGAAATGTAATTAGTGAATTGAAAACTGTAAATGGGATTAAATTGACTCAATGTGACCCGATATTGGACAATGGTAAATTGGAGTGGATATCTTATATTGACGGTAAAGCAGAACTATTTAGATTGTCTGATTTTAGCTGTAATGGCAGCTATAGAGTACAGGATACTTATGTTAATGCACTAAATCCATGGGATGGAAGTATTGATACAGGTTGGTATATTGAAGGAAAGAATGAATTTAATATATCAACAGCACAACAGTTGGCAGGACTGGCAAAGCTTGTTAATGATGGAAATACCTTTGAAGGAAAAAGGGTTGTTTTGACGAGTGATATTTTTTTAAATGATGATTATTCAAAAGAAAATGTCTGGTCTTCAATAGCAAGTGTTAGTAGCGGCGTGCAATTTCAAGGAACTTTCAATGGCAGTGGACATACTATCTACAACGGGTATACCATCAATAATGAAGAAGGAGGTTTATTTGGCGTTATAGGAGAAAAGGGTATTGTAAAAGCTGTTTCTTTAAAACAGGGAACCTATATAGGAGAGTCGATTGCATGTATAAATAACGGTTGGATTATATTTTGCGAGAATATTAGCTGTGTTCAAGGCTTGAGGGATACGTATTATATATCATGTGCCGGTGGAATATGCTATGAGAATAGAAATTTGATTTATGGATGTGGAAATAAAGGTAGTGTTGAAGGTAGTGCAGCTGGTGCAATTGCAACTAAAAATACAGAAAATGCTATAATTGATTCCTGCTGGAATAATGGCGTTGTAATAGGGTCAAGTGGAATAGTAAGTAATAATGGAGGCTGGGTGACAAATTGTTATAATAGCGGACAAGTAGGAACTGCAGGTATAGCCGAAGATATGAGGGACTGGAATATGAGGGTAATTAATTGCTACAACGCAGGCTCTCTTGTTAAATCATATTATGACTATAATTATCAAGACACTATCGGAAATTATCATGGTACGAATGTGTACTCTGCAACAGAATATTGCAATTCATCTTATACAACAGTTGTGTCAATGGACGAATTAAAAAGTTCAGATATGATATCCAGAATAAAAGGTGATGATGTATTAAACAAATGGTGTTTAGATGAGCATTTATTGAATAAAGGGCTGATGATTCCTCTGGCACAAGACGATTTATATTCTGGAGAATATAAGGTATTACCAGTGATTAACAGTGTAAAAGATAAAGTTACGGTAAATATTTCAGATGGTGAATATCAGCTTGAAGGAATAATTGATGCATTGTATGGAACTAAAAAAGCAGAGCCTGTTTATGACTCTGAATCTAAGAATATTTCTATTACATCAGATGGAAAAATTATACCAAAGAAGGCTGGTACGGCAATTGTGAAAGTAACTTTACCGGAAACAGAAAATACAAAAGAGTATAGCTTTGATATTAGCGTAACAATAAATGGATTACGTGGAGATCTGAATGATGATGGTAAAGTTACAATGTCGGATCTGGTTAAGTGTGTCCAGGGCGTGTCAGGAAGAATCATATTAACAGACCAGGAAACCTGGGCTGCGGATGTTGATGAGAATGGAAAAGTTGATATAAGGGATGCAACTCGATTATTGTATTTTGTCAGTGGTAGAAATGCAAATTTATAAGAAGGTGAGGTATACATATGACAAAACAAATCACAAGAAAAACTCTAATACTCTTTATGGTACTGGCTGTTTTTATGACAACTATATGCAGTCAGATAAGTGTAAAAGCAGCAAATAAAGTATACAAAAATGTTAAGCTGATATTTGAGGACAATCAGGGAAATACGATAAAAACATTTACGAAAGATATTACTCAAGGAGAAACATTAGGTCAGATTTTGGGTGAACAATACCCAACAATGAAAGCTGACTCTAAACTTGGCAATTTTACCGGCTGGTATAGCAGTGATTGTCTTTACGGATTGTATTCCGGAAAAAGATATGAAAAAAATACACCGGTAAATTTAGAGTGTGATGATTACATACAAATTTCCTTCAAGGCAGCATATGAAAAAAAGTCTGTTCGTATAACGTATTATTATATGGATAATACTGGTTGGCGCGAAAAATATGAAGAAAGTATTTTAACTGTTGGAGCAGGTAAGAATGCTATATTGAGTTGTGCTCCGGCTGTTGGTGATGTAAAGCCATACTGTCATTTTGAAAACTGGAATATTATATACGGTGAGGATGTAATAGATGATAATCCGGATCAGTATTACCTTGTAGAGGCTGCATATGATAATTACCCAGTTGGAGTTAAGAAAAGCTATATTGATAATACGGGAAATGTAAAAACCGTTAAGGAGACAAAATACTATCCGGCCGGAAGCAAATATGAGGATATATTGGTTGAATTGAAGGCAACACCGGATGATGCCTCAACAGATACTACAATTACAGGCTGGAACATTTTTGATCCATATGGTTATACTGATGAAGAGGGAACAATAGGAGTTCACATTGACGAGAGAGGTGCTTGTGAAAATGATTTTGATTTGATTGCCGAGTATCAGAATGTGGAACTTAATAAAGTATTTTATAAGATTGTCGGTGAAGATCAGAAGATTCATGAAACAGATAAAGTGGTAAGCAACGCAAAAAACAGCAGCGAGCAGGATGTCTATAATGAGGCTATAAAGTATGTACCTGATGGTCATATGAAAGCTTTAGAGTATACAGGAAATTGGCATATAAAAAAAATTACATCAGATATGAATGATGATGTGTATTATTCTATGATGCCAAAATATAATAAAATTCTTGTAGAAGTGGATATGGTAAATTATGATCATAGTGTAGATACAATAATATATGCAGCAGCTCCGGGAGATACACTGGACATTCCGGATGGATATTTTATGGCTGCATATGATGAGGCGGGGAATACTTCATACGTTACTAAATATACAGTTCCAAAGGATGCAAAGGAAAGTGTTTATGTTACATGGTTTTCAAAGAAATCCTTAGAAGATAATTCATTAGCAGATAAGATAAATAATGCCAAAGACGGAGAAAATGTAGAGGAAACTCTTTCAAAGGATGGTATTGTTTCAAAAGCTGCATTAAATGCACTTAAAGGCAGAGATGTTTCATTGGTATTATCCATAGCAGATCAAAACGCTAAGTGGATTATCAATGGTGCATCAGTTAATGATGTTAGTGATGATATAAATTTATCAGTTACAAGAAGCAGCATTGATACCGGAAACATATCATATGATAAGATAAGCAAACTGTTAAGCAAAAGACAGGCTGAGCAGATTGCTTTTGGAAATAGTGATAAGTTTAATTTTACCGGAAAGCTTGAAGTTAGTACATCTGGTCTAGGTGGACAGGATAAAGCAGTTTTGATTCAGAAATCAGATTCTGATAACATGGAATACACAAATTCAGCTAAAATTAATGATGCATCCACTACATTTACAGTTGATAACGGACATGATGGAGTCATCATTTATGGAATGAATGGTGATACAAATGCAGACAGCAAGATTGATATCAGAGACGCGATGGAATGTCTCAGGCATGTAAGTGGAAGAGAAGATATTGATGTTGTTAAGCAGGGATTTGCAGATGTGAATTTTGATGACAAAGTAAATGTACAGGATTTAATTAAAGAAATTCATGTTGTAAGTGGGCGTGAAGACACTTTTTAAATGAACCTTTATGAAGCTTGATTAAATTAAATGTGGACTTTTCATTAGGCAAGGTGATAAACATGGCATTACTAAATTATGAATTTGACAGGCGGCTTGAACTCGAGAGAGCCGATGCGTATGCAGAGGGCTTCCTGAGAGGTTATAAAGAGGGCTTTGAAAAAGAAATGCGTAAACAAATGGTTTTTAACATGTATGAAGAGGGATATTCAGTTGATCTGATAGCAGATATTGTGGTGGAATTAACCAAAGAAGAAATAGAAGATGCTATTGAAAAAAGAAAGAAATGATTTGGTGCAAAAGAATATCTGCTATGATGGGAACATAGACTGTGATGGTATAGAAGGAACAAGGCAATACAGAATATTATGGTAATTCAGATAATGCGAGACATATCAGGCACAATGGGAATTATCCTGACTGTGCCGATTACATCTCTAATCAATCACAAGCCCGTTACAACAAGGTATATCACACCAAGCCCCCAGCTTGAAAATATGCCGTACAGTATCACAGGACCGGCAATCCTAAATATCTGACAGCCTATGCCAAATACCTGTCCCTCCACCTGGAATTCACAGGCGGACGAGCATACTCCGTTTGCAAAGCCTGTTATAGGAACGAGAGCGCCTGCGCCTCCCCAGTTTGCAAGTGGTGCATACAGGTTTAGCGATGTCAGCACGCAGCTTATGAGAATCAAAATCATGCTGCACCATGCTGAGGCTTCATCATTGCTTAACCCAAAGTATTGCGTGCCGGTGTTTACTATGAGCTGTCCGATAGTGCATATGATTCCGCCGAGTATAAATGCCTTTAGCATGTTTGCAGAAAGGCAGTGAGTAGGTGTGACGCGCTTTACATATTTGTTATATTCATCATTTCGTTTTTCTTTTTGGTCAGTAGTCATGTTTTCAGACCTCCTTTTTTATAGGATGACCGTATTTTTTAAATGTATTCATATATGTGATTTAGTTATTTGATTTGGGTATAGTTACTTATTAGAATTAAATATGAAGGATATATCAAATAATCCTTGCTACTTTCTGCTTTAAATAGTAGAATTGTAGCAAGGATTATTTTTGCGCGGTAGCGCATCAAAGTAATAAATCACAGCAAAGCATATAATTGCGATAAATAATGCAAGTATTTTGCAATAAAGAAAAGGAGACACATATATGTATACACTTGACGACATCAAGAAAGAAGATCAGGAGATTGCAAGCGCCATCACAGACGAATTTGAGCGCCAGAACAGCCACATCGAGCTTATTGCTTCTGAGAACTGGGTAAGCCCTGCTGTTATGTCAGCTATGGGAAGCATCCTCACCAATAAGTACGCTGAGGGATATCCGGGAAGAAGATACTATGGCGGCTGCGAGTGCGTGGACGAGGTAGAGGAGCTTGCCAGAGAAAGAGCCAAGAAGCTTTTCGGCGCAGAGTATGTAAATGTACAGCCGCACTCAGGTGCTCAGGCCAACATGGCAGTACAGTTCGCCATCTTAAAGCCGGGCGATACCATCATGGGAATGAATCTTGACCACGGCGGACACCTCACACATGGTTCACCGGTCAACTTCTCAGGCTCATATTTCCATGTAGTGCCTTATGGAGTAAATGACGAGGGCTTCATCGATTACGACAAGGTAGAGGAGATCGCCCTTGAGTGCAAGCCAAAGATGATTATCGCAGGTGCATCTGCATATGCGAGAACTATAGATTTCAAGCGTTTCAGAGAGATTGCAGACAAGGTAGACGCAGTGCTCATGGTTGATATGGCTCATATTGCAGGACTTGTAGCCGCAGGACTTCATCCAAGCCCAATCCCATATGCACATGTCACCACAACCACTACACACAAGACTCTCCGCGGACCTCGAGGAGGAATGATTCTCTGCAGTCAGGAGATGCAGGATAAGTACAATTTCAACAAGGCTATTTTCCCGGGAATCCAGGGTGGACCTCTCATGCACGTTATTGCTGCAAAGGCAGTCTGCTTCAAGGAGGCATTACAGCCTGAGTTCAAGGAGTATCAGAAGCAGATTGTAAAGAACGCACAGGCACTTTGCAAGGGTCTTCAGAGCCGTGGCATCAAGATTGTATCGGACGGCACAGACAACCACCTCATGCTTGTAGACTTAACTCCGTTTGGTCTCACAGGAAAGTCTATCGAGAAGCTTCTCGATGCGGCTCATATTACAGCCAACAAGAATACTATTCCTAACGACCCACAGAAGCCATTTGTCACAAGCGGTATCCGTCTCGGAACACCTGCTGCTACATCAAGAGGCTTAAAGGAGGATGATTTCGACAAGGTTGCAGAGGCAATCGCCATGATCATCAAAGAGGGCGAGAGCGCAGTTGAGCCTGCAAAGGCTATCATCAAGACACTTACTGACAAGTATCCTCTTGCATTTTAAGGGTTTTCAGAGTAAAATGTTATAAGTTATAAAAACATAATACTTTGGAGGAATTATGATAGACTTAAAGTTTTTAAGAGAGAATCCGGATCTCGTAAAAGAAAATATTAAAAAGAAATTCCAGGACCACAAGCTTCCGCTCGTCGATGAAGTAATCGAGTATGACAAGAAGGCAAGAGAAGCACAGCAGGAGGCAGATGATCTTCGTGCAAAGAAGAATCAGGTTTCTAAGCAGATTGGTGCTCTTATGGCACAGGGCAAGAAGGAAGAGGCTGAGGCTGTAAAGGCTGAGGTAGCACAGATTTCAAAGCGTCTCACAGAGCTTGAGCCGCTCGAGAAAGAGTATCAGGACAAGGTGCTTGAGGATATGATGAAGATTCCAAACATCATCGATCCATCAGTTCCAATCGGAAAGGATGATACCTTCAACGTGGAGAACGAGAAGTTTGGTGAGCCTGTTGTTCCTGATTTCGAGATTCCTTATCATACAGATATCATGGAGAGATTTGACGGAATAGACCTCGATGCAGCAGGAAAGGTTGCAGGAAACGGTTTCTATTATCTGATGGGAGATATCGCACGTCTTCACTCAGCCATGACAGCATATGCGCGTGACTTCATGATTGGAAAGGGCTTTACATACTGTATCCCACCATTTATGATCCGTTCAAATGTCGTAACAGGCGTTATGAGCTTTGAGGAGATGGATGCCATGATGTACAAGATTGAGGGAGAGGATCTCTACCTTATCGGCACATCTGAGCACTCAATGATCGGTAAGTTCATCGATACAATAAACGATGAGTCAAAGCTTCCATACACACTCACAAGCTACTCACCTTGCTTCCGTAAGGAAAAGGGTGCACACGGCATTGAGGAGAGAGGTGTTTACCGTATCCACCAGTTTGAGAAGCAGGAGATGATTGTTGTCTGCAAGCCACAGGATTCAAAGGAATGGTATGAGAAGATGTGGAAGTACACAGTAGAGCTTTTCAGAAGTCTCGATGTGCCTGTCCGTACTCTTGAGTGCTGTTCAGGAGACCTCGCAGATCTCAAGGTTAAATCATGCGACGTAGAGGCATGGTCACCAAGACAGAAGAAGTACTTCGAGGTTGGAAGCTGCTCTAACTTAGGCGATGCACAGGCAAGACGTCTTAAGATTCGTGTAAAGGGCGAGGATGGCAAGAAATACTTTGCACATACTCTTAACAACACAGTTGTTGCTCCACCACGTATGCTCATCGCATTCCTTGAGAATAACCTGAATGCAGATGGCTCTGTAAATATCCCTAAGGCACTTCAGCCATACATGGGTGGTACAGAGAAGCTTATTCCGAAGCACTAGTTTTTGAAATAAATTAGTTCATGTAGATAATTAATACATGTAAATATAACAGCCGTAGCTGCGATTGATCAGATGAAAGATAAATCGTGGTTACGGCTGTTTTGTAGTTAATGACCTTATCAATATTTATGTCAGAGATGATAAGCAAATACAGAAGGCTTTTGACAAAAACGGTCATGCAAAATTCTTTTAATAAACGTCATTGACACCAAATGTGATACCACATATAATATAGATAGGAGGTATTCAAAATGTCAAAATGGGATAAACTATTAACGAGAATATGTGCTTTATCAAAAGACCTCCGGTTTGATGAATTGCGTAAGGTATTGGAAAGCTATGGATATGTAATGAATGCCCCAAAGGGCGGAAGCAGTCATTACACGTTCAGAAAAGCCGGATGTCAACCGATTACGATACCGAAGCATGAACCTATCAAAAAAGTGTATGTAGAGATGGTAAAGCAGATTGTGGAAAGTGAGGCGGTGAATGATGAAAACGCTGAATGATTATTTTACAATGAATTATCGTATGGAAATTATAGAGGATAAGGATGAGGGTGGTTTTGTGGTTTCATTTCCGGAGCTCCCGGGATGTATTACCTGCGGAGAAACAGTAGAATCCGCTGTCGCAAACGCTTTAGATGCCAAGAAAGCATGGTTAGAAGCTGCTATGGAAGAGGGTATTGAAATCCATGAGCCGGACAGCTTAGAGGATTATTCTGGACAGTTTAAACTTAGAATTCCACGAAGTCTTCATCGTTCCCTTGCAGAACATTCTAAGAAGGAAGGTATCAGCATGAATCAGTATTGTGTATATCTTCTTTCCAGAAACGATGCAGTTTATTCAAAATTATAGACTAAATGAAATAGGGGGTGTTCTGTTATGTTTTTTCTTATAGCGAAGGATAATGAATGGGCTGGATTGCTTAGTAGTCTGGATATGTTTTCTGATGATTTTATGGAAGAAGGACGGATACAGCCTGAAGTACAGGTAAGGGAAGATTTTTAATGAATTTACAGAGAAGAAAATCCCTTACCAAATACTTCACTGGTGCTCATCACAGACATAAAAGCATGCAGCTTATTCTGATGTATGAAGCTTCTAAGCTCTATGGCCTGCTTCTTTGTGAGAGTGCTGAAAACGATATAGTTTCTCTCACCGGTGTAAGCGCCTCGTGCCTCCACATAGGTGGCACTTTTTCCGAGAACATTTATAATATAATTGCATATAACATCCTTGTCATCGCAGATAAGCATTATGGATTTTCTGAGCATGATATTTTCGATGATTGCATCAATCATAAATGATTTCACAACAAGTCCGACAAATGAATACAGAGCAGTCTTTATGTCAAATACAAAGCAGGCGATGATAATCATGACGAGGTCGGTGAGAAATAAAGCCATGCCAATATTTTCTACATGTGCATATTTTTTTACAATCATGGCGATGACATCGGTTCCGCCACTTGAAGCACCCACATAGAAAAGCAGTGCAGATGCGATTGAAGGAAGAGCGATGGCAAAAATCAGCTCAAGCATTGGCTCGTTTGAGAGAGGATGAGTGAGCGGGTCCAGCTTTTCAAGTACCAGAAGCTCAACAGACAAAAGTACTGTGGCATAGGTAGTCTTAATCGCAAAGCCTTTGCCAAGGAAGAAAAAGCCCACTACAAGCAGAAGCATGTTCACAATAGTAGAAAACATACTCGCTGAGAGCGGTGTAATCTTTGCAAACACAACTGCGGCACCGGTTACACCACCGAAGGTGAAGTTGTTTGGGAACTTGAAATAGTATACACCGATTGCCATGATGGTGATACTGAGTGTCATTATCAGAAAATTTTTTATCTGTTTAAGCATTTGTTGTTCTCCTTTATGATTTGACAGCGTGTCGGGTATTTATTGCAGTGCTGTGTATCATAGCTTTCTTTTGTATTATTAATTGTGTAAATCTAAATATTTATTTGCATGGATAGTGTAGGACGATGGATGTCTGATGTCAATATAATCCGTGAAATAAATTATAAGTATTATTTCTATAAAAGATATATTATATTAGTAAAACTAATAAGAATAATTACAATATATAATTGGAAAATTTAGCACTATGAAGGTATACTATAGGTATTGAACGAATTGCAGATTATTAGGAGGAACAATAATGGATTACAAGAATTCAGGTGTTGATATCGAGGCAGGTTACAAGTCAGTAGAGCTTATGAAAAAGCATGTAAAGGAGACTATGAGACCGGAGGTGTTAGGTGGTCTCGGAGGCTTCTCAGGAGCGTTCTCACTTGCTTCCATCAAGGATATGGATGATCCGGTGCTTTTATCGGGAACAGATGGCTGCGGAACTAAGGTAAAGCTTGCTTTCATCATGGACAAGCATGATACAATCGGAATCGATGCAGTTGCCATGTGTGTAAATGATGTGGCATGTGCAGGCGGTGAGCCATTATTTTTCCTTGATTATATAGCATGTGGAAAGAACTATCCGGAGAAGATTGCTACAATCGTAAGCGGTGTGGCAGAGGGCTGTAAGCAGTCAGGCTGTGCACTCGTTGGTGGTGAGACAGCAGAGCATCCGGGTCTTATGCCTGAGGACGAGTATGACCTTGCAGGCTTTGCAGTTGGTGTGGTTGACAGAAAGGACATCATCACAGGCGAGAGATTAAAGGATGGTGATGTACTTATCGGAATGGCATCAACAGGCGTACACTCAAATGGATTTTCACTTGTCAGAAAGATTTTCAAGATGGACAAGGAGACATTAAATACATATCATGAGGAGCTTGGCACTACACTTGGAGAGGCACTTCTTGCCCCTACAAGAATCTATGTAAAGGCTCTTAAGGCTGTAAAGGACGCAGGAGTCACAGTAAAGGCCTGCAGTCATATTACAGGCGGCGGCTTCTATGAGAATATCCCACGTATGCTTATCGATGGCAAGCGTGCCGTAGTTGAGAAAAACAGCTACCCTGTTCCACCAATCTTTAAAATGATGGCTAGAGAGGGAAATGTTGAGGAGCAGATGATGTACAATACCTACAACATGGGACTTGGAATGATTGTCGCAGTTGACCCTGCAGACGTGGACAAGACTATGGAGGCTATGAAGTCTGCCGGAGATACCCCATACGTAGTCGGAAAGATTATTGACGGCGAGAAGGGTGTAGATCTCGTATAATATCATTATATTGTTAATAACGTATACATCGTTGCGAGGAAAAAGAATGAAAATTGCAGTATGTGTATCGGGTGGCGGCACCAATCTTCAGGCCATCATAGATGCAATAGATAACGGAACAATTACAAACACACAGATAGAGGTTGTTATCAGCAACAACGCAGATGCATATGCACTTGAGAGAGCTAAAAAGGCTGGAATAAAGGCAGTATGCATCTCGCCAAAGAGCTATGAAAGCAGAGCTGCCTTCAATGAAGATTTCTTAAAGCAGCTTAACTCATATCATGTGGATTTAGTCGTACTGGCAGGCTTTCTGGTAGTGATTCCACCTGAGATGATAAAGCAGTACAGAAACAGAATCATAAATATCCATCCATCGCTCATACCATCCTTCTGCGGCACAGGCTACTATGGTCTTAAGGTGCATGAGGGAGTGCTTGCACGCGGTGTGAAGGTGACAGGTGCCACCTGCCACTTTGTGGATGAAGGCACGGACACAGGACCTATTATTTTACAGAAGGCAGTCGAGGTAAAGCAGGGTGACACACCTGAGGTGCTTCAGCGCAGGGTTATGGAGCAGGCTGAGTGGAAAATCATGCCACACGCTATCGACCTGATAGCAAATGGCAGGGTGTCAGTAGAAGACGGACATGTTATTATAGATGAGAAGTAATGACAGTGCTGTAAGTAATTAGTATGTAAACACAGATAGATTATGATTACCGGACAATGAAAAGCTTATATTATAGCTTAGGTATAGGAGGCAAAAATGAAGGTATTAGTAGTAGGAAGCGGCGGAAGAGAGCATGCAATATGCAGGGCTGTTGCAAAGAGCTCACGCGTTGATAAGATATACTGTGCACCGGGTAATGCAGGTATCGCTGCACTTGCAGAGTGTGTACCAATCGGTGCGATGGAATTTGATAAGCTCGTATCATTTGCAAAGGATAATGCCATTGATTTTACAATCATCGGCATGGATGATCCTCTTGTAGGAGGTATCGTTGACGAGTTCGAAAAGGCAGGGCTCAAGTGCTTCGGACCAAAGAAGAATGCAGCTATTCTTGAGGGCTCAAAGGCATTTTCAAAGGACCTCATGAAAAAGTATAATATCCCTACTGCGGCATATGAGAATTTTACTGATGCCAAAGAGGCTCTTAAATATTTAGAAACAGCAAAGTTCCCTATCGTGTTAAAGGCAGACGGACTTGCTCTCGGAAAGGGTGTGCTTATCTGCAATACTCTTGAGGAGGCAAAAGAGGGTGTCAGAACCATCATGGAGGACAAGAAGTTCGGAACAGCCGGAAACACCATGGTAGTTGAGGAGTTCATGACAGGCCGTGAGGTTTCGGTGCTTTCATTTGTAGACGGAAAGACTATCAAGATTATGTCATCTGCGCAGGATCACAAGCGTGCAGGCGATGGTGATACAGGCCTTAATACAGGCGGCATGGGCAATTTCTCACCTAGCCCGTTCTATACCGATGAGGTCGATGATTTCTGCAAGAAGTATATTTATCAGGCAACTGTAGATGCTATGGCTAAAGAGGGCAGACCTTTTACAGGAGTTATTTTCTTCGGACTCATGCTCACAGAGGATGGACCAAAGGTGCTTGAGTACAATGCGCGATTCGGAGATCCTGAGGCACAGGTTGTGCTTCCTCGTATGAAGAATGATATCATTGATGTGATGGAGGCCTGTGTAGACGGAACTCTTGACACAATAGATCTTCAGTTTGAGGACAATGCATGCGTATGTGTGGTTCTTGCATCAGACGGATATCCTGTCAAGTATGAGAAGGGCTTTAAGATAACTGGCTTTGAGAAGTTTGACGGCAAAGATGATTATTACTGCTATCATGCCGGCACCAAATTTGATGCTGACGGCAATATCGTCACAAACGGAGGACGTGTGCTTGGTATCACTGCAACAGGCGCCACACTCAAGGAGGCCAGAGCCAAAGCTTACGAGGCAACAGAGTGGGTACAGTTTGATAATAAATACATGAGACATGATATCGGAAAGGCAATAGATGAAGCATAAGGGTATTATTTTTGATATGGATGGAACTCTCTGGGATTCAGCAGAGAATGTGGCAAAATCATGGAATAAGGCCATAGCAGATTATGGCTATGAGAGGGCACCTATCACAAAAGAAGATATGTATTCAGTAATGGGAAAGACAATGGATGTACTGGCATCCATTATCTTTCCTAATTGTACTTGCAGAGATGAGTTAATTAATGTATGCTATAGAGAAGAAAACGATTACCTGACCGCTCATGGGGGAGAGCTTTATCCTGATGTTGAAAAGACACTTGATGAGCTGTCAGAAAGATATGACCTTTATATAGTCAGCAATTGCCAGCGTGGTTATATAGAGTCTTTTTTTTCGTACCACGGACTTGGCAGGTATTTTAAGGATACTGAGTGCTACGGCAACAATGAGCTTGAAAAGTCAGAAAACATAAAGCTTATTGTAGAGCGCAATAATATAGATGAGGCAGTGTATGTAGGTGACATACAGGGAGACTACGATTCCAGCAAAAAGGCAGGAGTAAAGTTCATCCATGCAGCATATGGGTTCGGCACAATAGATGACGATGTGCCTGCTATTCGCAAATTCTCTGAGCTGCCGCAGGTGGCTGACAGAGTATTTGAGGAAATTGAAAAGCTCTGATGAGAATTTAATTTGAAGTAAAGTTTATGAATATGTAGATAATGGGGTTTCCACATGGCAGATAAGCGTAACAGAGGGAGAAGAATTACAGATAGAATAACAGAGGCTTACTATGAGCTGATGAAGATTGTTGCAGAAAACAATCATGAGCGCATGTTTGAGTACTATGTGGAAGATGATGAGGCATATATTTTCAAAATAGTCAACTCTTCTCCGGCTCAGGAGACAGTATATCCGGTTTTTAAACAAAATATTGACACATACATGTCAGAGTGTCCTGAAGACAGCATCGAATGCTTCAAAAAGCAGCTTGATAAATGTCTGCTTCGGCCTATGCGTACTGCATTCCAGCTTAGTTTTATATCAGAGGATGGCAAGAGCAAGCCGGTTGAGATGTACATGGTCAGCATACCTGATTTGGATAAAAAGGTATGTATGGTAGTTGGAGTAATGTTTGATCTCAGAGATGAAAAGGGACTTTTGGACTCGCTGACAGGCACATACAATCACCTTGCATTTGAGAATAAATGTACATCACTTATCAGGCAAAAGGGAACAAAGCTTTTATTTGTGATGCTTGATGTGGATGATTTCAAGATAGTAAATGACACCTTGGGACACAATGTAGGGGATAGGGTATTAAGTCAGACAGGACAGGTGCTTAAGGAAGCAGTTGGAGCCAATGGTATAGTTGGCAGGCTTGGCGGTGATGAGTTTGCAGCGATTGTATTTGGATTAGAGGACAGTGATGCTGTGGACGAGTTCTGCGTAAAGCTGTCAGGCAGACTGAAGAATATTATCTTTGATATGGAGTATTCTGCATCAATCGGCATGACTACCGGCGATGACAGAGAGCTGACCTTTAAGGATCTGTACTATGAGGCGGATCAGGCTATGTATTACTCAAAGAGGCAGGGAAAGAATCGCATATCGTTTTTCGATTCTATCAGGAAAAATGATATAAGCGTTGCTCATAATTCCTGCGCTCCTTCCAATACAGATGTATCCTGCAGGATGTCAGATATGGAGATATTCTCGTATGATGAAATGCCGGACTATATACTTGCAGTGGATGAGGAGAGCCGTAGAATAGTATTTGTCAATAAGGCTATCAGAAATTCAAGCGTTATGACAGAATCTCAGATTGATGAATTTATTTCAAAGCCGTTTGAGGATGGGTTTATTGATTTGTTTTTACGGAAAAAAGAGCAGGGAAACAGAGTATCGGTTTTTTCAGGAAAGGATCATCCCGACAATATAGTTGCAAAGCTTTTAGGCGAAAAGAAGCTCATAATCAAGCTGAATCATAAGGATTATAATGGCTATAGACTGCTCATGATGATAGATTTGAGTGATGAGTCAAAGCTGAATGCTGTTATGAGACGGATAATCAACTACAGGTCGTTTATGCAGAATTTCATTGATGCTATTAATGATACCACCGAAGGCTTGGGGTATAGGAACTATTTACGGCTGCTTAGAGAGTTTTACAATGCAGATTGTGTGGCTGTCATTTATAATGGAGAGAGTGCGTGGGACACAATTGAGGAGATACATATACCAAGTGCTAAGATTATGGCAAAGGTGGTTAATGAATCTGTTTCAAGAGGTGCAATTACAGATTTTCTCGCTCTGTTTAATGACGCTGGCCGTGTGTTTATAAGTGATATTCAGTCAATTGAGGGTGAATACAGGGATTTATTCAAGCGTATGGCTGATGTCAGAATATGGTCTACATCTGCTGTTCTTCTAAACAAGAGGGAACAATGCTTTGGTGCCATCGTGGTTATGAATCCAAGAGCCAATTCAGGAAGTCTGGATTTGATTGATATGGTTGGTATTTCAATATCGAACAGTCTGTTTTATGAGAAGGCGAGGGCAGAGTATGAGTACAGGCTCAATTTTGACCAGGTCACAGGATTAAGAAAGAGAGAGACCTTTAATAATTTGGGAGAGAGCTATGTGGAGTATGACTGCAGCTTTATGGGAGTATTTGCATCAGATATCATAAGGCTTTCAGACATAAATGATAAGTTTGGATATGCGGCAGGAAATGAGCGTCTTAAGATGGTTGCAGATGTGATCAGGGGCGTTTTTACAGGCTACGATATATACAGGTACGAGCAGGATGAGATAGTTGTTTTTTGCAAGAATATTGATAAAAAATCATTTATGGGACTTGTCAGGATAGTAAGGGAAAGCCTTGATGATCTGGATGTCTCAGTATCGACAGGCTTTAGTTGGACGGACAAGCCCGACATAGCAAGGCAGCTCTCAGAGGTTCGCTTAATGTATGATATTGAAAAGGACGCAAAGCTTAAGAGTCTTGACAGTATAATGAGAAATAAGGTATTTAAGGATGTGGTCTCTGAGATTGAAAAGGGAAGCTTCATGGTGTATTATCAGCCGAAGGTTGATTCAAGAACAGGCATCACAGTCGGGGCGGATGCCCTTATCAGATTTTTTGATGAGGCTCATGGCGTTGTAGGACCAATTCATTTTATCGAGATTTTAGAAGAAAACAGATGCTCGCATCTTATTGATTTATTTGTACTTGATGAGGTATGCAAGGCGCAGAAGCTTCGCTGTATAAGTGACAGGAGAGTGGTTCCGGTATCTGTGAATTTTTCAAAAAATTCACTGGAATATGCAGACCTCTTGGATCAGGTGAAGGAGATAATGAACAGGTATGATCTCCCGGAGGGGCTTGTTCAGATAGAGATAACAGAGTCTGTTGGTGATATGGATATTGTATTGATAAATAATATCGCGCAGTCGCTGATTTCAATGGGCTTTCGTCTTTCGATGGATGACTTTGGCACGAAGTACTCAAATCTTGAGATGCTCTTTAAGTTTCCGTTCAGCATTGCTAAAATTGACCGTTCCCTGGTCAAGAATCTCGAGAGCAATGAAAAGAGCAGGATTATGTTAAAGCACCTCATATCCATGATTATGGAGCTTGGCATAGAGTGTGTTGCCGAGGGAGCAGAGAATGAGGAGCAGGTAAGGCTATTACAGCAGTTTGGCTGTAATATTATTCAGGGCTATTTCTATTCAAAGCCGGTTACACTTGATGTTTTCACGAGTGAGTTCGTGGAAAAAACAAGGAATCAATTGTGATTCACAATTTTATATATAATGCAGCTATTAACAGGCGCCTGTAGCAGGAAAGCGGATAACAGCTGCAAAAAAAATAAAAGGAAAGGAAGAAAAATGTTAGAAAAAATCTTCAAACTCAAACAAAACAACACAACGGTCAAGACAGAGATTCTTGCCGGTCTGACAACATTCATGACCATGGCATACATCATTGCTCTTAACCCAAACCTTCTCACCGGATTTGGTGCTGAGGGAACAAAAGCACTATGGAACGGAGTGTTCCTGGCAACATGTATTGCTTCGGCAGTCGGTATGTTTGTCATGGCATTTCTTGCCAACAAGCCATTTGCACTGGCTCCGGGTATGGGACTTAACAGCTTCTTTGCTGTAGTAGTTGCCAATATCGTAAGCATCACAGGCCTGTCATATGTTGATTCATTCCAGGCTGCACTGTGTATCATCCTTATTGAGGGTATTTTATTCTTTATACTTTCAATATTCAATATCCGTGACAAGATAGTAGATGCCATTCCTTATGGTGTCCGCATGGGTATTTCACCGGCTATCGGTCTTATGCTTTTAAATATCGGCTTTGGCTCAAATGCCGGTGTTTACTCAAAGGATGGCGGACCATTTTATGTGATGAAGGATTTCTTCGGTGCACTCACACCGGGACTTGCCAAAACAAATATGACAGATGGATATTCTTCAATGGTGCTCACTGTTGTGACTATGTTCATCGGACTTTTTGTTATCATTATTTTAGCTCATAAGGGCGTCAACGGAGCAGTACTTTTTGGTATGCTTGCAGCCTGCGTAGTTTACTGGGTAGGAGAGGCTATATTCTTTGGAACAAATCCTTTTGCATCACTTGCAACAGCTTCATTTGTGCCACAGTTTAAGGATATGGCAGATACAACACTGTTCAAGTTCGATTTCAAGGATTTCATCAGTATTGGATGGTTTACAGCAATTTCACTCATCATCACATTCTGTATCATAGATATGTTTGATACCATCGGAACACTTGTTGGTACTGCATCACGAGCAGGAATGGTTGATAAAGAGGGAAATATGCCAAACATGAAGGAGGCTTTGGTTTCCGATTCAGTTGCCACAGTGGTTGGTGCCGTAACAGGTACATCTACAGTAACAACTTTTGTTGAGTCTGCATCAGGTGTAGAGGCCGGTGGACGAACAGGTCTTACAGCTTTCACAACAGGTATACTGTTCCTTGCATGCATCTTTATAGCACCGCTTGCAGCAATCATTCCTGCCGCAGCAACATCATCAGCACTTATCTATGTTGGTATCCTGATGCTTGGCGGTCTTAAGAAGGTGGATTTCGAGGATCTCTCACAGGTTGCTCCGGTAGCACTCATGCTTATTGCAATGCCTATCTCAGGATCTATCGGACATGGTATAGGTCTTGGACTTATCACATATACTGTACTCAAGGTCTTTACAGGAAAAGCAAAGGAGGTTTCTATCCTTACTTATGCTATTTCGCTTCTTTTCCTTGTGAAGTTCTTCCTTGTAGTGTAGTGTTTTAAAGCTTAGTGACATATAACGCCTTGCCCCGCCATCCTTGGCGGGGCATTGTTGTGTGCGGATATAATTCTAACAGCCACTAAGTGACTGCGTAAGGCTTGCAGATGCATTAAACTGTGCTGTAGTGGCATTTTCTTATGTAGTGACAATAATCCACACACACAAACATATGTTCTTGACAATTGAGCGTAATCAATGTAGAATTGCAGTATGGACAAGCATAATGAAGAGCACATTTATGTGGCAATAGATTTAAAATCATTTTACGCATCAGTAGAGTGCAGAGAGAGGGGAAAGGATGCTCTGACCACTAATCTGGTCGTGGCAGATCCAACCCGCACGGAGAAGACTATCTGTCTTGCAGTATCGCCGGCTCTTAAGGCATATGGCATACCGGGCAGGGCGCGCCTTTTTGAGGTGGTACAGCGTGTGAAGGAGGTAAACAAGCTGCGTCTGTCGAAGCTTATGGCGAGTGGACATGTTGCCGGGACAGTGGAGAGAAGCCGACAAATTGAGGGCGAACAATCTGACAGAAAACAATCAGCAGGTGAACAGCAAAAAAGACTCCAGACTGAGGGCAATCCGGATGAAAGAAAAAAATATGTAACAGAAATTGATATAGCAGAAAATGATATAACAGAAAGCACAATAGCCGGCTTTGATTATGCATCATATAATGCGAATCTGCTTGACGCACATCCTGAGTATGAGCTGACATACATTGTCGCACCGCCGCGTATGGCTTTGTATATGGATTACAGTACACGCATATACAATATTTATCTTAAGTATATCGCACCTGAGGATATCAGTGTTTACTCGATAGATGAGGTTTTTATGGATGTGACACACTATCTTCGCACTTATCACATGACGGCAAGGGAGCTTGCGTCTAAGATGATAGACGATGTCCTTAAGGATACCGGTATCACGGCAACCTGCGGCATTGGTACCAATCTGTATCTGTGCAAGATAGCCATGGATATTATGGCAAAGCATGCCATGCCTGATGAGCGAGGAGTGCGTATAGCAGAGCTTAATGAGAATAGCTATAGGCGAAAGCTATGGGACCACAGGCCGATTACCGATTTCTGGAGAGTGGGAGCAGGTTATGCCAAAAAGCTCGAGGCAGCCGGCATGTATACAATGGGAGATGTGGCAAGGTGCTCAACAGGCGGTTCGAATGATTTTTACAATGAGGAAAAGCTGTATAAGATGTTTGGCATCAATGCAGAGCTTCTTATAGATCATGCATGGGGGTATGAGCCTGTTACAATAGCTGATATCAAGGCATACAGACCGCAGACCAACAGCATCAGTTCAGGGCAGGTGCTTCAGGAGCCGTATGATTATGAGAAGACAAAGCTTATTGTGCGTGAGATGACGGACCTTCTTGTGCTTGATCTGGTAGATAAGAGGCTGGTTACAGACCAGATAGTACTAACTATAGGGTATGATATTGCAAATCTGTCTAATAAGGCGGATAGCTGTTTGGGCAATAATTATGACCACGTATTAAATAATAAAGGCAGAGACAGTATTGGCGGTAAGAAAGGTACACACAGAGATTATACAGGTGAGATTACCATAGACCGATACGGCAGAAAGGTTCCAAAGCATGCACATGGTACAGCAAATTTAGGGCGTTATACGTCATCCACGCGCATCATCATGGATGCTGTGATGGAGCTTTATGACCGTATCATAGATTCTTCTCTTCTGACACGAAGGATTACTGTGGTGGCAAACAGGGTCTGTGATGAGAGCAAGGTGCAGGAAAGTGAGCAGTTTGAGCAGCTTGATTTATTTACAGATTATCAGGAGAGGGCTAAGGAAAAGCAGAAAGAGGATGAGGCGCTTTCCAGGGAGAGAAAGCTTCAGGAGGCTATGATTTCCGTCAAGAAGAAATATGGAAAGAATGCCATGCTAAAGGGCATGAATCTTGAGGAGGGTGCCACAACTATTTCAAGGAACAATCAGATTGGCGGACACAAGGCATAGCAGCAACCGCTGTGGTTCTTAATCGGATTTTTCTTAGTGGTTTAAAATAGTTACGAAAAAGTATATAAGGAGCATGGCATGGGAAAATATGATGATATTATAGATTTACCACATCATGTGTCAAAGGTGCATCCGCAGATGTCTATATGGGACCGCTCAGCACAGTTTGCACCTTTTGCGGCACTTACAGGTCATGAGGAGGCTATTGCAGAGACAGCGAGGCTAACAAACGAGTGGCATGAGCCTGATGAGGACAAAAAAAGAGAGCTTGATGAGAAAATGAATGAGCTCATGATGCTTTATAGAAAGCGTAATTTCAATTCAGACAGTTTATATGACGAAAATGTCATAAACACCATGGCAGAGAATTATTTTGAGGTGACATATTTTGTGCCGGATGAACACAAGGATGGGGGCAGCTATGAGCATGTGACAGGATATCTTAAAAAGCTTGATAGCATAGGGCACCTGATGATAGTTGTGGATGATAATGGTACAGAGACGGTAATTGATACAAGAAGAATATATGATATCGATTTGAGATGATTTTGTTAGGAATGCATTACTTGTAAATGTGGTATAGAAAGCAGGAAATTATAAAGATGGACAAGCAGATAGAAATAGCCGGGGATGACAATAAAAATAATATTGGTGTGTTATATGGCATCGGTGTAGGTCCGGGAGATCCCGAGCTTATGACTTTAAAGGCTATTAATACAATAAAAGCATGTGATATAATTGTAATCCCTGCAGTTTCAAAAGAGGAATGCTATGCGTACAGCATAGTGCAGGCTGTTTTACCGGAGATAGAGAAAAAACATATTATGTGCACTCCGTTTCCCATGATAAAGGACAAGGAAAAGCTTACTATATCACACAATAAGATATACTGTGACATAGTAAGTGAGCTTGAAGATGGCAAAAATGTGGCAATGCTTACAATCGGCGATCCAAGCGTGTATTCGACATATATGTATATCCATAAGCGTGTCATGCAGGCAGGTTTTACGGCAGTGATGATAAGCGGTGTGCCGTCGTTTTGTGCAGCTGCAGCGCGGCTTGGCATTTCGCTTGGTGAGATGATGGATGAGATACATATCATACCGGCTTCGTATGATGTGAGGGGTACTGTGGGCTACGGTGGAACCTGTGTATACATGAAATCCGGAAAGAAGCTTGCAGAGCTTATAGAGGTGCTTCGCACAGGAGATGCTATCAGAAAAAAGAAAATGACAGTGTATGGTGTGACAAACTGTGGCATGGAGTCTGAGCGTGTGTACAGGGGGCTGGATGAGCTTACCGAAGCAAAGGGATATCTGACAATAGTTATAGTGAAATATAGCTAAAATGGGAGTTTACTTTTTGTGCACAATAGCTATAATAGTATAGTGAACCGAATATTTATATATATTTGAATATAGAAAAGAGCTGAAATATCACATGAGTATAGTGGATAAATTTGGAGCAAAAGTAGGCGAGATAGCAGAAAAAGATCCTGTCAAGGCGAGGAAGATTTTACTTGCAGGATATAGATTACAGGAAAAGAGATTAGCATTATTTCCGGATAGAAAGCTTCCGATGTCAGGGCAGTATGTGGCAAAGGTTGTCATGAATAATATCATACAGGCACTTGCAAAGCCTGAAAATGCCGCCATGGTCAGTATTTTTGTACCGGGCGAGCTTTTGACGGCGGCAGGTCTCACACCATATTCGGTTGAGGCATTATCGTGCTTTATGGCAGGAACTAAATGTGAGCAGGCCTTTCTAAGGCAGACTGAGAAGGAAGGCTTTCCGGAAACTATGTGCTCGTATCACAGGGTTTTTCTGGGCGCAGCATTAAATGGTATAGTGCCAAAGCCAAAGTGCATGGTGTATACAAACCTGGCATGCGATGGCAATATGATGACATTTCCGTATCTAAAGGAAAGATATGAAATACCAAGCTTTTATATAGATGTTCCATATGAGAAGAATCATGACTCTGTTATGTATGTAGCAAAGCAGCTTAGGGAGCTTAAGAATTTTTTGCAGGATGTCACCGGAAGAGAAATCACAGAGGAATCTGTGAAAAAGGCTGTGGACAAGAGCAAAATTGCATCAAATAATTATTACAGGCAGCTTCACCTGAGAAAAGGACATGATATTGCGTCAACTCTCACCAATGAGCTGTATGCGCTTTTCATGTGTCATCTGCTTGCAGGAACTGATGAATCAGTCAGATATACACAGCTTCTGAGAGATGATGTGAGACGTGCACCGGCAGGCGATGGATTTCATGTACTTTGGATGCACACCATGCCGTTTTTGCAGGATGCAGTGAAGGATGTGTTCAATTACAGTGATACAATCCATATCAGTGTGAGCGATTTTATAGCGGATGGTTTCAGAAGCATGGAGTCAGATGATCCTTACGAGGCACTTGCCGAAAAAATGGTTTACTGCATTTATAATGGCAGCGTGAACCAGAGAATAGAGGAGGCAAAGGAGCTTGCCGATACAGTTGGAGCAGACGGTGCTGTACTTTTTGCGCACTGGGGCTGTAAGAATACGATCGGTGCATCAAGCCTTATAAAGCGCTCACTCGAGAGGGAAGGGCTTCCAACTATGGTTTTAGACGGAGACGGCTGCAACCCGGCAAATGCCAGTGACGGACAGATTTCCACAAGGCTTCAGGCATTTGTGGAGATGCTTACAGAGCAGGAACATAATTAGAAATAATACACCGGTTATTGCGTGCGGTGTGTGGATATTTACTATAAACCAATTTCAGAAAGTGGAAAACAGATGATAAATTATGTTTGTAAATATGCTCCGGTAGAGCTGTTTAAGGGCTTTGGACAGGAATGTGCTGTGCTTGAGGAGATGCCGGAGAATTTTGATAAATCAGATAAGATAGCTCATGCGAATCTCTGCGGATTCGGCAAATCAGTCATACAGGCTGTGCTCGAGGGCAAGGTAGAGGAACTTGTGCTAGTGAACTGCTGTGATTCAATGCGCAGAGTCTATGATATCATAGAGAATACAAAGAAATGCAAATTCCTGTATATGCTTGATCTGCCTCATGAGGATAACGAGTGTGAAAACATAAAATTTGCACAGTCAATTCTTCGTTTGAAGAAAGCATATGAGAGATATTCGCACAGGACATTCGACAGGGAGCTTTTTATAAAGTCGTTTGCAAAACCTGAATCTGAGCGCAAGCCATACATAGGTCTTATGGGTGTGCATGTGAGCAGTATTCTTGAGAAGACAATACGTGAAAATATGCAGATGGATGTGGAAAATATGACATGCACATCCGGCAGAAATCTCATTATTTTACAGAAGGATCTTAGAAATATGGATGATGAGACTCTCTTTTTAGCATATGCAGAGAGTCTGCTCGGACAGGTGCCATGTGCCAGAATGAACAATAATACAAGAAGAAACCAGCTCTTTTTAGACCCTAGCCTTAAGGGCATCATATATCACACGATAAAGTTCTGCGATTACTATGGCTTTGAGTATGCAAGCATAAAGAATAATATTAAGGTGCCTCTTTTAAAGCTTGAGACGGATTTTACAAGCCAGAGTGCCGGGCAGCTTCTGACAAGAATACAGGCATTTGCAGAGACAATAGAGGGCTCAGATGACATGGACACTACAAAAGGCATAAGCGAGGAGGCAAGAAGAAGGATGGAATCAGGAGTCTACTATGTAGCAGGAATTGACAGCGGCTCAACAAGCACCGACGTGGTGATACTGGATCAGGACGGAAAAATTAAATCGACAATGATTATTCCTACAGGTGGCGGAGCTATGATGAGCGCCGAAAAGAGTCTGGAGAAGGCTGTAGAAAAGGCCGGTATATCAAAGGATGATATTGTAAGGATTGTAACAACAGGATATGGACGTGCATACATCAACAGCGGTGATGACAGCATCACAGAGATTACATGCCATGCAAAGGGCGCGCATTATCTGAATCCTAACGTGCGCACAGTTATTGACATAGGCGGACAGGATATAAAGGCAATCAGTATAGATGAAAATGGTGCTGTGAAGAATTTCCTGATGAATGATAAATGTGCGGCAGGAACCGGACGTTTTCTGGAGATGATGGCAAGGACACTTGGACTTTCACTTGAGGAGATGAGCACCATGGGGCTTGAGTGGAAGGAAAACATTGTGATTTCAAGCATGTGTACAGTTTTTGCAGAGTCTGAGGTAGTATCGCTGGTGGCACAGAACAAGGCTGTTTCTGATATTATCCACGGACTAAACATGTCTGTAGCTTCAAAGGTAGGCGCACTTGCAGCAAGGCTTGGGCAGGATAATCCGGGAGAGTATATGATGACCGGCGGAGTGGCAAAGAACAAAGGCATCACAAATGCACTTGAAGAAAAGCTCGGCGCAAAGCTGTATATCTGCGATGAGGCACAGCTTTGCGGAGCGCTTGGTGCAGCACTTTTTGCATATGAGAAGTGCAGGGAGGCTTAATAGAGGGCTATAGCAAACCACCAGTTGAACTGGTGGTTGCTGACGTTACTCCATGATTTTCCCGTCAATACTTATTGTTACAACTTGCCATGGTATGAATTTTCCACTAGCTTGAAGCGCTTTTTTGGCCGCAATTTCCAGGCCGCCACAGCAAGGAACTTTCATTCGGACAATAGTTACACTTTGAATGTTATTATTTTGAATAATAGCAGTCAGCTTTTCACTATAATCCACCTGATCTAATTTAGGACAACCAATTAAAGTTACCTTGTTTCGAATAAAATCCTGATGAAAGGCGGCATAAGCGTAAGCAGTACAATCAGCTGCGATTAAAAGCTTTGAGCCGTTAAAATATGGTGCATTAACAGGAGCCAGTTTAATCTGTACCGGCCAGTTTTGAAGCTTTGATCCTGAATCTGCGGTTGAAGTGGCTTTTACAGGCTCAGATGTTTCAGTTCGTCTGATCTGCATGATTTTAGATCCAGGACAGCCGGAGCGAGAGGATATTGCCCGGTTTTTGGCAGCTATTTTCTTCTGAGCTTCTTTTACGGCTTCTTCATCATATGCAGGAGCTTCTCTCTCCTCAAATGAGATGGCTCCGGTAGGGCATTCAGGGAGACAATCTCCTAGTCCGTCGCAGAAATGTTCTCTCACCAATTCTGCTTTTCCGTCAATGATATCAATGGCGCCTTCGTGGCAGGCAGATGCACAGGCACCACAGCCGTTACATTTTTCTTTATCAATCTTTATAATCTTTCTTATCATTTTTAACCTCCGTCAATAGTATTTAGCGTTTGTTTATGCTAGAATTATAGTATTATAAATACAACTAGTATGTTTGATTTCCAACAGGGAGGAACTATTTTGCAAAAATATTTATCAATCCTAAGAAACAGTCCATTTTTTAAAGGTCTAACTGATAACGAGATATTATCCATATTGCATTGTGTAAACGCAACAACAATTTCTAAAAAGCGAGATTCTTATATTTTCAGAGCAGGTGATATTACCGAAGTAATGGGGATTGTGGTGTCCGGCTGCGTCCTCATTATTCAAGAAGACATCTGGGGACATCGAAATATTTTGTCAAAATGCCACGCAGGAGATTTTTTTGGTGAGCCGTATGCAGCAAGCCAGAGAGCTGTCTTAAATATCAGTGTGGTAGCAGATGAGGATTGTGAGATTATTCTCTTAAATGTCAAAAGACTTCTGATTACCTGTCCAACTGCGTGTGAGCATCATCAGAAGCTGATCCGTAATCTGGTCAGTGTCCTGGCAAATAAGATACTGATTCTGAACGATAAGATCACACATGTTGGGAAGCGAACGACGAGAGATAAACTATTATCATATCTGTCGGCAGAATCTATCAGACATTCGTCGTTATCTTTTGATATTCCTTTTGATAGGCAGCAGCTGGCAGATTATCTTTGTATTGATCGTGCAGCAATGTCTACAGAGATATCAAAGTTACAAAAAGAGGGCTTTATAAAAACAAATCGAAATCATTTTGAATTAACGGTTTCTTCTGAAGAATGTGAGTAGTTTGTTAAGAAAACAAGTGATCATGGTGGTGCTAATTATGGCAGTCCCAAACGTTGACGGGCAATTTATGAAAGCAAGCGAGGGGCAGTTTCTTGCAGGAATTCAAAGAACTTGTGGCAACAGGTGTTTTAAAGCACGGAGCTGGACTTGCGGCATGGGCACGATGGATGAGTAGGGATGAGAATGGAAATTAATGAGATGAAACTGCCTGCTCACACATTCTGAGGATGTCTCAAATATAATTATAAAAACAATGCAATATAAGCATTAGACATAATAAAATAATGGGATATAAAATAGATGTTATGTCAAATAATAAGTTTAGAACAAAAAACTTGATTAAAACTGAATATCAGCATATAATATAGATGGAGGTGTTGATATGAAACTTTTAAGAGTAATAGCAAGCGGATTTAAGAATCTACAGGATAACACAGACATCAATTTAGTAGCACAGTCGAAGAAGACTTCTGAAGATAAAGAATATGAACTCGTAAATATAGCAGAGGAATTATATGTATATAGTACAGCAGCGTTTATAGGAAAGAATGCATCCGGAAAAACAACAGCCATTGATTTGCTTGACTGCTGTTATTCGATTCTTGGTAATTTTAGTATAGATAATAAGCATTATTCCTATGACGGAGTGAAGCTTCGCATTTTCTTTTGGCAGGATGGAATGATTTACCGATATGATACGGAGCTTTCAGCAGACTCTACATTTGGAAATAAAGCAACTTTTGTGAATCAGAGTATATATCAGAAGAAGTATTATAAGACGAAGGTTAATGAAATCTTTGACGATGAGGGATTTGTACAACTGACAGAGCTGGGAGATCTTCCAGAGGACACATCAAAGGTATTCTTTATATTAAAAAAGAAAAGTACTGCAGCAGTGTATTTTGATAGCTATGGTGATGGAACAGATACGTATCAGCTTTTGTTCAAGGCAATGAACACATATAAGATACCAAACGATGTTCTGACTAATGTCATCAGCATATTTGATGAAACAATTAAAGGTTTTGAGAAAGTGGATGACCACAATTATAAAGTGACATTTGCAAATGAAATAAAAACATTGTCTGATAAAGAGCTTATTTATATGTTGTCCAGTGGTACGACAAAAGGTCTGCTTCTGTATATCATGGTGGTGGCATCATTGCAGAATGGATTTGATTTGTTGATTGATGAGATAGAAAACCATTTCCATAAAACCTTAGTAGAGAATATCATTAGTTTGTACAAGGATAAGAAAGTAAATCGAAAGAATGCAACGCTTATCTTCTCAACACACTATTGCGAGTTGCTGGATTTATTTAATAGACAGGATAATCTGTGGGTGTGTAGGTCAGATGAAAAGATTAGTACCCTGAATATGTATCAGAGCTATGATATCAGATCGGGAATCTTGAAGAGTAAGCAGTTTTATAATAATACGTTCCGCACAGCCGTAAATTATGAGGAACTGATGAATCTGAAAAGAAAATTAATGAGATGAAACTGCTCATCATGTGTGAAGGACCAAATGAAAAAGAAATTATAGATATTCTTTTAGAACATAGCAAGTTAATCTTTACGGCAGATGATTTGTTGGTGGAGAAATAGTACTTGCTATTTATGGCATTCAGAGTGGTGTGGCAAGGAACGCATTGCAGGTGCTAATGATAGGCTATAATTAAATATCGATAAAGACAAAATAGCTGCTTTCAATGGTAGAAATGGTACTGTAAATCTACCATCGAAGGCAGCTCTTTTTGATTGAAAATAATCCTCCGTAGGAATATAATTATAAGCAGAGAAATAAGGTGGTTTTTGTCAAAAAAATGGAGGCGCATAATGGAATACTTTACTACGAGTGAAATGGCAAAAAAGTGGAATATTTTAAGAAGAGGAGTGTCATTACTCTGTTCTCAAAATCGTATAGAAGGTGCAGTGTTGAAGGGAAATGTGTGGTTGATACCAGATAATGTGAAAAAGCCGGAAGATCCAAGACAAGTACGGAAAATAGGATAGGAGAAGGAGTAGAATTAAGATAATTGATTCTAGGTAATAGATATTAGCTACTAAAGAAGGTTTTTTAGGAGGAAACAACGTATGGCATCGTTAACGCATGTCTGTATGTGGCAAAACAACGGATGGAAAAATATCACTGCTGATGAAGCAGCACGTCTTCATCCAGGTGGAGGAGTCTCTGCTCACAGCGGATTATTTATGTGTGAGCTATGTGGGCAATATGTTTTGTTAACAGATGGAAATTATCAAAGAAGGCATTTTAGGCATAGTTCTGCAGAAAAAAGTAAAGATTGCCCAGAACGAACTACAGCTGCATATGTTCCGATGGTATATGGTATTTCAGACCATGAACTACCTTTACGTATAAAAAATGTTACAAAGGACTATTTTGAATTTGAAATGGGATTCATTCCTGTGCCAGATAACTTGTTTTCAAGAAATAATAAAATTATTGTTGAATCAACAGATTATGGAAGGAATAGTTATATCTATTCAAGTGAAAGATTAAATGTTGATGGGGTTACATATTTGTCTGTAGGAGACAAACCCTCTGCCGGATTTAAAATTCGTGTGGAAGGCGGAAAAGAAGATATTTATAAGTTTTGGCCTAAATATAATAGTGGAATTACGTCGAGTGGAACTGTATTTGATGCAAAAACTGGGCAAAAGATGGTAACCGATGCAGATGTAGTAGTAGGCATAAAATATTATATTTTAAGCAGAAGCCGGATTAGCGGTTATTATGGTTCACATGTGAGTGTTAATGAAATTTCGAATAAAAGAATATCTTGGGAAACATGGAGAGTGTATGAGGTTGTAGCAAATGATTATAGTGAACAATCTGCACGATTTTTTCTAGAGTATCATTGTAGATTAACAGAGTCCCCTATAGCTATTCAACCAGTGTGGCCAATTTATGTAGAAGATAAATATGTTGTGAAGCACAATCAAGATAATTTATATATGCATATCAAGGGAAATGCTACAAATACATTAGTTTTTCCCGAGGCATATAAGCAAAGATTTAATAATAGCGGTGAAATCGTATTAAAAATCGCCTGTAATTCAAGGCAACAATTGGTGTCTGCTGGTAGAACAAAGGCTTTGAATTATGCATACTTTTGGAAAGATAACCTAAATCATATTAATCAAGAGCCAGTAATAGATATTACAGATCTAAACGGTATCCCTGTTTTACAGGAAGATAATAATACATTGCCAGATAAAGGAAAAATATATATTCGAGCGCAGTATGATGGTTTTATAGAGATATCGATAAATAATAAAGTTACTGAAAAAAGAAAAATAAGCTCGAACAAAACAATTGAATTAGACAACATTACTTGGGGAATGACTTTTTCTATTTACGTGGGTTTAGATTTAATAAAAATCGTTAAATTTGTGAGAGACGAAAGGAATGATAATTTAGAAGAAAACGAGCTGTTAAAGAAATTAAATTCTTTCTCTAGTAGAAATATTAAAATTTCACATATAGCAGGTGGTTTAGCAAATAGATTGACGAAATATCCTTTGATACGGAAATGGCTATACCAAAAGATAAGAGAAGGTTATATAGATGAAAAGGCCTATAAATATTTGATTCGAGAAGTAACTAAGCAGATGAAATGAATTGGAGGAAAAATATGAAATATACAGAATTGTTGAATGATGAAGATATCCAATATATTTGCAAAGCAATATCGGGAAAAAACTTTAAAAAGATTTTTGCAGATTCACCTAAAGAATTTACAAGAATCAAACCTGGATTTAGACCAAATAGCATGTCAGATGAAGAAGCGGTTGAAATCGCTATTAAGAATTTTAATAAAGAGTTTGTACGTGGATTTGTAGAAGTAATGATAAAACAATGGCTAAAAGAAATAGAAGCTAATTTTGAATCGTTGCAGATGGAAGATTATGATTATGAAGATGCGGTTGCTCTTACATTACTAGATTCATACTTTGCAGAAAATGTAAAATTATATTTTAAATTGGCGCAAGCAGAGAAGGATGATGCTTATATATTATACATTTGCAATAAAATGGTATCTGCTGCACAGGAACAGAAAAAAGATGGGTTGTCTAGGCGTAGGGAGGAAATAGATAATACAGAGCTTGTTTCAAAGATTCAAGATTTGTCAGTCAAAAACGAAGAACTCGAGAAGCAAAAAGTGGATGCTGAAAATCAGATTAATGCGTTGGATGAAGAAAAGAAAAATATCAATGCTCAGTTATATGAATGTCAGAAAAAATTAGAGGAGTTACAAGGTGAATATCAGCAAGATATGCTGGAGTTGAAAGATCTAAGAGAACGTGCACAGAATGAAATTATAGTTGATGAGGAAAATTTTACATCTGATGAATATGATTTCATATCATTATGTGAAGTGCTGCCACCAGATTATAATGGTATAGAGTTGATAGAAAGATATGCAGACTTAACACGGGATGGTGAATTTGAAGAATTTTACTGTGATGAAAGTGAACCAACCACATTTGAGAATAGGGATAAATTATATTGGAAAGAAGGCCCATGTGAAGTAGGAACGATGGGAGTATGGATGTGGAGAGCTGTACCTAATAACACCAATCCCAATAAGGATTATATATATTCGAGGTTTGCATCAGAGCTAAAACCAATTGAAATGATATCAATTCATCAAGTATCTGATGAAAAAAACTTGCTTGATTTATTGAAAGATGGATTAGAAATTGAGCATTTACCTGAAATGGGTATGTATTCAGCGAATGTTGGAAAGGGACATTATTCAGGCTTTTTATGTGCATCAAAAGATTTTGAAAAGAATGGTGATAAGTTTAGGTTGAAATCAACATTGATAACATTGCCTAAATACGAATTTGGAAGAAATGAATTTATAAAATTTGATAATAACAGGAGATTCTTTAAAAAGCTATCAGTAGGTATGCCCGATGCTCTTGTACCAGTTAAAGATACTATGGAACTTATAAAAAATATTATTTTGGGACGTAATTCATGGTCAGTATTTAAAGAAGCTGGAAAATCAAGAGGAGAGTGGAAATTAGTTAAGAATTTCTTGGATGAATTAGATGTTAATTCGATTTGTGCTGAAATTGCAGACACGCTAAGTTGTTCGCAAGTTGAGGCAAAAAAACAGTTAGATGAATTCATAACAGTTGCTGTCCAATATATCGATGGTGATAGTATAGAAGATAGTATTATTGAAGCAATAATTGTTACAGATGATAGGCTAATGACAAAATGCAAAAAAATACTAAAAAATGACTGGGAGGAAGAAAATAAGAAAGAAATTGCTCAAAAACAAAAAGAGATAGATTTACTTAATATTGAATTAGCAAAGGGCAAAGAACAACTAGATGAGATATGTTCTGATAAAGAAAAATATGAAGGTGAAGTACAGAACTTCAGGAAAGAATTGGAAGCTAAAGAACAGTTAGCCGAGGATGTAGAAAAAGAAGTATCGAAACGTATCAGAGAGGCTCAGGGTAATGCAGCTGCTTTTATCGCTGAAATGGCGTTTGTTAATGTTCCTTCCAGATTAGAATCACAGATGGAGGATAAAAATCAAATAAATGAAATCACTTTAGATGCTAGTGAAAATATAGGAATATTTACTCAGATAAAAGAAGATATAGACGAAGATTGGAATATGACATTAGATTCAATAGAGGATGAATTGATAGAAGCTGGGGTTATGGCGACTTTTGCTCGACCGATGGCGGCATATTTATATTCTGCTTACTTAATAGGAAGCGATTTATTATTAACTGGTCCTAATGCCGAGGCAATTGCACAAGCATTCTCATGTGCTGTGACAGGAAAATTAGCTCAGAAATTACAATATAAGAATGCTCCTAATTTAGAGTATTACAAAAATCAGATACATAAAGGCACAATAGTAATAATCGAAGAGCCATTTAATGCAGAATGGGTTTCACAAATTCCTAATTTTGTAGCAAATACAGAAGCATTTTGTATAGGCATTCATCCATTCATAGAAGACCTGCAAATTGAACCAAGAAGTTATTTTAATTATATGTTACCGGTGTTTACAGATAGTGTAGTAGATAGAGCTCCGGCAAAATCTTACATGTGTTCATTGAAGGCAGATAATTATGTTGAGTATGAATATGCTTTAGATAAAAAAGATAACTCAAAAGCACTATCAATATTGCATGTTCCTGCAATAGCTAAAAAACGCTTGGAGTTAATAGTGGGTAATATGCATTTAATGTTGGGTGATTCGAATACTGATTATGACGTTATGTTTGCTTTATTACCTTATGCATACTCAACTATGCAGACGCAGTTATTGAATGAAATGATAAAAGACAGCAATAAGAAAAAGATTACTATTTCAAATACGATGCTGAAGTATTTGACAGAGATTTACGGAGAATTTGATGAATAAATACGATAATCTAATGACAAAAATAGGTACGGAATTTAATATAAAAAAAGGAAAAACAGAGAGTGTCAATGATTATAAAGTACGTTTAATATATTCTGTTTTGGGTAGGATGGCAGTATCATCATTTTTAGATGATTACGACAATGATATGCCTTCGATTGTGCATATGAAAAATCGTGTTTCTACTGTTTTGGATAGCTATTATAAAATGTATCCAGAACTAAGTGCTTTATTGCCGGAAGATACTGAAAAAATAGCGAATGAAATATATGATATTTATTCTCATACAGGTATTTTTTATCATATTCCAAATCGTATTGTTTTATCAAAGAAATCAGAAGAGTCTATTAATGGTGTAGTACTGACAAGAGGATATGAGTTAGGATTAAAACAGGCAGTAAGTGGACTTGGAACATATATCATATCAGAAAATAGCTCACAGTCAGATAAAAATATATTTTATATTCATACAACATCTTTGCGCGATAGGTGGCAATCGTGGATAGAAGATGCTAAATGGAGCAATTTTAAAGTAGAAGGGGATATAGAATATCTTAGAATGGGTCCACCATTCACTCGTGGGTACTGGGTGAATAAGCCTAATGCTGAAGGTAAGATTTCGATACTTAGAACTGGATTTAAAGGCAATGAACTATATTATTTATATAAAATAGATAAAGACAAGAAAATACAGGCGAGTCAATTGCCGAATTGGATTGTAGATAATTATCAATATAGGTCTTTAGCAAATGCTTGTTTGTACAATGCAGGCGTTCTTCCACCAATTACTTATCGAGTTGATGGGGATATAGTGAATTTTAAATTTGGATATTTGCCACCACCTGCAGAGCTTTATCTATGGAAATTGTATAGTTGGCCAACCTCGGTATTGGATCTTCCTAAAGATTTTAATAGAGTTTCAACTAAGTGTATATTTGAAAGCATTGCAGAACTTATGAAGAAACAAGGTTATGTATTTGTAGAGGAGAATTGATTATGCCAAATGGAGCAAATTCTGTGCATAAGGAATTACGCACAGAACTAGAAAATTATATAAAGTCGCAGTACTTTGCGAAAACACCAATATTACTGTCGGCAGTAAGTGATCAGTTGGATAATGAAGGCATTTTATATCAAAAACCATATATTGAATCTTCTCCAGCATACAAGGTTAAATTTAACGGTATTCAGTCTGCTAATATACCAGATTGGATGAAGGATTATTTTTTGAGCTTGAGCAATGCGGGAGTGGGTGTATATCCGTCTCCTTTTGTGCATCAGATAAATGCATTAGAAGCGGTCAGTGCGGGAAAGGATTTATTCGTTGCGACTGGAACTGGTTCTGGTAAAACAGAGTGTTTTATGTGGCCTTTATTAGCAAAGCTTGCCGATGAAGCTCGGAATTCTAAAGAGACATGGCAGATGAGGGGGATTAGAACCATTATAATGTACCCTATGAATGCGCTCGTATCTGATCAAGTAAGCCGACTAAGAAGATTGATAGGTGATTCTGAAAATAAATTTGTCAATATTTATAGGGAAATATGTGGAAATAATGTAAGACGTCCACAATTTGGAATGTACACAGGAAGAACACCATATCCAGGCCCAGAGCCTAACAAAAATCAGGATAGGCGACTAGAGAAAACTCTCGAACGAATGTCATTTCCAGTTTCAGAGAGTGAACAACACTTTTTTGAACAACTTATGAAAGAAGGAAAGACTCCAGCCAAAGCTGATATGAAATCATTCTTAGAAGCTTTACATGAAAGTAGGCATATTCCCAACGATGAAGATGCAGAGCTTATTACAAGATTTGAGATGCAACAATTCTGTCCGGATATACTAATAACTAATTATTCCATGTTAGAATATATGCTTTTGAGACCTCGTGAAGCTAAAATGTGGAATGATACAAAGGATTGGCTAGAGAGTGATCCCAAAAACAAGTTGCTGTTTGTTATTGATGAAGCTCATATGTATAGGGGATCGTCAGGTGGAGAAGTTGCGTTGCTTATTCGTAGATTATTCCATAAATTAGAAATAACGAGAGATCGAGTTCAATTTATTCTTACAACTGCGAGTATGCCAGATGCGTCTGAAGAAGACAAAAAAGCAGTGATGAAATTTGCAACAGAATTGACGGCCGCAGACACTAGTATAGATTTTTATTATTTAACAGGTGAAAGAGAAGATATAAAAGGATGTCAAAAGTATGATATATCTTTTGAAAAATTTGAAAGCTCAAATGTACAAAAAATTGAAGGAAATGAAGAAGAACGGTTACAAGAATTAAATGAATTTTGGAACGGGATAGACGGGGCACCGGAAAAGTTTTCAAATTTGGATGATGCATATTTTTGGATGTATGAACATTTAATTGAGTATGCACCGTTTTCTACATTGATTAGTACTTGCAGAGGTGCAGCGATATCACTGAATGAATTAGTACAGACAATTTTTCCTAATCAGGATAAAGAGAAGGCATTGCAAGCGGTTGGTGTTTTATTAGCGATAGCTCCACAGGCCAAAAATGATAAAGGTACTGTACTGTTTCCAGCAAGAATGCATATGTTGTTTAAAGGTATAAAAGGTATATATGCATGTGCGAACCCTAATTGTACACATTCGCACCATGATGACGCATTATCATTAGGTGATATTTTTTTATCGGATGGGAAATTAACATGTCCACATTGTCAGAGTGTTGTTTATGAATTATATAATGATAGAAGATGTGGTGCTTTATTTTATAAAGGGTATATTTTGGAAGATGATACAGATTTTAAAGGTAATGCATATTTATGGCACTATTCTGGACAAATGATGGATAGAAGAATGAAGGAAGTTCATTTATATATTCCAACAGATGACTATCAACTTCCTGCTAAACAAGGAAAGAATGTAATTAAACCATGTTATCTAGATATAAAGAGTGGATTTATTAATTTTAAAGATGATTCGCAAGCTGATAAGCCGGGAGTAAGAAAGCTTTATTACTGTAATTATTCCGCAAAAGGAAAACCACAGATTGTGACTTTTACAACGTGTCCACATTGCAGACATCAGCTTTCGTCTGCGCAGCTTACTTCATTTAGTACAAGAGGAAATCAGTCATTCTTTAATTTGATACAAGCTCAATTTCAAAACCAACCAGCAGTACCAGGAAAAGAAAATGATCCTGACAGATTGCCAAATGAGGGAAGAAAGGTGCTGCTTTTTTCGGATAGTAGACAGCGAGCTGCAAAATTGGCGCGAGATATGTCTGATTCTTCAGATATCATGGCTGCAAGACAATTGTTTGTATTGGCAATAAATCTGATGGAGAAATCAGTGGTTGAACAATCAATGAATTCGCTTTATGACTATTTTTGTTTGGTGGCAGGACAGCAGCATTTGCAAATCTTTCACGAGCCAGAAAGAGAAAAGTTTGCTGAAGATTGTAAGACAGCAATCAGTAATTATCAAAGATGTATCAAGCGCAGAAGAGATTATATTCCGAGATTTACAATTGCAAATGCACCAACACAAATGCAAAACTACTTGCTCAGATTATTTGCAGGTGGCTATAATACATTATATGATTCTGCATTATGCTGGATTGAACCGACAGAACAAGCTTTGTTTGATGCACTTGATGCGTTAGAGGAAGCAGGGATAAAGATAGATGAGAATGAATTCATAGAAGTTTTTAATGCATGGATGATTTCAGCGTGTGATACAGCAACAGTGCTGGGACATACAATTTCGGATAATATTCGATTAAATGTCAGACCTAATTATGGTGGCTATGGTCTGGACAAAGAGTGGAAGTTTTCAAAGAATATTATGGAAATTATGAAATGGGAAGATGATTCGAAGGAAATGACTACTTGGAAGGGCGTGCTTAAAGAAGCTTTTCTGGATTCAGCACAACCAGATAATGGAAAATTATATGTTGATTTGTCTAGGGTTAAACCAAGATTCAATATTGATAAAGAATGGTACCGATGTGAACAGTGTTCGGAAATATCTCCATATATGATTAAAAAACGGTGTCCAAGCTGTGGATCAACACATATGCATGCTATTTCTAAAGACGAATATGATGCATTGGATTTTTGGAGAAAACCGGCACTTGATGCATTGGACGGAAAGTCAATTCACGTTATTGATACTGAAGAGCATACTGCCCAGCTTTCCCATAAAGATCAACGTGATGATTTATGGAGCAAAACAGAGCAATACGAACTTCGTTTTCAAGATTTAATACAGGAGGATGAGACGCCGGTAGATATTTTAAGTAGCACAACAACCATGGAGGTTGGTATTGATATAGGCTCGTTAGTTGCTGTTGGCCTCCGTAATATTCCTCCAATGCGTGAAAATTACCAACAGAGAGCAGGTCGTGCAGGTAGACGAGGAGCGAGCCTTTCTACAATAGTAACTTTTTGTGAAGATGGACCACACGATACGTTATATTTTAATAATCCGGTTCCTATGTTTAGAGGTGATCCTAGAAGACCGTGGATAGATATTGAAAGTTCAAAATTGATGCAAAGACATATCGCAATGGTTGTATTTCAGGAATATTTACAAGGAATAGGAGCTAGCTTAGATACTATTCCTGCGGTAGAATTTTTGGATAAGTATTTAGATGAATTCATTTTATTTTCAAAAAAATATCGAGTAAAGAAAGATGATCTTTTGCTTCCGGCAATGGTTGATTTTGACTATTTGGAATTCTCTGATTCGTTAGAAAGTAATTTGTCGTTATTGAAGCAAAAACGTGATGATCATCCGGAACTATTTGGAGCTCAGGAAAATGAAACAAATGTGGAAATTAAATCTTTATTGGATGCTTTATATGAAGAAGGTGTTATTCCTACATATTCATTTCCGAAGAATGTTGTTAGTACATATATAACCGATAACTATGGAAGAACAAAATACGAGGTTGAGAGAGGTCTAGATGTCGCTATAGGTGAGTATGCTCCAGGAAGAGCAATTGTTGTAGATAAACAAACATATCAAATAGGTGGATTGTTTTATCCGGGAAGCGAAAAGAAACAAGGGAAAGCACTATCTCCGGCTAAGTCCTATATGGATGATAGAAATTATATGAAGTCTGTACTTACATGCTCTGAATGTGGATGGTTCGGGCTTGAAGAAGAACACGTGAGAAAATGTCCATTTTGTGGCAATGATAAATTAGAATTAGCAAGAAATATGCTACGTCCTTGGGGATTTGCTCCGAAGAATGCGAGATCTATTCCAGATGTTCAAATATCAGAGGAATATACAGCTGTGCAACAACCGTTATATTCTACATTACCAGAAGCGGATGAAATATTTAATGTTAAGGGTACAAAGAATATTAGAATGGCATCGCGAAAGAACCAAAGAATCATTATGATGAACAAAGGTGTAGAAAATAGAGGCTTTGTTATCTGCAGAGATTGCGGAGCAGCCATGCCAGGGGATGATCCTCATGTGCTTGATGATATTCAGAGACCTTATATTACAAAATTTGCGAGAGGTAAATGCAGGCATAGTGATTGGGAAAATGTGAATCTTGGATATGATTTTGTTACAGACATGCTTGTTCTCGAATTTGATATTGATAGAAGTAGAATAGATGCAAGAAGAAATGATAATCCATGGTTACCAAGAGCTGCACAATCGCTGGCAGAGGCGCTGAGACTTGCGGCAAGTAAATATTTGGATGTTGAGTTTTCTGAACTTGTAACAGGATATAGACTTAGAAGTAATCCAGTGGGTACATATGTAGATGTATATTTGTATGATAGCTTGTCTAGTGGTGCAGGATACGCTGTTAATGTAGCAAACGAGATAAATACATTATTAAAACTGACTCGTGAAATCCTTACAGAATGTTCATGTAGTAATGCATGCCACGATTGCCTTAAGCATTACAGAAATCAGTATGTACATGGAATGTTGGATCGATTTGCAGCTTTAGAGTTATTGGATTGGGGTGAATACGGAAAAGTTACTAATGATATTAACCTGGAATTACAAAAAAGGTATCTCTATCCATTAAAAGATATTTTAAATTTATCAGGGTGTAAGATTAGGCTTGATGATTCTGATATATGGGTAGAAAATAGTAAACGTAAAAAGCAGGTGGTGGTATATCCTGCTATGTTAGTAGAACCAAGAGATAAAGAAAAAATATATGTTAGCGATGCATATATTAAATACGCTAAACCATATGCAGTACAAAAAATATTAGATGAAATCTGATAAGGCGGAAGGGAATGCATGATTGTTTTTAATAAGTTTTTATTGGGCTGGGCAGCAGAAATTGGTGTTTGCCTTTTTATGGAGGGATGATTTAATGAGAATAGTATCTTTTAACGTAAATGGATTTCGAGGTATGCTAGGTCAAGGCGATATTATTTCAGACGAAGCATTATACAACAATTTACAGAGCTTAAAAGAATTTATTGATAGTTTGAAGATAACCGATGAAGATGTAATCATTTTGCAAGAGGTACCACATAAAATTTTAGTAGATAAAACCACTGTCCCTTGGGTGTGGGAAGAACAAGTCATGTTTCAGAAGTTTAACTCGGTTTTCAATAAGGAATATAAATTATTCTATCCGCGGTTCTTGATTGACTCGAATCAATGTACTGTTGGTTTGGCAAGTAAAAATACTATATGGAAATACTCACAACCACCAATTGTTAAATATGATCGATATCATCACTATGGAAATAAACTTATTGAAATTGAAAATGGTAATGACATTTTGCTTGGAGTGCATGTAAATCCTTGTGATGAAATGTGGAATTTGATTATTAAAGGTTTGGAGAAAAATAGAGTTACATTTATTGTAGGAGATTTTAATGCATATGAGGAACGAGGAAAAATGAAAAATAAACCAGGTATTCTAAGAGGAGTGGGCTACAATTCATATATTCCTAGTAATGTGATTACAGATTATAAGGATAATTCATCCATAGATAATTTCTATGTTGAAAAAAACAAAACTATTGAAAATGGAATTAGTATTGAGGTAAAGAAAACGAGGCAGTTTGTTTCGGACCATGCATGTTGTATTTTAGATATTACTAATTCTTAGTAGTCCCCCCCTTTTGATTTTACTACTAATAGCCAGTAATAACTTACCAAATCTTGCTCTGATTTGCCATAATCTGCATTTTCAGAGCATTTTACAAAATACCCAAGAAACCCCGCCAAACATGGCATTCTTGGCGACAGGAGGTATATTATGACACCAATTTGTGTCCTATTCATCTGCCACAGCAGAATCCGTACTTTTGTCTGAAGTGGCTTAAAATCAAGGCTTTTGGGGAATGAGAATGGTATTTGTACCCCCCATTGTCCCCCTATTTTGCGCGAGTGTACCGCGACAACCTAAAAGCAAAGCTTTTGGGTTGGAATTTGTTAACCGGACTGTCCTCGATAAAAATGAATATGATTTGTGGTGAAAGAAGTTCCTGCGGGGAGCAGATGGACCGATTTTGAGACGGAATAATTCTGTAATTCCGTCACTTCATGAGAGATAAATGTTATAGTGAATAGAGAAACGCGATAGCGTAGTAAGCAATAATTTCAGATGATTCAGGTTTGATCAGAGAGGAGAAGAATATGAACAACTATTGTATGATCCAGAACTC